>Ga0272448_1000878_pt1 | contig 43054 bp, 51 predicted proteins | sample YNPCB0191_FD_202220 | JGI IMG/M metagenome (GOLD analysis project Ga0272448, IMG submission 202220) | Hot spring sediment microbial communities from Yellowstone National Park, WY, United States - YNP-CB-019-1 | ecosystem: Environmental > Aquatic > Thermal springs > Hot (42-90C) > Sediment...
ACTTCTTCTTCGGTTTGGCCGCCGGGAGCAATGGCCGGGCTCGCTCCCAAAGCGCATCAGGTATCTGGTACTCAAGGGCAACATCGACACACTGGTCAGTCATCACTCACACCTACTTACCATAAGGCTGCCCTGAGTATACCACAGAATCAACTTTCCGGATAGGCTCTAAGGCTGCTCGGTACCAGGGCTGCCTGTTCCTCATCATCCGACCTGACTAACGGGTCCGAGGCAAGCTCATGCAACCACTTGAGCAAACCGCGGAATCGAAGCAAGATACCGGCCAGTTACTCCTCCAAGGGGTGGGCAGATTCCAGACGGAAGACTGGATCCGTCAGAACGGGATCAACAGAATGCGCGCAATGCTCCGGCAAACTATCTGCTGCCGCAGTGAAACTGTTACGAGTGCACCAGCCTGCCAGCTCAGTCACACCCTGGCCACCCACTACCCCGTCCTCGCTTACAGCCAACGCTTGCCTCGGTCTGGCCAAGCTTCTCGGTCACCCGTGCTAAAGCTGGCTTGGCATCCTCGGCCGCCCAGCCTAGGCTCCACTGTTTGGCCAGCGAGAGGACGGCCAGGTAGTGATCCTTGGCCTCTTCCCACTCGGCTCTGTCCTCTGCGCGTGCTCCACTGGCTTTATGAAACAGAACCTCCAGGCTAGGCTCTTGGGTCCTGTCGACCAGAGCCCGCAGTTCATCCAGGTGGGCGTCTGCCTCATCCTGCTTCTGAACGGCCCGGCAGGCCTCAAAGACATAGAAGAGCGCCCTACCCAGATCGAGTTCGACACCCGACGCTCGGGCCGCACTGAGCCCGCAGACCGCATACCAATAGACGCCCCGAGGTCTATTGGCATACCCTGCTACCATTGAAAGCAGCATGTAGACAATCCACACCATCCGGTAGGCCTTGTTCTTGGCAAGCAGCCTAGCAGCCTGTCGGGCCAAGTCCCTGGCCTGCTGAAGGTCGCGTTCACTGAACGCCAACAAGGCTAGCTCGCGCAGGGTGTAGCCTCTCAGAGTACTCGCGGGTTTGCAGAGCACCAAGCACCTCTCATAGCATTTGCGGGCCTTCTGGAGCTGACCTGTCTTGCGGAAAGCAGCGCCGAGCAGTTCCGTGAGCGCCAGTGACTCATCGGGGTCTTTGAGCCGGTTGGCCGTTCTGAGCGCCGCTTGGACCCGGCGCAAATACTCCTGCCATTGGCCACCATAGTTGAGGAAGCCGTCCAGAATGTCGTAGAACCGCAAGTGCAACTGCAGCTCCTTGTGCTTCTGGCACCAGTCCATAGAAGCATAAAGATTGGCCTTTTCCTCGCCAAGGGCGCCATAGTCCGAGGAATGCTGCTCGCCAAAGCCAAGGTAGTACTCGACGCTGCGCCTCTCGAAATGCCAACGCTCTTCCCCCAGCTTGTCCAGACCATACTCCCTGACTACTGAATGCAGGCTGTATCTGCGACCGTCAAACCGTACCAACGAACGAGTGACCAAGTAGTCCAGGGCGAGCAGTATCTCCTCCTCCCCAATGACAGCTCTCGCAGCCGGAAGATCGAAACTGGCCGCAAACACCGCCAGCCGTGGCAGGAGTCTCCAGGCGGGCTCGAATTCGCGCTCCAGGAGGTCGTAGGACAGGCCGATAGACAGGTTCATGGCGCCGTTGATGTCAGCCCGCAATGGGTCAATCAAGGTAGCCATTGCCCTCTGGCGCAGCCCCTGGAGTATCTCCAAAAGAGGCCGTGAGCGCCACAGGGCAGCAGCGATTTCGATCGCGCCAGGATGACCCTGAAGCATATCCTGGCAGATTGTCCGGATGGTCTCCTGCTCTTCCGGCGTGGTTGCCTGCCGGCCATGGCGTTTTCCAATGTGGCCAAACAGCGCAATCGCGTCTGGTACGGCAAGCTCAGTTAGCCAGTAGTTGTCGCCTAGTCTGGCAGGAATCTGCTGCCGCGATGTTAGGACCACTGCTGCTGGCGGGATGAACTGAGAGAGATAAGTCACGGCCGACTGAAGGCCGACTGCTATCTCAGCATTGTCCAAAAACAAGATTGGACGGCGCCGCCCAATGGTCTGACGCAGCTTGACGAGCCTGCACGCCTGATCGGTCGGGGGCGGCCCGCCGACGAGCCAGCGCCATAAGAACAGCTCAAGCTCCTCGGGGGTGCCCAATTCACCTTCTCGCACGTCCAGCCAGAGGACAGTCCTCCCCTGTGCATAAAGCCGGTACGCCAACTCTGTCGCCAGCGTCGTCTTGCCCATACCTGGCTCCCCGTGGACGTTGATCACCCATCGGCCCTCAGCCAGCCATCCCATGACCTCGTCCAGCTCTTTGCCTCTGCCAACAGTGACTATCCGAGGTGGAAGCTTTGACGCTGCGGGCGGTTTGGGCCGGCGTGCGGCGATTGGGCTTGTCTTTCCCGCTTCTATTCGTCGCCAGACCGCCGCCTCCAGCGCTCTTTTCTCATCCGCACTCAGTTTCAGAGCTGTCTCCAGAGCACCCACAACGGTCCAGGAAGGCGTCTGGGCGTCGTTGATGATCCTGCTAAGATAGCTCTTGTCGATGTCGGCCTGCGTTGCCAGCTGGGTCGGCCGCATCCTAGCCCGCGCCATGTACTTCTTGATGAGCCCACCGACGCTTTCTTCAGAGTTTGAGGCCGCCTCAGCCTTCGTCATTTTGTCAACTCCTGTCAACGGCAACTCGCGCTTTGTGCTGTAGAATGGTGTGTGCAACAGCCGGGAGGTCCAGAACCGCCAGACCCTGCCAGGGCCAGATGAGGAAGCATTGGGTGCCTGCGGCCAGGCCGTCAAGGACCAGCTTAAACGCTGGGTCGTCTCCCGTACCAGCAGGACAGCAGGGGCAAAGTGCCACCACCACCCGGTCTGTTTATCAGCATGGTGCTGCTATTAGTATATGTAAGCTCTATGCCTGGGCAAGCCACCTGCGCACCAGCGCAAGGTGGGAGACCTTGCCAACGTGCTCAGACGTAGAGGGATAGGGCCACCGAGCGGTGCCACAAGGGGCTTAAGTAGCAAGGGTACTTACGTGGGCCACGAAACGGGTCAGTCTTTGTCTGCCTCAGAGGAGGAACAACTCAAGACCGCTCTGGCGCTGCTCATCGCTCATCTGCTCCAGTGCCTGGCTGCAGAGGAGGACAAGGCAGGAACCCAGACTGGCACCTGCTCTCCCAAGCCCCTGCAGAAGCGACCGGCCTCTGGCAACGACGGCCAGGCGCCGGAGTCAACAGGTGACTCCCCTGCCAGCAAGCCGCTGCCTCGCGCACCCCCATAAACGCGCTGAGTACACCCTTTACCCAGTGCTCTTGCGAAGCTGCCTGCCAACGCCCCATGTGACCTGATGGCGCACAGTGGCGCCAGGGTGGGAGCTTTATGCCGAAGCGGGCAGTACTGTCAGCGGGATGGAAAGGGAAAGGAGCACAGCATGCTCGATGTCTCAAACGTACTCTGTGAGCTTGGCGAGGCAGTCGGTGACCTGGCCGGAAAGCTCTGGCGCCGCAACCGAAACCCGGAGCTGGTGGCTGAGATCGTCAGAAGACGAATGGCAGAAGGCCACCTTGAGTTGTCACTCATCTCAGCCGGCCCGGCTCGCAGCAAAGTGATCGATGCCAAGTGCCGCGCCTCGACTGACGAAGGTCTGTCTTGGGTGAAGGAGGAGAAGTGAGCACCAAAAAAACTCCATCGGATGAACACCGCCTTGTTCTGGCCCCGCAGGAGCCAAGTCCGCTGCCGGCGTCTCGTATCCCTGAGGTAAGGCCAGCCAGATCGGGCCGACGAGCAAGGAAGGCAGCTGACGCCGAACGCGAACGCCAGTGGCGGATGTGGCAGACAACTCAGCGCTCTATCTTGGCTGCCCATTCCATCGTCGCCGTGGCGGTCCACGCCCAGGAGCAACTCGACATGGCCCAGGGCATCATGGCTGACCGGTTCTATGATCTCGAACGCCACGACGCCATGAACCCCTATATGCAGGACGTCACGAGCAAATGCTTGAGTGTGGCCGAGGCCGCGGTGCTAGCCATTCTTGAAAGTCATGCCAAAAGACTGGCGGAGGACCTATGACTGACTGGATGCTTTGGCTTGCGGAGTTTGCCGGCACCATCAGCCTGGCAACGTGCGTTCTGACGGTAGCGGTTTTTGGCCTCGGCCTGGCTTTCGGCCACAGGCTGACCAGGGACCACTGGTATGGCGAGATCCTGCGCTCTGAGAATGCTGCCCGAGCGGCCATCACCAGAATGGCGGCCCAGGTGACCAACCGCGCTATGGATGAAACCAGACGGGAGGCTGGACAGGAGCACTAGTCGACGGCAGTCCAGGGGGCGGTCCAGTGCTATATATGGAAGAACAACGACAGAAGGGCACTTTCACCGCCCCCTGGGTATGTCTCCTTACTCCCCATTGAAAATGGTGAGAAATCTTGCTACTGTCAGAGTAAGGAGACATGTGGGCTCCCTGGGTCTGGCACTGGCGCGCTAGGGGGGCGGGCAGTGGAAGACGCTCACGAGAACCCAGGTACTCGTTGGGCGGCTGCGGGGGAAGATCATGACCGTGATTGGTGACATCCTGGACTGGCTCGGCGAGCTGTTCACGAATACTGACATCCAGGATGACCCGGTTCTCTGGCCGCTGTCTCGGGCATGCCTGGCGCTCACAGGTGGGGGGGTAGTTGCCCTCGTCGTTGGGGAACTGACGGCTGCTTGGGGCTACTCTACCGCCTGCGGGGCAGTCTGTTCGGGGCTCCTGCTTTTGTGGTTCATAGCGGAGCCGGAGGAGGACCCAAGTAACACGGGAGCGCAGGATGGCCAAGGGCCTAAAACACCGCTCAACTTATGAGCAGAGTCATTGCATCAATACTATCACTGCTGGAAAACCCGAGGTTGAAGATGCCGGAGGTGCAGGAGCCGGGACACGAGGTCATCTGTGGGACCATTGGCATGGGCAAGTCCTACTGGGTGCTTTATAAGATCATCAAGAGCTTTCTTTATGACCGGCCTTGCTGCTACATTGACCCCAAAGGCGATACGTACCGCAATCTCTTGGCGTTCTTCTCGGACACCACTCAGGGCCAGGAGATCTGGGACGCCTTTCGCCACCGCATCATTCTCCTAAACCCGGTCTCCCCTAGCGACTGGCTCGTTGGCTTTAACGCTATCGAGCCTATGGGCGAGTTTCTGTCGGCCCGGCCTGACCAGGTGGCCTTGCTGGCCAACTCCTTGGTCTCCCACATCCGCCGCCAATCGGGGTTCGAGATGGCGGAGGCCAACCGGATGCAGAATATCATGTCGGCCGGCATCGGTATTCTGGTTCAAGGAGGCGGCGGCAAGCTGACGCTCGCGGAGTTGCCGCTCCTGTACCGGCCGGCCGCCAAGCCGGTGGGCAAGTTCGCCGTCCGGCCGCCCCACAACGCCCTGGTTGCAGCCCTTTTGCCCAACGTTACTCACTACGGAACCCTTTCCTTTTGGCGCGACCAGTGGCCGACCTGGACACCAACGGCCCAGCGGGAGTGGGTGCAGTCCACGGAGGGCCGCATCTTCCAGTACCTTTTTGACGAGCGGCTGCTTTTGACCGTTTGCACCACCGAGAACAGCCGGCTCGATTTTCGCAAGCTCGTAGATGGGGGCTACTGGCTTTTTGTCAACATACCCTACCAGCTGCTTTCCGACACCATCAGCACCCTTCTGGGCAACCTGCTGATCGCCAAGATCTTCTATGCCTGCATGCAGCGGCCGCCTGGGGCCCGGGCCTACCGCCTCATTCTGGATGAGGCGCGCTTCTTCAACACCGGCCCACTGGAGGTGCTCCTTGAGACTTCCCGCGCCTACAACCTTTGGTTGACAATGGTCGTGCAGTCGCTGGAGCAGATGTGCCGCAGCATCGAGGGGCGGGTTGATGCCCGGCTCAAGGAGACAGCCATCAACAACGTGCGCTACTGGTCAGTCTTTCACAACAGCACTGATGGCCGCACGCTGGCCAATCTCATGTTCCCGCTCACGGGCCGGGTAGCCACGGGCGTGAGGGTTTCGGGAGACCAGGACTGGCTGCCGGTCGCGGCTGAACAGGACCAAAACGAACGCTCCTTTATGCAGCTTGGCCCCCGGCAAGTGGTGTGGTACGACAAGCTCGGCGGCAGTCCCCAGGTATGGCGAACGCCCGAGGTGCGCATGAGGCAGCCTGAGCAGGGGAGGCTGGACCTTTTTGAGGCGGCCCACCTGCAGGTGACCGGCAAGCCGGCCGCCGAGATCAAGCGGGAGATTATGGAGCGCCAGCGGCGGCTGCGGGAGATGCTTGAGGGCACCCCACCAGCTGGACCGGGCAGGAGCGCGCCGCCGCAGCCACCTGACAGCCCGCCGCCGGGACGCACTCTGCCGCCGGCCGACTTCGGCCGGCCGCTATAGCAGTTTGGAAGGAGAGCAGTATGACCAAGCGTTTTGAGCGAGAAGAGCGAAAAGGCATCCGGCCCACTGGCCGGGACTACGCCATCGTGCAAGCGGTCTTTGAAGCCCGCTATCTGACCAACCGACAAGTCTGCCAGCTGCTTTTCACTCCCACCACCTTCTCCTGGTGTAAGCAGCGCCTGCGCTACCTGTATGACCTAGGATACCTGCGCAAGCGGGTAGCCTTTCCCAACGAGCCGGATATCTACTACTTGGGCCTCAGGGGTCGCCGCTACATCGCAAGTACCGACACCGGCTACAGCGCCGCTGAGATTGATCTTATTGCCGGCGTTTCCGGGGGCTCGGCCAAAGCGCCAGTCCTCATGATGAACCATGAACTGAGCCTTTCCAGCCTCTACGTCAATGCCCGGCTTGAGGCCCAACGTCTGGGGCTCGAGATGCGCTGGAAGAACGCCCGCATGCTTGAGCTTCTGCGCCTGCCAATGCAGCCTGACGGGTTTATCCAGGTCAGTCGCGGGGAAGAGAAGCAGGCCGCCTTTTTAGAGTTCACCTCTGTTCTGCCGGCCGAGGCGGAGCTAAAAGCCAAAGTCCTCGCCTATGAGCAATACCTCGAAAGCCGGCTTTGCCGGCAGGATCTTGGGGTGGACAGGGTGGCTGTGCTGTGGCTGACAACGAGCGCCAGCAAATGCGAAAGGATTCTTAAGGCACTTGCCAAGTCGAGCTATCGTGACTGGTTTCTGGTAGGATTGTTTGAGGACGCTCAGAACTTTATCACGGGAAACATCTGGCGCTGGAGTGAGGCCAAGGATAGCGTAAGTTGGGTCAAGGGACGGGAGAGGGTGCTCTATGATGGGGCGGGAGGCCAGGCTGAGCCGGGCACTCCCAGAGAGGGCTAGAGCGGCGGCTGCTTACCTGGGCCATGGCGGGAGACCCACTTCGGCCGGCCGCTGGGGCTGTGCTTCTGTGAATGACAGCCCCCTCCCCAGCTGGATTGTGAGAATGTGGAGGAGCCAACCTCGAGGAACAAGTTGTATGCAAGACGCAAGCGGTGTCAAGGGAAAGGGGGTGATCGGATGAAGGATAGGCTAAGAACCTACGAGAAACCCCCAGGACTGCGGATTGTGTCGCCGCAGGAAGGGGCTTCTTTGGCCCCTGTGTCTCTTGGGAAGGATGAGGAAGTGGCAAAGCCGGCAACAAGCCGTTCAGGTGCCCCACAAGGCCCCAGGGAAGAGATTTGCATCTACTGTGCCAATCGCCAGCGGGAGGTTTGTTTGGGCCACTGCCGGCCGACAGCCGACTATTCCGGCTTTGCGGTCAGTCCTCGTGAACGAGGGGAGGAAATCCCGCGGTTGCCACCCATGCGTGAGCTTCTGACCTGGCCGGCCGCAGCGAGGCTTGCCATCATGCATTTGGTGATCGACTGCCTCATCGAGCAGGTCGATGGCCAGTAGGGAGGGCCACTGTCTGGTTCAGGCGGTTGGAAGCCTGCACTTATCTGAGCAGACCACCTTCTGCCCGCTTGTTTTCCATCGGACCACAACGACCGCTTCGGCCTTCAAGGGTGCAAAGCATCGCGTTGGACTGTCGCCCTTGAAGGCGGCGGTCCTTGTGCTTCCTGGCTCTGAAAGCCGGACACCCAGAGGCTTTGGGAAAGGAGGGAGGGCTCCTTGGCCGGGGCAGTGGGGGATGTATCAGGCAGTCAAAAGCCTGAAGAGGCGGGGAGGAGGGCAGGGACGGCCAGGTCCAGTCAGCCGGCCGGCGCTGTCTTGCCAGACCCACGGGAGAGAGCGAGAGGCCAAGGCCCGCCGGCCGATTGCCTATTGACACCACAGCGTCCTCTATTGTACACCAGAAAGAAAGGGGTGAGTGTGGGATATATCACAGTCGTCCCGCAAGGATCGCATGTCTGAGCGCTATAACACGCATATTGCTCAATGTCGTGAGTGCGGAGAAGAGCACTTCGGCAACTGGTGTGAGGAGGTCAGCGCCGCACTCGTTGAGGCCCAACTGTGCTGGTCGTGTTTCTTCTGGCTGCGCCATGTTCAGCAAGCAGGGGCACCGAACCAAGTGAGGGTGGAGGGCCAACTCTACTACATCCTGCCCGACAATGCTACTCAAGTGGTAAGCGCCAAGGGGTCTGGTGGGCTAACCTTCCACCTGAAGTTTCTTGACGGTCGGGCCGAGAGCTTTGTGACAACGACGAACCTCTGGACGTGCGGACCTATCCCAGAGGCGTTTCGGGACCGGCTACCTGACAACGCAGTGTTCACGGACCACAAGGGGGAGCGGCTGGTCGCAAGAGGCGCAATCCGGTCCTGGGAGGAGATTGAGCGATATATCGAGCAAAGAGAAAGACGCCGCAAATAGCTCGAAACAAGGAGGCATCTGTCAGAACGCGAGATAGAAACACTACTGCGAACCAAGCTTTCGACACGGCAGGCTGCCGCCTTGCCCGCCTCCGAGCGGGGCGTGCTTGTTACTCCTCATGATGACCAAGCGAAGGAAGCGGTCCGCCGTAATGCCGAGGCCGCCATTGACTGGGAGTACCATGCCCGATACGTCTTTCTTATGCGCTGGGCCGTGCGCTTCAACCAAGAGCTTCTTGACCCTATAGCCCTCCCCGACCGCCGGCCAATGCCCAGCCCCGTCATCTCCTTTGAGAAGGTTGACCACCGCATCCTGGCTTTCTACCGCCTGCACCGCAATCCTCAAGGCTTACTCGACGAGATCACCTTCAATGTGGCCCAACTGGACCGCCCTGATTGGGACTTGCTGGAGACCCTGCTTCACGAGCAGCTGCATCTTAAGCAGCAGAACTTCGGCAAACATCCGGTCGATCGCAACTACCACAATCAGGAGTTTTGTCAGATGGCGGCGGCGGTGGGGCTGCACGTTTTTCCGGTTATTGGCTTTCACTACGCACCGGCCGGCGAGCCATTTGCGGGACTTATGGCTCGCTACGGCATTCCCCGGCCACCGCCAGCCGAGGTGCCCCGAGGCGAGAAGCGCAACTGGTGGGACTTGGGCAAGGAGAAGGAGAAAGGTCGCTCGACCCTGAGCAAATGGCAGTGCCCCTGTGGCCAGACGGTACGGGTAGGTAGAAAGGACTGGCCAGGGGCAGTGTGCAAAGCCTGCGGCGGGGAGTATGCTAGAATGGAGGGCAAGGCCGATCAGAGAGCCGCCCAGGTGCTCTTTGCGGCCAAAGAAGATGTCGAGTTACGAGAGAAACAAGGGGGCCAGGAACGAGAGGCAAGCCGCCCAGCTGTGGCGAGGGTTGTGTTTTCCCCAGGCCCGACGTAACCTTGCGCAGTACCAAAGCAGAAGCGGCCGGGACCTCACCGGCACGGGGCCGTTCCTGGTCCAATGCAAAGCTGGCGTTCGCATCAATGTCTGGGAAGCTTTGCGGGAGGCCGAGGCGGCAGCCAGCCCGGGCGAAATCCCGCTGGCGATGGTGAGGAGAGACGGGGGGCAGTGGGTAGTGGTGATAACCTGGACCGCTTTTAGAACACTACTTGTCAAGCATGAAGGAAAGAATAAGCCGAAAGGATGAGAGGCCCTGTTACCAGCCGGCCATTACGCCGGAAGCCTGCCACCTTCTCTGGCAGTTGGGCCAAAGCTGGGGTGTGCCCATGACAGTGGTCTTGGACCGCATCATTCACTGGACCGCCATTGCGGAGGAAGCCAGGCAGGAGGATAAGAAGGAAGGGAAGCAGTCGGTGGAGATCAGCGCCGAGCAATACGAGCGGCTGCTTAAGATAGGCCTGAGAACGGGCGTATCTCCGGCGACTTTGCTGGGGATGGCAGTTGAAGGCTTTATCCGACAAACGGAGAAGTGGCCAGGACGAGCGGACAACGAGTATGCGTCTCGACCGGAGTTCCCCAAGACCTACGCGATTGTTGGGTGGGTCTACGAGGCCGACCTCCACTGCAATGCCTGCGCTCGGGCGCGGTTTGGTTGCGGACTTGAGGAGAGCAAGGAGTTGGTGGATCGAGAGGGTAATCCTGTCCACCCGGTCTTCTTGGGAGACTTGAAGGGGGACGAGGTGTGTGGAGACTGCTTTGCCAGGCTGGGTGATAGCGCCTGGAATCTGTGAGCCAAATCCTTGGGGCGAAGTCCTGCGTCCCGGGAGGCCTAGGGTACGCGGCATTTCGACGCAGAATCTGAGCAGAGGGATTTGGACAAGAGAGATAGTGCCCTTGTTGCTGCAAACGAAAAAGAGACAATTGGGACCGATTCTGGCTTCGACAAAGACGGTCAAAGACTACTCTTGGGCTCCGGAGGCCGCAGGACGCTTTCCGCCTACAGGTTCAGTTGCTCCGCCCTCCAAAGTAGCGAAGCGTATGTGATGGTATACGACATGTGCCTTGGAGGCGAAATCAAGCGACATTGCGCGGCAACTGTTAGCACAGTTGAAGGTGATGCCATCTTTCGGTAGCGCTTGTGAGTGGGGTAGGCCTATCAGGTGCTCTCCGTTCAACCAGAAGTCTATACGGACACGGTCACACCGGACTTTGAACATGAGCTTCTTGTTCAGTGGGAGGGGGGCACGTTTGCCATGAGACGCAGTCGAACAGCTTGTCAGCGACAAATTGTCTAGGAAGCACCATAGGACATACGTGCCATCGGCCCTAACATCCACCGTGTATGCGCCTCGCTTGAATCCGCCTGGAAAGTGAAAGATCGTTCCCTTGGGATCTGTGACCTCCAACACTGTCAGTTCAAGCTCATACACGAACCCATCTGCCGTCTCGGGATACGAAACTACGGCTGCCGGTCCCGTCGCACAGAGATAACCCACCCCTCGCGCGTCTATGTGCGCTCCATCCTGTGCGAACCAGAACCTGTGCAGGCATGGCGTGCCAGGACCCACTACCCAACCGTTGCGGTTGTCAGCAAAATAGTCCTCGAAAATCGTCGTCTCGCGAGCCAGAACTGCGGTCTTCGATGGTGTCGGTGCGATCGTAGGGGTCGCAGTAGCTATGGGAGCGGTCGGCACAGGCGTTGGCGGCATCGAAGCTGGCGTGTAGGTCAGCACAACGCTGGCGGGCTGAGCTTCATACTTGAAGTAATTGTAGATGTAGGTGGGAACCCAGGCCAGGTATGCGATGGCGATTTTCACCTTCAGTTTCTCAGTCGGGAACAACTCCAAGGCACAATCTACGGCAGCATCTTTTGCATATGAACCTGCAGATGTATAGAACGTGTCCATGACCTGAAGGAGTTCATCCCTGGCGCCTAGAAAATCGCGCTTCAGAGCTAGGTCCGTAGACTTGTCAAGGATATCAGTAGTTCTCAGCGCAATAAACGCCAGCTTCTCTTCTGAAACCAGACAGCTGCCCGGCACAAGGGCGAGGGCCGTTTTGAGCAGGAAGAGGGCGAGGTCGTACGCTAAGAGCCGGGTGCCAGTCATGCTTCCTTGGATTCGTACCCTCGCGGGCAGGCGCTTGTCCAGCGGGACAGCGTGGACTTCCACATCAACTGCGGGGCTTAGACCAATGGCGCCTGTGAGGGCTCCTCCGGCGACCCATTCGACCTGAGCGTTGACCGCTTCAGCGGTCAGCATGAGAGAATACCCTCCGGTCTCGTTGCTCAGGCGAAACGCCCCATGGCAGTCGTCTCCGGAGGCTTCTGTGATAGTTGCCACCTTGATCCTTGCGTCCGCATCTCCACTTGGTGTCTGAGTTTTCCATGTTCCGCATGTTTGGGGCTGGAGCGGATGCACTGCCGCCGATGAGCCCGGTGACATGAGAAGAGAGACGGCAATCACAACGAGGGTTAGGCAACGAGGAATGGGGTTCATGGCCATGCCTGCCTCCGCCTGCAAGGAGTCCGCTCAAGCAGCCAAACCCGGCAGATGCTTCAAAGTATGGCGACAGTCCAGCTAATGGATTGCGGTTATCGATCTGGAGAAAAACGAAAGGGCAACAGACGTCAAAGGCTGAAGGAGGGTCATGGAAACACCGTCACGACAATGTTGGTGCAGGTCGAGTCCTCCGTGCTGGTGTCAGCGACCCAAATACCACTGCCGCCTTCATTCTTGTCCACCACCACAACCACGCCACCGGAGTCCAGCTGCGTTCGTTGCGCGATCCGCCAGCCCTTCGCCACGAAGAAGTCAGATAACAAATTGGAGGCTTTCTCTGGAGTGCCCTTGAACATCAGCTTGCTGCCCCAACCTTGCCTCCCATCAAGTGCGCCGGAACTTACTTCGAGTACCGCGAATTCCCTTGGATAACGGACTTCCTCCGGCCAGCCTCCCGGGTAGTCCGTGGGTTGTGCCGAGAACTCCACGCCCTTCAGCGGTGAAGGGAGAGAAGGAACCGGTGTGGATGTCCGCAAGGTGGGCAGCAGCCGAACACTTCGGGCAAGAAAGGTCGCGCAGATAAGGAGAAAAACGGATGTGAGAGCAAGAATGAGCAGGTTCCTTCGCGTGTGTTTGCTCACTGCTGGCACCTCAGAGAGACCACACTGTGCTGAGCGTGTATGTTATGCATAATGTGATTATAGGCAGATTGGTGCCTCCCGTCAACACGCCAGTGCACACTGCTGGAGCAACTGCCTCTTGACAGAGTATCCCAACTCCTTGTACCATGGGCCTAAGTTGCAGCAACTCTGCCACTTGCCTTATGGATTTGCCTTATCTGTCATATTTCGACCTCAAAGAAGAGCCATTCTCCACGGTTCCCTCGCCGCGTTTCCTCTTTCTTACCCCAATGCACGCCACAGCGCTCACCAAGACCCAGTTTGTGGTTGAAGCCCGCAAGGGGCTGACCGTCATCTTTGGCGAGACGGGCATGGGCAAAAGCAGTCTTGCTCGCCTCTTGCACCAGAACTTCCTGGACCGCACTTTCAACTCGGTGCTGCTCACCAATCCCAACTACCCTACTCCGAACGCGCTCCTGCGCACAATCATTCAGGAATTTCAACTGCCTCGCACCGCACGTTCTTTTAAAGACAATCTGGACCTCTTCAAGGCGTATCTCTATGATCAGGCCGTGGTCCAGGGCAAGACAGTGGTCTTGATCATCGACGAGGCCCAGACGCTGCGCTTCCCCTCGCTTGAGCTCCTGCGCCAGCTTATAAACTATGAGACCAACGACCAGAAGCTCCTGCAGATGGTGCTTTTCTCTCAGGAAGAGCTGCGAGTCAAACTCGCCCACCGCCGCGGCCAAAGCCTGCGCTCACGGGTGGCCATGGCCTCGACGATTGACCGGCTGGGGCTGGAGGACGCCGAGCGGATGATTGACTTCCGCTGGCGCATCGCCTCCGCTGGCGGCCAACATCCCTTTGAGCCGACGGCCATTGAGGCCATCCTCAGGCATTCGGCGGGTATTCCCCGTGAGATCAACACGCTCTCCGACAACTCATTACTCCTCACCTTCCTCAAACAGCAAAAAAGCGTTACTGCTGAAACCGTTGAGGAGGCGGCTCGGGAGCGTCGCGAGACGCTGCTTCCGGCCACGAAACGCAATGAAAGATGACCCCTTCGCTCGCCTTGTAGGCCTTGATCAGAAGCTCTTTGCTACTCCCCTTCCGATAGCGTCGCCTCTATCATCTCCCCTGCCAGAGCAGACGGCAGGGCAACAAGCTTCTCAAGGAGAAAACTCCGAACGTAGGAATGAGGGAAGGAACGAAACTGCGCAAGAAGGGACGAAGAAAGTGTCCTTCGGAGGAAAAGACGCAGAAAGAAAGGCAGAAAACGACGCCGGAAGGGGCGTCTGCAGCACCGAAGGCAACTACGAAGGAGGGGAGGAAGCGACGCCGGAAGGGACGGGAGGAAGGCAGGCAGGGAAGAAGAGGGGAGGAGCTGTGGGGCAGCAAGGAGCAAGGAAGACACATCGGGGGCAGATGCCTGTCCAGACTCGGCCGCGGACAACGCAGCGCCGCCCCTTCGAGCTTTTTGAGGATCAGCTCCTTTGGATCGGCCGAACCAAGGTTGAGGTGCTTGAGCAGTATGGCCGGAGGTTGACCGCCAATGCCATGGTGCAACTCGCCGTCGACCTTTTGATCGAGGACTACCGGCAGGCTGGCAGGCGGTCGCATCTCGTCAATGACCTCGTAAGGAGCAGGCCCCCGGCCGGTCGGGCAACCTCAGAGGGCAGCTTTGACCTATTCGATGACCAGCTGTTGTGGCTGGCGCGCACCAAGGTGGATCTTATGGCTGCTTATGGCCAGCGGGTGTCGGGCAATGCCATGGTGCAGCTTGCCCTGGACCTTCTCATTCAGGACTACCACGAGAAGGGGAGAGGGTCAGCTCTGGTTACCAAACTAGTCTTCTCTGAGGCAACAGCCCAGCCAGAGGAGGAGGGAGAGGAGGCGTCGGGCGGGGGCGCGAGGTCGCCTTCGTTCGAAGGTGGTTAGCCATGGAGTGCGTTGGGCGAATACTGGAGAGGAACACGATCGTCATCGAAAACCCCGCCCTGCGGGCAGGCTTCACGCAAATACCCAACTTCGTTTTTAGAGACAAACGGCTATCCTTCGGGGCCAGGCTCACCTACGGAATTCTGCTTTCCTATGCCTGGCAAGAAGGAAGCTGTTTCCCCGGTCAGGACAAAATCGCCGCTGACCTGGGGTCGACGCGTGAGACGGTGAACCGTTTTCTCAAGGAGCTGCGAGCGGCCGGCTACATCTCCTGGAAGCGCCGCGGCTTGGGCAAGACTAACGTTTACTATGTCCTTGATGTCAAAGCTGATGTGACCTAGAGATCACATCTGGATGTGACTCCAGGGTAACATCTGGTTGTGACCCCTGTGTCACACTAATAATACTCAGTATGAAGAATACTCAGAAGAAGAATACACAGCGTTTGGCAACGCTAAGCGAGCTTTTGTTTCTAGCCGGCCGAAAGGCGGGGAGGGAACACAAGCCCTCAGGGCAGGTTGCCTACCTGGTGCAGGAGATTCTGGCGGTCTGCCAGGATGCTCAAAGCGAGCGATTCTATACCAAGGTGGCGCGTCTCTTGCCAGACACCGTGGTCTTTCAGTTCCTGGCCGAGATCCGCCAAGACCCGAGCATTGCCAACAAGGGAGCGGTCTTTGTCGCCAAGGTAAGAGAGTATCTTGAAAGGCACGTCTAGTATGAGCCTACTTGCCAACCAACTACCAGAGCAATACAACGGGCTGCTTGCCTGGGTGCTGTTACCTCTGGCCCAGCAATGGGCAGAACGCTTGCGGGGGGTGCTCAAGCTCCTAAGACGCCAGCTGACGGGCGAGCTGCATGAGGGGATCTATGAGGTCCTGGAGTATGACTTTACGCTATCACTCAAGGACGCGCAGGGGAAGAGGGCGGTTTTTGAGCGGCGGGAGAGGGTGCGCTTTCTGCAGGACAACGTCATTGCCTACGAGGATCAAGCCTGGGGCGACGGGGAAGTGTTCGCGCACTATGAATGTAGCCCGGGAGTGCCAGTTGACCGGTATCGGGACGGGCACAAGTGGAAGGTGCTCATCTCTCTGCGGGAGGAGAAGCAGCGGGGCAACGTGGTCGAGTTCCATATCCGGCGCGAAGTCCGGGATCAGTTTGTCAGTCCAGACGGATGGCTGCAGGTCGAGGTCAGCCACAGGACCCGTCATCTGCGGGTGAGCGTCGTTTTCCCCAAAGAGCGGCTCTGCCGGCGGGCAGTGCTGGTGGAGCGGAATCGAGGCAAAACCACCACGCTGGGGCCAAGCTACTTCGGAGAGCTGCCTGACGGCCGGCAGGCGGTCTCATTCGAGAGAAGCAGCCCCTCCCTGCACGAGCTCTACACGCTCAGGTGGCAGTGGTGAAGACAAGGAGCGACGGGTCCGCGGCACCCATCGCTCCTGCCTTCAGCCTAGGTTCCCGTACCGCCGCCCATCGTGCGCCTCCCTCTCCGTCCTGCTCAACAGCGGCCGCTAGGAGATGTCACCGGAATGGTATTAAGATGGAGGTCCGAGAAACCTCGGGCTATAAGGCCAGGGGAACTAACTTGCGAGTCAAAGAAGATCAGCCAGAATTATAGGCGATATCGCTGGTAATGTCAATCACGCAAAGAAGACCCGGCCAAACTCGTTGCTATTGTCTGGGCTTGGGACCGGGACGGACACCGCGCCTCTTGTACTCCAGGACCGCCTCTTTGGTAGTAAGCCAGTTGCGACCGATCTTGCATCCCCAGATGATCTTGTGGGAGACCAAGTAGCGCAGGTGCGAAGGCGAGAACCCCGAGATTTCGGCTGCCTCCGCAAGCGAGATCAGTCGCTCGGCGGACCCCTCAGACCTTTCTTTGCCGGCCACAGTCGGGCTTCCTGTTCGATGGCGGATCCCTCCACTCACAGCTATTCTACCCTCACTACTTGTGTTAAGCGAGTCGCCCGGTTCGGTGAGGAAGCCAGGGCAGGTGTGCGGTTGGTCATTTGGCCCCCCGGTTGTTGTGTCGCATAATCAGTTGGTTTTAAAACAAGAGGCTGTCTCCCACCTCTTCCGGATGAACGGTCCAGAGTGGCCATCGCGCACAACAAGGGGGCAAACATGGCACCTTCCGATCTTACTGTTGAAGCATTCCTAGCGCTCAGGAACGAGTTCTTCTCTACGGGTCGCCGTCCTCGACCCTTCCGCCTGCGCGACAAGCGTAATACCCAGGACGACCCGCTGGACGAGCACATCGTCAAGCTTCTCTCCTACAGCCTCAAAGGCATTGTCTGCCAGAAAGCTTCTGGACCCCTCATCTCGCCAGACATCGTTCTGTATCGGGAGGCCGAGTGCAGCACTGCTACGAAGACCACTCTTCGCGACGATCTGACCAGGATCGTGGCCATCGAAGTCAAGAAGCTGGAGCGGTCATCGAATGGGCAGATAGCACGCTCCTCTGGGTTGGACTATAATACAACTCCGCCGTGTGGGGTAGTGCGCGTCTACGACGCGCTGGACAGGCCGCTGGACATCCGCGGCTTCTATCTCTTCGCTTGTGAAGAGACTGTTGCCGATCAGGCCGAGTTGAGCGCGTTGGTGTTGTGTGATGGCAACCTGCTGAACGAGGATTTCGATCTGTATCTCAGCATTACCAGTCAGCGCGAGAAGGAAGTCGGCCTTGGCACCTACGGCGATGGCGCCAACCGCAACCGCCCCATGTTGATATTCACTAACCCTCTCGGTGCTAGTGAGCTGGACCATGCATGCACCTTGATTACGCGAGCCGACCTATCCGCCGAGTCTAGGCTCCGATTGGTCTATCGCATCAGACGTAGTCTACCCGGCGGTGGAAGGCGTGAGTTCGGCGCGTACAGAGTGAAAGAAGATGTCTCTGCGGCCTGGAAAGTCGTAACTCTGGAAGATCCATTTCCGCAACCAGCAGGCAGAGCGAGCACAACGCAACCAAGGGGTCGGTTCAGATTGCCAATCAAGCTGCGAGGCTGAATGTCAGGCGGACTAGTGGATGCAGAATCGGAGCGTAGCTTTGGAACGAGCGATCGAGAAGCACTTCCCGATTGGCTTCGTGAGCCAATTGGCTGAGCACGAGTCGTGGCGCAAAGAGATCCATCGCCCCATCTACTACATTCATAAGTGGTGGGCGAGAAGGCTAGGATCGGTCTTCCGTGCCATCCTTCTTGCTAGCTGCCTGGGGTCCGAAGCGGATGTAACTCAAGCTTTCTACAGCCGCGCCGAGTTCCCCGAGACAGTTGTCTTTGATCCTTTCATGGGTAGTGGGACGATTGTGGGGGAGGCAGCCAAGCTTGGGTGCAGGGTAATTGGCCGGGACATCAACTCCGTCTCGTACATCATGGTGAAGGCCGCGCTCCAAGAGTATTCATTGGGCGAGGTGCAGGCGCAATATCGGCGACTCGAAGCCGAAGTCGGCGACGCCATCCGCTCCTTCTACCGTACAGTTCTGCCGGGCGGCGAGCAAGCTGATGTACTCTACTTTTTCTGGGTGAAGACACTGCCGTGTCCGCAATGTGGGCAACAAGTTGACCTCCTGCGCACGAGGGTTTTCGCAGCACACGCCTACCCCAATAGGTACCCCCAGGCCAAGGCCGTCTGCCCCGACTGTGGTGCTATCAACGACGTTAGGTACAACGACGAAACAGCTACATGCTCGGCTTGCTCGGCACGCTATGATCCTCGCATTGGTAATGTCCGCGGAAACAGGGTACGGTGCCCCAGCTGTGGAGAGGAATTCAACCTCCTTGACATAGTCCGCAAACAGGAAGAACCGCCGAGGCACAGGATGTACGCCAAACTAGTGTTGTGCCAGGATGGGCGCAAACGCTACTTCCCAACTGATGCGGGTGACCTGGAGACTTTCAGCCGCGCCGCTGAGATGCTGCCAGAACTGTGGCCGATCATACCCAAGGAAGCAATCGAGGAAGGCTACAATACAAACCAAGTCCTCAACTACAACTACCGATACTGGCACCAGATGTTCAATGAGCGGCAGCTCGTGTCGCTAGCCCTGCTGGCCAGAAGTGTCTCGGAGATTGAAGATCCCAATCTCAGGACCCTGTTCTCCTGTCTAGTGTCCGGCTGCCTGGAGTTCAACAACATGTTTGCCTCGTATAAGGGGGAAGGCACTGGCGCCGTCCGTCACATGTTTGCACATCATATCCTCAAGCCGGAGCTGATGCCGATCGAAGCCAACGTCTGGGGCACTCCCAAATCCTCTGGCTCCTTCTCGACCCTGTTCCGCACTAGGATTGTTCGGGCGCTTCAGTACAAGGCAAGCCCCTCTGAATTGCGACTTACCTCCCAAGGATCTCGTCGCTCCGAAGCGGTTGTGGGTCTGAGTCGGTCGTTAGACAGGCCGGTCGTCGGGGACTTCAGCACTTTCGAAGCATCAAAGGAAGCAGTCTATCTTTCGGTCGGTGACTCCTCAGAGACCGATCTGCCCGATGCCGCTGTGGACCTTGTGGTTACTGATCCGCCTTTCTTCGACAACGTCAACTACTCTGAACTGGCGGATTTCTTCTATGTTTGGTTGCGGCGGATGCTCAAGGAGAGCCATGTGACAGCAGCGCCGACTACACGTACCGTCAAAGAGGTACAGAATGGTGACCCCCAGGAGTTCTCTGCCAGGCTCCAGGGTGTGCTTCGGGAGTGTTACCGAGTACTGAAGCCAGAGGGTTTGCTTGTCTTCACCTATCATCATTCAAGGATGGAGGGCTGGTCGGCTTTGTATCTAGCGCTTCGAAGGGCTGGCTTCTCCATCTGCCGTACGTATCCAGTGAAGGCAGAGATGGCTGTAGCTATGCCAATCACCCAGGCTAGCGATCCAATCAACTACGACCTGATAATTGTCTGCAGCAAGGCATCTCTCAAGCAGCCGCGGCCAGGCACGGGTGTAAACCTCGTGGGCTGTGTGAACGAGACGAGAATACACCTAGCGCACCTGCAACACTTCCACCTGCGAGTCTCGCATAGTGATGTAAGGGTGATGCTGATGGGTTCGATACTCTCAGCTCTCTCCACCATCGGCGACGTGGAGCGCGAATACGAGATGCTTCGCCAGACTGAGGCACATCTGGACCAGCTTGTGACTGCTGTGTTTGCTGGTGAACAAGCACGACTATATCCCCAGTTCCTGGCGATTGATGATACTAGCCATACTAGAGGCTAGGTCTCGCTAGCCTCAAGTACTTCTCCTTGGTTTCCTCGTTGTAGCTCCCAGGCGCCAGGCCCAGCTTCTCAAGCACCGCCTCGATCCTCTCGCCGGCCCTGAGCTGTCGCACGGCAAACGTATCCCGCAGGATTTGGCAGCTGACCTTCTTTTGTATGCCTGCTCTCTCCGCTAGGCTCGAAAGAAGGTAGCCCAGGTTGCGCTCGGTGCAGTCAAAGAGGTACTCCGCCGGCCGATACTCGGCCAAGTAGGCTGGGAGCACCGAGGCTACTTCCGGTGGCAGTCTAAGCTTGCGCTGTCGCCGGCGTCTGCCTTGGGAGCTTATCCAAAGCTCAGGTCGGTAGGGATTGGAGAGATCAAAGTGGGAGGGCTTGAGTGCCAGTATCTCCTCGCGTTTGAGACCCGCCTCAAGAAGCAGGAGGATAAGCAGGTAGGTGCGGCTGTCCTTACTGGCCTCACACAGCAGCCTCTTGCACTCTTCATCGTAGAGGATTTGAGGGAGTGGAGGAACAGCCCGCCTATAGACCAACTCGGCCGCTGGATCATCCTTGAGGATGCCACTTCTGACAAGCCAGCGAAAGAAGCTCTTGAGAGCGGTCACCCGACGGTTGAGGGTTTTAGGGCTGCAGGGTTTGCCACGGTCGTGTCGGAGGTAGACAAGAAAGCTCTCAAGCTCATTGCGGGTTACCTCGCCGAGCTTGTGGGTGGCACCCAGGTACTTGGCAAGAAGCGAAAGGTCACCGACGAAGGCCTTGACCGTATGGACTGAGCAGAGGCTGCCCTGTAGGTGGGCAGCGTAAGCCTGGATGGCTGTGGCCAGAGACGAGGTGGCCGTGATGGCCTGTGAGGAGTGAGCAGGTGGAGGAGAGAATTCCCCCTGAATGGTTTGAGTTCTAAAAAGTGATGGCTGAATGGGCCGGGAGCTTTGCATGCCTCATTGTAGCACACTTTTCCCATAGCCAGTCAGCTATGCCCGCCAAGCTTTATCGTCTTCTTCTTCCTCTTTGGCTTTGGATGGTGTTGGTTTCTCTGGCGCTTCGCGCGCCGGGTTCTTCTAGGGGACGGGGAGATAGTGCCACTGGCTATAGGAAGACGTCGAAAGCCTCGGTGACTGTCTTTGCGTAGGTTTGGATAGGCGGATGTCAACGACTTTGTGCAAGAGCGCAATTTGCCCACTCCTCTTTGCTCTTGGCGTGGGAGGCAAGCGAGTTCACAACTCACGCCCCTTCGCCTTGGGTCACGGTGGTGCTTCCCACTGAACTCTTCTCCAGTCCAGGGCTTTTTCATAGTCGGCGTTATGTGTGGTCCGGACCCTTCGAAGGCCTGCACTCGCCGCGTTGTGAAGCCCGCAGAACCTGCTCAGGGTGACAATAACGGGACTTTGGAAAGACCCTGTCTCCAGTCCGAGCCCCTTGCGGTCCACCTGGAATTGTGGTAGAGTCTGTGAACAAAGGTTCTCCCAGCGAATGTTGCGCTTCGGCACATTCTCAGTCGGGAGGGCACGTCGTGCAGACTCTAACCACGACGGTTGTGCAGTAGTCCACATTCACGATGATGGGGAGCATGTTTACCTGCACGCAGGTGAGCTCGTAGCTTCTGCTCACAATGACTCAGTGTATGCTTACAGCGCCAAGTATCTGGGGTGGATTCAGTGGGCTTGGGTCTGGGACAGAAACGGTTGCCCGGCATTCTTCACCGAGAGCGCTCAGGGTGGACTAACGAAACCAGTGAAGCAACTGAAACCAATCAGAGGTGTCCGTAGCGTAAGGCCGGTGAAGGGGGGCCGAGAAGTGCCAACGGCTCGACCGGTAAGAACTCTTACTTGGTCAGAGAAGAGCGACGAATCGTTCTTGAAAGACTGAAACGGGTCTTGCTAGCTGCAGGAGGTCTGTCAAATGAGGCCCCGGAAGAAAGCATCTGACATATTCGCTGAAGGCACTTTCCCATTCGCCAAGAAAGTGAGCTTTGAGGAGGCATTCCCGGAGATAGAGGATGTCAGAGTCGAGGTTGAGGAATTTGGCCATGGGGTCTATGAGGAGAACCGGCGGTCTGTCTATCCGTCCAAGACGCATCTGGGCGAGTATATCGACTGCCGCAATCCTCTCTGCTACAATGGTGGGTTCTCTATTGGTGATATACTGCGCGAGATGGTCGCCCATGGTGAGACTGAACTCGAAATCCGCAAGATGTGTCAGGGAAATGAAGCCTCACCCAAAGGGCGCAAGGTCTATCGGAAGTGTCTCAACATGTTCACAGTCAAGGTGTCGTTAACCTACAGGAAGCCAAAGCCGGCGTAGTGACCTTTGCACTCATTTTGTTGTCCTGCCGCTACATGTCCGAGGTGATCTGATGGCGAACCGGCGCTACTACTCGATAAGGACAGGCAAGAACCCAAACGCTGCTCACTTTGGTCTCGACACTCTGAAGAGACTGCTACGCCACACATATTTGTCTTTTTTCTATGACAAGGGCTACTTCCAGGAGGCATTCGGCTATCACTGCGTTGATCGTGGGTTTGTACCTGGTACTCTTGGTTATGACATCGAGGCGGAAATACAGCGGAGGCTGCGCAAGCCGCTTCCATTTGAACCCTCGAAACTCAACATCGAGGAATACTCAGAGGATGACGTCTTCGACATTATCGAACTGCTCTTCGACTGTGTGTCGAAACCCACTAAGGGAGATTACCATGCGTACAATGACTGCGGGATGCACTACTATGAATTTGATAGAGAGACTGGGCGGAGAGAGTACAGAAGAGAAGTGAACAGCTTCTTGGTTGACTACCAGGCTGGCTACGAGCTGACAGAGGAGGGGGAAATCCTAGCTTTGGCGGATCCTGGCTTGCAGTCACTTCTCGACGCCGATTTGCCTGGGTACGATCCGGAGAACGTTGAGAAGAGGGTTCAAGCGGCCATCCTCAAGTTTAGGAGAAGGGGATCGACTACTGAGGACAGACACGACGCGGTTCGTGATCTGGCTGATGTTCTGGAATTCCTGAGGCCCAAGGCTGCGAAGTACTTCCTGACAAAGAAAGATGACGATGCTCTATACACGATTGCCAATCAGTTTGCCATTAGACATCATGACGGCCGACAGAAGGGGGACTACAACGTCGCCATCTGGTACAGCTGGATCTTCTACGTCTATCTGGCCACCATCCATGCCTCTGTGCGGGCAATCAAGGAAATGGAAGGAAAGGAGAGTTGATGTCTGCCTGATCTCTGTTGGTCATCGCCATAGATAGAGGTCTGGACAACGTCCGATGTACGATGACCCTCGCAAGTCTATCAAACAGCACCTGCTGTTGCCCGCAGAAGGCTCCTTAAACACGTTCCAGTGACAAGATTGCGTGTCCTTGACACCAGTGTGACTGGTCATACGTTAAGGTCGTGCGGTGCACAATAGAGGGAGTCTGGCGCGTCGATGAAGAGACTGCGTTGGCTTGGAAGTCTTTTGGCTCTTGCCCTTGCGTTGGTCCTGATGGGCTGCGATGTGACGCCCACGCCCCACCCAGGTAACAGCGTCGCGCCCACCGCCACGCCCACCACCCCTCCGACGAGCACAAAGACCTCCACAGTCACGCCCACCTTCACCTTGGCGCCCTCGCCGACCGCTTCGCTTACGTTCACGCCGAAACCGCCGACGAGGACCTCAGCCCCCGTGGCCAGTGGCCAACTGCGGGTGCACTTCATCGACGTGGGTCAGGGCGACGCCATCCTCATCCTGGGGCCTGATGGCAAAGTCGCGCTAGTCGATGGTGGTGAGGCTAGCACTGGGATCGTGCAGTACCTCAAAGGCCAAGGCGTGGAGCGTATTGACCTGATGGTCGCTACCCATCCCCACAGCGACCACATTGGCGGGCTTGTCGATGTGCTGCGCGCCATGCCTGTCGCAGAAGTCGTGACGAATGGGCAGCCCCACACGACCAGCATCTACGAGCAGTTTCTTGACGCTATCGCCTCGGCCAAAGCCAAGTACACAGAGGCAAAACGCGGCGATCGCCTGCAGCTTGGCAGCATCGAACTTGAGGTCCTGCATCCTGTTTCCCCCACTGGCGATAACCTCAACGACAACTCCCTGGTCCTACGCATGGCCTATGGCGATACCTCGCTCCTGCTCACTGGCGATGTCGAGGCAACTGGGCAGGCCAACGTGCTGTCCACAGGCCAGCCTATCCAGGCGACCATCCTCAAGGTGCCCCATCATGGGAGCAGCTCTTCAAGCCCCTCCTTCTTGGCCAGCGTCAAGTCCCAAGTGGCCATCTATAGCTGTGGGGTGAATAATCCCTATGGCCATCCTGACCCTGGTACCATTGCCGCCTTGGTCAAGGCAGGCGCCAAGGTGTATGGCACAGATATCAATCGCACAGTCGTAGTCACAGCCAGCGGCAGTGGCTACAGCCTGACCATGGCCAAGTCCAGTGCCCCACGTTCGCCCCCAACAGCGGCGCCGCCGCTTGCACCAACGTCTGCCCCAACAGGACAGCCATCTGCTGGCCTGACGCTGGAGATCGTTTCGCTGACCTCGCCAATTCCTCATGGCGCCAACGCCACGCTCGTGGCCAGGACCACGCCTGGGGCCAACTGCACTATCACCGTCTACTACAAGTCTGGGCCGAGCCAGGCTGCTGGGTTGGTGCCAAAGCAAGCTGGTACAGATGGGACGGTATCATGGACCTGGAAAGTTGGCGCGAACACGACTCCCGGCACATGGCGGATTGTGATCACCGCCAGCATCGGCGGCCAGACGGTGAGCAAAGAGACAACGTTTGTGGTGGAGTAGGCTATGAGACAGAAAGCTGTGATTGATCGCTTCGAGGGAAACTTGGTGGTCCTGCTTGTCGGCGACGACGAGCGCCGCATCGACGTACCACGCCAGCTCCTGCCTAAGGGTGCCAAGGAGGGCGACTGGCTTCAAGTCGAGATGGAGGGTAACCAGATCGGCAGCGCCACGGTTGACAGGGAGGAGACAGCGAGAGCGAGAAAGCGAATCCAGGCGAAGTTGGAGAAGCTCAGGCGCGGAGAGCATCTGCAGTAGGCGTCACTGCCACCTCTTGCCTGACCATTGCTGCGCCTACTCTTCCTCTGCCAGCTTGTCCACCGCTCTCTCCAGGTCCAGAGCACTGGGCCGAGTATAGACTGCCGTGGTATCGAGCCGTGAGTGGCCCATGAGTGCTGCCACGCTCACCAGGTTCTCGCCGGCGTCCAGAAGGTGCTTGGCAAAGGTGTGGCGCAGGACGTGAGGGGTGAGGTCAGGTATGCCAGCCAGCCTGGCATACTTGCTCACCAGCTCCTCAATGGCCCGAACCCCAAGACCGTTTCCCCGCTGGCCGACAAAGAGGTGGTCGTCGGCCACCTCAGGGCGAACCTTCAGATAGTCGCTCAAGGCCTTGCGCACATCAGCGTTGAGACCAACTTCCCGGTACTTGCCTCCTTTTCCCCACCGAACAACCAATGTCCCCTTTCGGTCAGAGATGGAGAGATCTGCGAGCCTGAGTCTCGCGAGTTCTCCGACGCGAATCCCCGTGTGCCGCAAGACTTCGATTATCGCCAGGTCACGCCGGCTGCCGTGCCGCTCCACCGTTCGAATGAGAGCGTGTGCCTGGTTGCGAGTCAGCGCCTTGGGGGCAAGGAGTCTCTCCTTTTCCACCCCTTTGATGCCCTCGGTGGGGTCATCCTCGACAAGCCCCTTTCCTTTGGCCCAGCGGCAGAGACGGTGCAGCGCCGCCAGACGGCGGTTGACGGTGGCCGGCTTGGCTTGTTTCTGCACCATCATGCAGCGCCGGTAATCCTTTATGTCCATCGGCGTTATGAGAGCAGGGGAGAAATCCTCTCCGTTGTTTTGGGAGAACCAGTGGGCAAAGTGCCGCAGATCGCGCAAGTAGCTTTCGATGGTGTTGGCAGCCTTGTCTTCGCGAGTGAGGCTCTCGGCAAACTCTGTCAGGATGTCGGTCATCTTCTAAAACAAAACACTCCTGGACCCCTGGACGGGGGAGAAACGGCTCGTCTCGGATTATGCGAATCCGTTTTCCTCCGCTAATCGCTCTGGTCCATGCCCAGCATATCACAGGCAAGTTGGCAAAGTCAACGCATAAGATACCTTACGCGAGGAGATTCTGTGCAAGACACACTGCTTGGGGAGTGTCAATGTCGGTTATCGCCGGCCGAGCATGAGGCCTGGCGCGTTGACGGCGCTGGGCATCGGTCGCTCGACGTCGACGATGGCGTAGGCAGCGTTGAAGAGGCCAGGTTCTCTTGCCTGGAGGAGCCGGCGGACCTCCTATCGACGCGGCAACTGCCAAACGAAACAGAGAACGCTGGGCGCTACTGACGATCAGTTACTGTCGTGGTGTTCAAGCGACTGCGGCAGACAGGGCGTACCTACACCATGGAAAAGGTCGGAAACAGAACTAATGGGCCCCTTCCAGCAGGCCTTCCCTTGACAAAGGGCAAATTCCGTGCTATGATAAGTTCTGGGAATGAACAGATAGGGCGGCATTTGCAGTATGTATTGTCGGGTTCCTTTCAACGAGATCAACCAACTTCGCATACTAAGGCTACTGCGGCTTCACCCTGGCATTTCCAGGGCTGAGATCGTGCGCCAGACTGGCCTGGGCAAGGCCACGGTTTCGACAATCGTCGCCGAGCTAATCGCTCAAGGGATCGTCTCTGAGACCGCAGCAACCGCCCGTTCGCGTGGCGTAGGCCGTCGCCCGGTGGAATTACGTCTTGAGGGAACCACTCATTTGGCGATCGGAGTGGAGTTGACCGGCAATGAGTGCCTGGCCACCCTCACTGACATGTATGCCAGCCCACTCCGCTTTGTAGGCTATCCTATGCCGGATTGTTCCGTTGACACTTCAGTCATGCTCGTGGCGCGAGCTGTAGAGGAGCTCATCCGGGGGCACGACCTTGGGCGGGTCCTGGGGGTAGGGGTGGGGGTGCCTGGGCCGGTTGATTCTGATCGGCAACGGGTGATCCAAGCGGAGAACCTCGGCTGGACTGATGTGCCTCTGGGTGGGTTGCTGAGCGGGCAACTCGGCAAGCCTGTGATAGTTGTCAAGCGCCAGAACGCGGGCGCGCTCGGCGAATACTGGTATGGCGCCGGGCGGGGCAAATCGAGTGTGCTGTACGTGTCTGTTGGTGTCGGTATTGGCTCAGGGATGATCGTGCGTGGAGAACTTTACGAGGGAGTCAGCGGCAGTGCTGGCGAGATCGGACACATCACGATCGATCCTGAAGGCCATCGCTGCAAATGTGGCAACATTGGCTGCCTTGAGACTTTGGCCAGCGGTCCAGCTATGGCCGTGAGGGCACGAGAGTTGATTAAGCACGGCCGCAGTAGTTGTCTGGTCGACTGGACCAAAGGCGTGCTGGAGGCGATAACGGCGCGCATGGTACTGGACGCAGCCGCCCGGGGCGATCCTCTCGCGGTTGAAGTGGCGCAAGAAGCAGCTGGCTACCTCGGCATCGCCCTGGCCACGGCGGTCAACCTGCTCAATCCTTCCGTGGTAGTCATTGGCGGAGAGGTACTCGCTCTCGGTGAACTCTATCTCGCTCCAATTCGGCAGGTTGTTCGCTCACGCTCGTTCTCGATTTCCGTGCGCGCCGCGGACATCGTCCTTAGTCCGCTCGGCCGTCGGGCGGCACCCATCGGCGCCGCAACGCTCGCGATCGATCGGTTCTTCGCTATGCCTGGCATTGCATCCGTTGGTTGGTGATGTGCGATCTGGAGAGGTGCTGTAGGCTGTGGCCACAATTCCCCTTGTGCTTCCGCAAGCTTCGTTCCGGGTGGATCTGCTCCAGGTGGAGGTCTATCGCGATCGGGCGGCCATGGGGCTGGCGGCCGCGCAGAGGGTCGCTCATGATTTAAGGGCTCTGCTGAGCGTCCAGAAGCGCGTCTCAGTCGTCTTTGCCGCTGCGCCCTCGCAGGAAGAGTTTTTGGCTGCCCTGGTCAAGCAGTCAGACGTCGAGTGGTCACGAGTCGTTGGCTTTCACATGGATGAATATGTCGGCCTGCCAGCTGAAGCACCACAGAGCTTTCGGCGCTTTTTGCGTGAGCGGCTATTTGAGAGGTTGCCTTTCGGTGCTGTCCACTATCTCAATGGCAACGCAGCCGACCTCCAGCAGGAAATTGACCGCTATAGCGCCCTGCTACGGGCTTGCCCGCCTGATATCATTTGTGCCGGCGTGGGCGAGAACGGCCACCTTGCCTTCAATGATCCTCACGCCGCTGACCTTCATGACCCAGCCTTGGTCAAGGTCGTTGAGCTGACGTTGCGCAGCCGACAGCAGCAGGTGCGTGACGGTTGTTTTGCGAGCCTGAAGGAAGTACCTGAACACGCCCTGACCTTGACCATTCCAGCACTCGTCGCAGCAGCACGTATTACCTGCGTCGTGCCAGCAGGGAACAAAGCAGAAGCCGTCAGGCGGATGCTCACTGGAGCTGTCTCAATGGATTGTCCAGCTACGATCTTGAGGCAGCATCCGCACGCGGTCTTGTGTCTTGAGCCCGCATCGGCTGCACTATGGTTGGGCTCGGACAGCGAGGCCAAAGAATGATCCTCCGTGGCAGACACTTTTTGAACGGCGAGCTCTATGACTTTGTGCTCGGTGATGGGCGCATCCAGAGGATCTCAAGCCCGTGTCATGAGCGCGAGGTGCTGGGCGGGAATGACTACTGGGTTGCCCCTGGCCTGATCGACATCCAGGTTAACGGTTACGAGGGTGTCGCGTTCTGCTCAAGCATGGTCGATGCTGCGGGGGTAGCGCGTGCGGCTGATAGGTTGGCTAGCGCCGGGGTCACGGCGTTCTGCCCAACGTTGACAACTGGTCCGCTCGGCTTACTGAAGGCGAGTTTGGCTGCGATCGATAAAGCCTGCTCGACCTATCCCTCAGCCAGGGAGCGGATCGTAGGCATCCACCTCGAGGGGCCATACATTTCGCCCCAAGATGGTCCGCGCGGCGCCCATCCTCTGCGCTACGTACGCGTGCCGAATTGGAGCGAGTTCGCCGAGCTGCAGGCGGTCGCCGGAGGGCGTATCCGCCTGGTTACAATAGCCCCCGAGTTGCCCGGGGCACTCGAGTTTATAGTACGAGCGCGCGAGGCTGGCGTGGTCGTCGCCATTGGCCACCACGCAGCAACCCGCGCCCAGATTGATGCGGCTGTTGCAGCAGGGGCAACACTTTCGACACATCTGGGCAACGGCTCCCACAGCCAACTGCCGCGCCACAACAACTACATCTGGGAGCAACTCGCGCAGGACGCGCTGACGGCAAGCATCATTGTCGACGGGCATCATTTACCCCCTGCGGTCGTCAAGACTTTCTACCGAGCGAAGGGCGTGAACCGGCTCATTCTCATCAGCGACGCCATTTCTGCTGTGGGCATGGCGCCTGGTAGATACAAGCTCATGGATCTCGATGTGGAGGTGGGCGTCGACGGGGCAGCCAGGTTGTGTGGCACCCCTTACCTGGCCGGCTCAGTGCTCAAGCTATGCGATGCCATTGGCAACGTCATGCGCTTTGCGGGCGTCAGCTTTGCCGATGCTGTCACCATGGCCACCGCCAACCCAGCTCGCCTGTTGGGCTTGGACGGTGACCGCGGATGCTTGCGCATTGGGGGGCGCGCAGATATGGCCGTTTTTCGGACACAGTGCGGAAGTTACAACCTGGCGCTAACCGTGGTCGGAGGCGAGATCTGTCACAGAGCGTAGCGTATTTGGTCTTGGCATATTCCAGAAGGAGGAAGCACATGCCAGCCCCGCGTAAGGAGAACAAGGTTAGTCGCAGGAGTTTCCTACAGGGCAGTATGCTGGTAGTGGCAGGTTCGATTCTTGCGGCCTGCCAGCCCAGCTCCCGGCCGACAACTGCGCCCACCTCCGCACCGGCTGCCCCGGGAAGCGTGGCGGCAGCGACTGCGGTGCCACCGACCGCTGCTCCGCCTACCGCCGCGAAGAGCGGGGGCAAGCTCACCGTTGGCACAGTCGGGGATATCAGCAACCTCGACCCGTTCATGATGGTGGCCGTAAACTATCCCATGATGGAGACGGTTTACGACCAGTTCGTGCGCCTGACGAACGATCTCAAGCTCCAGCCGGCCATCGTTGAGGAGTGGACGCCGAGTGCAGACGGACTGCAGCTCAAGCTCAAGGTGCGTCGGGGCGTCAAGTATCACGACGGCTCTACCGCCACGGCCGACGACGTTGCAAAGTGCATTCAACGGGCTATGGTGGCCGAGACGGGCGGGCACATGTATGCCAACTGGCAGTCGGCCCAAGAGGTGGTTGCCACAGGCAACGATAGCGTACTCGTCACCCTGAAGAAGCCTACGGCCTACCTCCTTCCCGCCATGGGCTTCACCTCACTGATCCGGCCCAGCGCCTTCAGTGATCTCAAGAAGACCGACGGCGGGACTGGCCCCTTCAAGGTAAAGGAATGGGTGCCGAATGACTATGTCGACTTTGAGCGCTTTGGCGACTACTACGTCTCTGGGAAACCCAAGCTGGACAGCGTCCGGCTCAAGATCTATGCGGACCCAGCACCCATGATTGTCGCACTTGAGGCCGGTACGCTGGACATGACCCTCAGTGTCCCGCCCAGTGAGTACGAGCGCCTCAAGGCCAAGCTGAACATCGTGAAGGGCCAGGACGCCGCCAACTTTTACTACTTCGCCATGAATACGAAGAAGCCGCCCTTCGACAAGAAGGAGGTGCGCCAAGCCTTGGCCTTCGCTATCGACAAGGTGAGCATGTGCAAGAATGTGCTGTTTAGTATCTCTGACCCGATCGACCTGCCATGGCCCAAGGGTTCACTTGGCTACTTCCAGGAACTTGAGGGTAGGTACAAGTTCGACCTTGGCGAAGCCAAGAAGCGACTGGCAGCGGCTGGCCTTCCCAACGGCTTTGAGTTCAAGATGCAGTACCAGACCACGTACCCTGAATTCGGCCAGATGGCACAGATCATGGCAGCATCGTTGGCCCAGATCGGGGTCAGAGCCACTCTGGTACCAATGGATGGACCTTCGTTCACGAACCTCTACATGCAGGGTGACGGCTACGAAGCAACGTTCTTGTTCGCAGGCGGTACGCAGTGGTTCCCCACCCGCATCGCTGCTAGTACGGCCTTCCGCCTGGTAAACAATGTGTGCTGGCCGAACGGCATACCTCCCAAGGAGTACGCGGATGGTATCACTGCCTGCGACTCCACCCTTGACCCAACTGCTCAGAGGGAAGCAATGAGGAAGGTTGCGACCAGTTTTGTGGAGGAGTGCTGGGCCGTGCCTGTCGCCTTCCGCTACGATCTGTTTGGCCTACAGAAGTATGTCCAGGGGTTCGGCTATGGAGTGTTCGATCAGCCGCGCTACCATGATGTGGTGCTGAGCAAGTAGGTGCTCTCTTGCGATTATGGCAGGCGGTCGCCATGCTGGCGACCGCCTGCCAGCCATGAATAGCGGAGCGACCGGCTCCCGGAGCGGCCAGTTTGGACCTGCCAACTGCCGGAGTCGCCGCGCACAGTTTCATGCGTGGCAGGCATCGAGGTAACGGGTCCTGTGTGCCCGCACACGTCCTACGCCGAGGGGCGTCGCGCGGGTTCTCCCGCGCCATGGCCTCCAGTGCAACTGTTAGCGAGGTCAGTCGTGACCCAATATGCAGGCAGGCGGCTCTTGCAAATTGTCCCCGTGATTATCCTTGTGTCGATTGTAGTCTTTGCGATGATGCGGCTCATTCCGGGTGATCCCGTGTTGGTGCTTGTGGGGCCCGATGCGCCGCAAGAGGTTGTCGACCAGATGCGCATCAAGATGGCCTTGGACCACCCCATGTGGGAGCAGTACCTGGTTTGGGTGCGGAATATCTTGCGCGGTGACCTGGGAGTATCTTTCATCAATGGCTACCCTGTCAGCCGGTTGATCAACAGCAAGTTGCCTGCCACCATGCAGCTGTCAGCAGCTGCACTGGTTGTGGCACTCTTGATTTCCCTTCCTACAGGGATTATTTCTGCGCTGCAGCACGGAGCTTGGCCCGATCATCTGGCTACGATCTTCACCAGCCTGGCCATGGGTATTCCCAGCTTCTGGCTGGGCATCCTACTCGTGATCCTTTTCTCGCTCAAGCTTCAACTCCTCCCGCCTTCGGGCTACGTGTCGCTGACCGAGAACCCGGTGACCGGGCTCAAATTCATTATTATGCCTGCTCTCACGCTGGGCATATATATCTCGGCTGTCTTTGCCCGCTTCATCCGCTCCTCGATTCTGGAGACCCTCTTTCAGGACTATGTGCGCACCGCCTACGGCAAGGGCCTGTCTGGACGCCTAGTGGTGACGCGCCACGTGCTGAGGAACGCGCTCATTCCCGTCGTCACTGTGTTCGGCATCCAGTTTGGGGCGTTACTAGGTGGAGCGGTCATCACTGAGACGATCTTCGACTGGCCAGGTGTGGGGCGACTCCTGGTGCAGTCAATTCAGAATCGAGACTATAGCATCGTCCAGGCTCTTATCTTGTTGGCCGTCATGGTCTACTTGGTCGTGAACCTATTCACAGATCTCTTGTATGGCGCCATCGATCCACGCGTTCGCAGGCAGTGAGGAAATCGAGAGTGGGCACTACGACTGGAGCATGGACACAGATGCCCAGTTCGGCCAGTTTGCCAAAGCGCAAACACTGGTCGTTCTGGCGCCAGAGTTGGCCGGGCTTGATCGGCGGCTTGGTCTTGGGGATGCTGATCCTGGCTTCGGTCCTGGCCCACCTTGTCTCCCCTGCGGACCCTCTTGCGATGGCTCCCGATCAGGCATTCCTGGCTCCCTCGGCGGCACATCCCTTCGGCACCGACGAATTTGGGCGTGACCTCTTGAGCCGCGTAATCTATGGCACGCGCACTTCGGTTGCCATTGCGACTGGTGTCGTCTTGATAGCTGGCGCCATCGGGATACCCCTGGGCCTCATCGCCGGCTACGTAGGTGGAGTTATTGATGCGTTGATCATGCGGCTCGTCGACGTGATTCTGGCCTTTCCGGCCATCTTGCTCGCGGTTGGTCTGGTTGCTGTCCTGGGACAAGGGGCGATCAACGGCATGATCGCAGTCATCATCGTCAGCATACCAGCGTTCGCTCGGCTGGTGCGCGCCAGTACGCTCCAGCACAAAGACTTGGAATATGTGTTGGCGGCCCGAGCGATTGGCGCCTCCGACGGCCGTATCATGCTGCGGGCCATTCTGCCTAATTGCTTGCCCCCGGTGCTCGTCCAGGCGGCTATCAATGCTGGGCAGGCTGTCCTGCTTGAGGCTGCATTGAGTTTCCTTGGGTTGGGTGTTGTGCCTCCTGCTCCCTCGCTTGGTAACATGCTGAACAGTGCTCGCCTGGTGCTGTACCGTGCACCTTGGTACGGTCTCTTCCCTGGCGTAGCGTTGACACTGTTGGTGCTTTCGGTGAACGTCTTGGCGGACAGTGGCCAGAAGCTGCTCAGCCGAGGCATCATTCGTTAACCTCTGCCTCCACGCTGTTACTTGTAGGTTCGAACTGGTGCAAGATTGGCTGTGGTCGGATGTGACCGTGCGCTACAGGACGCTATCAAGGATCGACAGAATTCAAGGAGGTCACGTGAAGAAAGAGATTGTGAACGTTGGTGTGGTGGGCATGGGATTCATGGGACGCGCCTTTGCCCAGATTGTCACTCAACTGCCGGACGCCTATCTCATCGGCGTGTCGGAGGCCGTAGAAGCGGTCGGGCAGGCAGCCTCACAGCAGTTTGGCGTGCCCTACTATAGGGATGTCGAGGAACTGATCGCCCGCCCCGACTTACATGCGGTCATCATCAGCACCTCGGAGGATGCACATGTCGAGCCCAGCGTAGCTGCCCTGAGCTGTGGCAAGGCCGTGTTGGTGGAAAAGCCAATTGCCGACACCGTGCCCGGGGCTCTAAAGATCATGGAAGCCGCCAAGAGGAGCGGGGCCGTGCTCATGGTGGGGCACGTGCTCCGCTTCAACACCTATTGGTGCACAGCCAAGCAGGCTGTCGACGACGGAAAGATCGGAGAGGTACAGTACGTGCAGAGTCGCCTGCTCAACGGGACCAACGCTCAAGACCGCCTGAAAGGGCGTTGCTCGCTACCCCTTTTCCTGGGCGTGCATCAGTACGATTTCGTCCGCTGGGTGGCAGGCGCCGAGCCGATGCGCGTGTATGCCCAGTCGCAGTTCAATGTGTTGAAGGCGCAGGGCTTCAATGTGGAGGACACCACGCTGGCCATCTTCACCTTTTCCAATGGCGTACTGGGCATGTGCGAGACGGGCTGGATACTTCCCCCGGGGCACCCTAGCCGCTCGGATCAGCGCGCCTGGATTCAGGGCAGCGCGGGGCGCATGGAGATCGAACTGTTGAACCAAGGGCTGACGCTCTCCACGGGCGAAGGGACAAGCTATCTCGGCGTGGCGTTCATGCCCCGCATACGTGGCGAGATCCGCGGTGCCTTTGTCTCAGAGGTGCAGCATTTCTTAGACTGCGTCCGCGAGAATAAAGAGCCGTTGATCACAGCCCAGGATGCCCTAATGGCGCTGAAGATGGCCGAGGCGGTGACCGAGTCGGCCCGCACACACAGGATCGTTGAGTTATGAGGGCCGGCTACGGCAAGGCAAGAATCACGCGCCCGCCGGACAGCCGTACGCGATCGGCCTGCATAACGAACTGGTCGAGGTCCTGAACGGCCTGTGCGGTCCGTAGTGTGGCATCGAGTACGGTGACCACGAAGTTCTGCCCTTGGCGGTGGATGTCGTGAGCCTGGAGGGGGCCGATGCCGGGGAGATGATCGCCCACATTGCGGGGCGGCGACCCCAGCGTGTGCGTGCCTCTTGTGTGGGAGGCAGGCAGGGTCGGGTGGGGTAAGTACATTCACAGCAGGGTGGGATCGGCACCAGCAGCGTGGACCGCGATCGCTGCAGGCAAAGGCCCGCGGAGGCTATTGGAGGACGATTCGCGGGGTGGATGGCTGATGTGAGCGAGACGCCCTGGTGGTGCGGCAGCGGCACCCGATGTGGCTCAGCGTGCAGAGTAATCCAGTCGGACCGAGATGCAGTGCGGCCTCGCGAGCGAGGCGCAGGCCCACCCCGCAGCGAAGCGAAGTGGCCAGGTCGAGCCTCGAGTGCCGTGCTACACGGTGCAATGGACCAGCCTGGCATGCAAGGCCGAGAGCGGCAGGGTGGGCACGTGGGGACAGTGCGCTTGGACGATGTGCTTGTCAGCTTCATGGCTGACGAGGGGCGTACGCAGATAATCCCATCCGTGATCGCCTCTGGCCTGGCACAGACTCCTGGATGCGAGGTCTGCTTTAGCAGCCGTTCGGCCCGAACGCTCTGTGGAGGGAGTTATGGGCGGACGGCGACAGGGCTAGCTCCTGGAGCCTATCAGGAACTGCTGGAGCAAACGGTAGCTCTCTCGGTAGGCGTCAGAGGCCAGACGCTTGGAGAGACCGCATGGGTCGAGACGATCCGTCTCACGCGTCTTGCAAAAAGCCGCCATCGTGACCTGTGTGCATCGTGGTGTGGAAAAGACTCCATTCTTGCCTGACGGCGGCACCACAGTTTGGGCTGCGTACACGAGAGGAGAGAGGCAATGAAGGAAAAGCTTGCCATTGAGGGAGGGACGCCAGTGCGCACGGCTCCCTTCCCAGCTTGGCCGGTGCACGACGAGCGCGAGGTCGAAGCCGTGACGCGAGTGGCACGCTCGGGCAAATGGGGGGAATTGACCGGCAACGAGGTGCGGCAGTTCGAGAAGGAGTTCACCGCTTTTATCGGCGTCAAGCACGGCGTCTGCGTGGTTAACGGGACGGCAGCCTTGGAGATTGCTATGCGCGCTCTCGGTATAGGGCCAGGCGACGAGGTCATTACCACTCCCTACACCTTTGTGGCTACGCCCAACGCCGCATTGCTGGTGGGCGCGACGCCGGTTTTCGTGGACATCGACCCGGACACTTACCTGCTTGACCCGAGTAAGATTGAGGAGGCTATCACCGAGCGCACGCGCGCTATCATGCCGGTGCACTATGCAGGCTGCCCGTGCGACATGGATGCCATCATGGAGATTGCCGAGCGGCACGGGCTGATTGTGGTCGAGGATGCTTGCCAGGCCTGGGGCGCCCAGTGGAACGGCCGTTCAGTGGGTGCCATTGGCAATGCAGGTGCCTTTAGCTTCCAGGCCTCGAAGAACATCACCGCTGGGGAGGGGGGCATGGTCGTAACTAACGACGATGCCCTGGAGGAGCACATTTGGTCGTTGCACAACTGCGGCCGACGGCGAGGAGGCGAGTGGTACGAGCATGTGCGCGTTGGCTGGAACTTGCGCATGACGGAGTGGCAGGGCGCTATCTTGCGCGTGCAACTGTCGCGGCTGAGCGAGCACATGGCTGTCCGTGAGCGCAATGCGCGCTACCTGGCAGCCGAGCTGTCTAAGCTCAAGGGCATACGGCCACTGGCGGTCGACCCACGCGTCACCAGGCACGCCTGGCACGTCTTTGTGCTGCGCTACCAGACCGAGGCTTTCGGTGGCCTTCCGCGCGGCGAGTTCGTCAAGGCGCTGGTGGCCGAGGGCATACCGGTTGGGCTTGGCTATCTGCCTCTGACCCGTTCCAGGGCTATCATCGATGGGCTCAAGCAGATCGGGCAGGGCGCGCCCCGCGCCTGCCCCGTCGCCGAGCGGGCCTGCGACGAGGAGGCGGTCAACCTGAACCAAAATGTGCTCCTGGGCACTCAGCAGGACATGGATGACATTGTGACCGCGATCGCCAAGGTCCAGCGGGTGAAAGGAACGTGAGTATGGGCAAGACGCGCTTTGCCATCATCGGTGCTGGGAACATCGGCAAGACGCACGCTCAGGCTATCACGGACATCTCTGAGGCCGAGCTGCGCGTGGTCTGCGAGCCGATCGAGGAGCGTGGGCGGGCCCTGGCGGCAACCTACGGAGCGGACTGGGTGGCTGACTATCGCGAGGCGGTGACGCGCCCCGACGTGGATGTCGTGTGCATCTGCACACCCAGCGGCTCGCACGCCGAGCCAGCGGTGGCCGCCGCGCGTGCCGGCAAGCACCTGATCGTGGAAAAGCCCATCGACGTGACCCTGGAGCGCATCGACCGCATTATCGCAGCGGCGAAGGAGGGCGGCATCAAGTTGACTTGCATCTTCCCTCTGCGCTTCAGGCAGGGGGTATCTGAGGCCAGGAAGGCGCTCGAAGCTGGGCGCCTGGGTCGGCTAGTGCTGGCTGATGCTTTCGTGAAGTGGTACCGTCCTCAGTCGTACTATGAGGGCTCGTGGCGGGGCTCCTGGGCCCTGGACGGCGGCGGGGCGTTGATGAACCAGTCGATCCACTCGATTGACCTCCTGCAGTGGTTGGCTGGGCCGGTGGAGAGTGTGGTCGGTCGGACGGCTACTCTGGCCCACCAGCATATGGAGACGGAGGATACGGCCTCGGCGGTGCTGGTGTTCAGGAACGGGGCGCTGGGAGTCGTTCAGGGCGCAACGAGTTGTTGGCCTGGCGAGGGTGCACGCGTGGAGCTGCGCGGCGACCGAGGCACCATCGCGCTAGAAGAGGGGCGCATCGCGACCTGGAAGCTGGCCGACGCCCGGCCGGGCGAGGAGGAGACCATGCTGGCGCTGGAGCAGAGCCTGGGCAGCGGCTGCTCCAACCCCACAGCTATCAGCTACGAGCTCCACCGCCGGCAGATTGCGGACCTTATCGGGGCCATCGGCGATGACCGACCGCCGGCCATCAGTGGTGCCGACGCACGCAAGGCGGTGGAGATCATCCTGGCCATCTATCGATCGGCTGCCACGCGGGCATCGGTGGCCCTGCCTTTGGGATAGGAGGATCATATGTCGGCCTATCTGAAGCGCTTCGACGAGGTCCCGAGCTACAGCGACGAGGGCTCTCAGAACCAGCTGTGCCGCGACCTCCTGCCTAAGGGGATCGTGCCCGGCTTGGTGGTGGGCTACAATACGATCGTGGGGCCCGGCCACACTGGCCTGAACCACCACCCCACTTGGGACCAGGTCTTTGTAGTGGTGCGTGGCCGCGGCGTGCTCATCCGCGGCCAGGAGCGCACGCCGGTGGAAGCGCCTTGCATCGCGGTTATCCCGGCTAACACTGATCACGACGTGGAGGTGGCGCCCGGCGATCAGATCGAATACGTGTATATTAATGCGTACTTGCCGGGGTGAAAGGCGGCGACCCCTATGATCATCGATTTGGATACGATCGTCGGCTTCTGGCCTTGGCGGCACGTCGACATCTCCATCGAGCGGTTGCTGGCGCTTATGGCGCACAAAAGGATCGAGAGGGCTTGTGTGTGTTCAGCCCGTGGCATATGCTACGACTATGTGGCTGGCAACTCCGAGACCCTGATGCTGGCTGCCGAGCACCCGGCCCTGATCCCCGTGGCTACTCTCGACCCACGCGAGTATGTACATTGCCGTGGGGAGCTGCACCGTATGGTGGCGCAAGGGGTGCGGCTCTTTCGCCTCTTCCCAGAGTACCAGGCTTGGTCGGTCGACAGCCCGGCAGCGCAGAGGGTCGTGGGCATGGTGGAAGAGGCGGGGGGCATCCTGCTCATCGGCGGTACACCGGGCGCCATCCTGCCCATGATACGGCGCATCTCCACCCCGGTGATCCTGACTATGGCGCACCTGTACCAGCTCAGCGACCTCCTGGTAGCGGCCGAACAGTGCCCGCAGCTCTATGCCAGCACGCGCCTGCTCATCGGCCCGAGAGCGATCGAGACCGCGGCCGCGTATATGGGCCACGAGCGGCTGCTGTTCGGCTCTCATGCGCCCCTGGCTTACCAGGCCTCGGCCCTGCGCATGGTCACCACGGCCGCCCTGAGCGAGGAGCAGCGGGCCGCTATCTTGGGCGGCAATCTGCAGCGCCTGTTGGGAGGCAGCAATGGCCATCGTTGATATCCACACCCACTGGGGGAAGTGGGGCTACCCCAACCCGGAGCATTCGGCGGCTGAGATGGTAGCCACACTCAGGGCCCGAGGCATCGGCCGCGCTGTGGCCTCGGCGGGTCCGGCCATCGTCTATGACTTTCGTGAGGGTAACCGGGCCATGGCCGATGCCATCGCGCCCTACCCTGAGATCCTCGGCTACGTGGTCGTCAACGCGAATTATGTCGAGGACAGTCTGGCCGAACTGAAAAGGTACGCCGACAACCGCAAGTTTGTGGGTGCCAAGATGCATCCACTATACTCGCGGCAGAAAGTGAGCTCGCCGAACAGCCAGCGTGTGGTCCGAGCGATCTCCGAGCTTGGTTGGCCTCTCCTGGTGCATACCTTCTCCAGCGCGGTCGAGTCGCCTTGGAACCTGTTGCCAGTGGCCAAGGCCAACCCCGGGATGAAGATCATCATGGGGCACATGGGCGGCGACACGTGGTGTGAAGGGATCCAGGTCGCCAAGGAGTGCCCTAACCTGTACCTTGAGCCCTGCACTACTTGGGCCGACGCCGACAAGATACGGATCGCTGTGGATGAGATCGGCGCCGAGCGCTTGTTGTTCGGTTCGGACTATTCGCTGTTCGATCCGGCACACAGCCTGGGTATGATCGAAGATGCCGACCTGTCGGCCGAGGAGCGCGAGTTGATCCTGCACGTCAACGCCGAGCGTCTGTTTGGCGAGCGCGTGCGCGTGTGAAGGCGGCCGGGGAGAAGAGCGGCATTGAACAAGGTCAGCATGTGGGTGAGTGCTTACTTCGATGAGCGCGAGATTGAGCTGTCATTCCCTGATCACTGGCAGGTCCTAGAGTGCCGTATGGTCGGGCACGACTGGCCGGCCCTCTCTGACGACGAGCTGCGTGCGGCCCTGTGCCGGCCAGTCGGCACAGCTCGACTCGCAGAGTTAGCGAGGGGAGCCCGGCAGGTCTGCATCGTTTTTGACGACCTTACGCGGCCGACCCCGGCGAGCCGTGTCATCCCCTTTGTGCTGGAGGAATTGCACGCAGGAGGGGTCGACGATGAGTGCATCCGGTTCCTGTGCGCCCCCGGTGCCCACCGGCCGATGGTCTACCCGGAGATGGCAGCCAAGCTGGGGCGGGCGATCGTGGAGAAGTACCTGGTATACAACCACAGCGTATGGGAGAACTTGGTGCATGTTGGCGAGGCGCGCACTGGCATGCCCGTGGATCTGAACCGCGAGTACATGGCCTGCGATCTGCGAATAGGTATCGGCAGTTTCTACCCGCACACTTCCGCTGTTATCAGCGGCGGCGCCAAGTTGGTGGTCCCTGGGGTTGCTGGCATGGACACCATCGCGCATCTCCACGCCCACACCTACGACGACCGGGGTATCAAGTACTGCGGCGTTGGCAATGTCGATGGATGCGAGTTCCGCCGGAACATTGAGGAGGCCGTACGCATGGCTGGCCTGGAGTTCAAGATCGACGTCTCGCTGAACAATCGACGGGAGATCGTCAGTCTTTGGGCGGGCGACTTCGTGGCCGAGCACCGCCTAGGTGCCGAGGAGGCCCGTCGGCTGTACTATACTCAGCCGGCCTACGATGCGGATGTGGTGGTGGTCAACACCTACCCCACCGATGGCCAGATCGTGCGCGTGCACCCGCACGTTGATGTCTCGATGCGTGCGGGAGGCGACGTCGTAATCGTGGACTACGCCTGGGACGGTATCACCTTGCACCAGATCGACTCCCGCTTCGGCACCGATTTTGGTGGTCGTGGCTTTGCGCGCGGCGTGTTCCATCGGGGCGTTGCCAAGGCCGATCGCGTCTATCTCCTGGCACCGCACCTTTCGCGCTACGACGCCGAGCAGATGGCGCCACGGGATAAGCTTGTATGGTGCAAAGAGTGGGGTGAAGTTCTGACACACCTCACGGCCCGGCATGGCACCGCTAGTAAGGTCGCAGTGTATCCCTATGCTCCTCTACAGATCGTCGCGCCCGCCTACTAATCGGAAGGACTCCGTCTAAATCCTTCCAACTTGGTTGTGCGTTCATCTGACGAGGCAACGCTGCCCGAGACGGGTCCGCGAGCGGACTGCTGACGTGACAGTACGTTAGCCGGGTTATTGGCAAGCCAGGCAAAGTGGGTCTTGGCATCTTCCGACAGCGTATCCATATCCGTCCGCTGATGGTGGTGGGTCACGATGCGCCGCGATACTCGCCAGGGATCTTCAATGGGCTGGCACTGAGGCGCGTAGCGAGGAGTGTCGACCAGGTACAACTCGTCCTCGGTGTCAGCCAACAGCTGGCGAACCAGCAAGGAGCCTTCGGGCGTGTGCGTGCGCGCATGGTCGGCAAGGACGATAGCCACTCGCCCTCGCGCCTGCGAACGGGCCAACGCTCGGCGCAACTGCTCTGTGAAGGGTGGCGCGGATCGCTTGGGCGCGAGGTCCCCGTCGAACCAGCCATCTCGCCAGTCGACGAGACCGAAGCCATGGACCTTCTCATTGTTGCCCGGTGCTTCAACCCGTCGCTGTCCGGCATGGCCCTTGCGGCACCAGACCCGCGTCAGCGTCGGATGCAGGTCGAACTGGCCCTCGTCCTGCAGGTAGAGATCAGCCTTGGGCAGAAGCGCCAGGAGGTCACCGACATCAGGAGGAACCTGATCCAGCAGGTCGGACGCAACCAGTTGTTCAATGGGTAGAGGCTCGGGCGCTGCTGCCGCCTTGAGGAGAGCCTCTACCCGCAGGCGTTTCCCAGGTAGTCGGGCATCTCCTGTGCTTTGCGTTTCATCGACCAAGTCGGACGCTTACAGACGTAACCGTGTCGATGCAGGTACACGCGTACGGCCTCCTGCCCGACTGTGACGCCGGTCTTGCGGGCCAGGTACTCGGCCAGGAGCTTGGTCGTCCAGGTCGCGCTCTGAACACCGACCTGGTGCGGATCGAGTTCGATAACCCGTAGCAACTCCGCCTCCCACTCGGGCGTGACCGTGCGAGCAGCAGGGCTATGTGCGGCCATACTCGCCTCGACTGTGGCCCTAGGCCCCGTAAACCAGGTGGCGGCGCTGGCCGCTAGTCACAGTACATGCTCGAGGTCTGTGACACCCTTACGGAGCCTTCAGTATTGCTGCGGATGGGGCCGGCAGACACTTCTGACTGTTCCGGATGGCATCGAGTCCTTCGTATCCGGCGGAGCAATCCGGCTTCACCTGAGACCGGGAGAGCTCCCATCGGCCGGCAGCAATTGACGGCGCTTCTACCCATGGCCGTTCCGCTTGCCGAAGGGTTCGAGCGGGATCTGGTCTGCAGGAACCAAGGCTACGTAGTGGCCACGGCTCTTGCGCTGCAGTAGCTGCAGGTTCATTGCCTGCAGGCGCAGACGTGATGCCTCAGTGGGAGACACTGAAAGCTTCTCCGCTAGCTTGGGCAGCGGAGTAGCCGGCTGCTCCTGGTAAATCCTCACCACCTCAACAACCAAGTCGGGGAGTTGGTCGTTGCTGGCCACCAGCTGCTCCCGGTTGCTTGTGGTTGTTCGGGTTGCTTGCAGCGCCAGTCTGGTAGCAAGTTCGGTCATTCGCAGGACAAGCACCGGTACGGGGGCAGCAAATAGCAGGGGCAGCAACCACCAGGCGGGTAGCTTTTTTACCCAATCGAAAAGCCCTGCCAACGGGTTGAAGGTGTCTGCCCCATGAAGGAAGTTGGCAACCACCGAGAGTGTGAGCACCCCAACCAGGGTGTAGCTATAGGGGCGGGGGTCCTGACCGGTCTCCAGCGCATGGAAGATGCCAATCCCCAGACCGACTATGCCCAGCTCGATTCCCAGGGCAAACGCCCAGGCTACGAGCGCGTCAGCGATGAAGAGCGTGGCCAGGGCATGGGTCGCCACCAGCGAGACTGTCAGCAAGAGCAGCAAGCAGACGACGATGAAGGCGAGCAGCACACGGGCAGAGTTCATGGAGGCCTCCTTAGGGCTCTGGGCAGGGCAGAAGTGCCTGCAGGGTGAAGACAGCATCTCGTTTGTGAGATGTTGTGCGGGTTCAACATCACCTTGCTCGCTGGCGTGCTCACGAGCATGCTGCTCACCTTCCTCAACCGGCGTGTGGCCGCGCCGGTGGTTATCCTGCTCCTCGCCTTCTACGTGGCCCTCGTCGGCGGCGACC
>Ga0272448_1000879_pt1 | contig 43053 bp, 42 predicted proteins | sample YNPCB0191_FD_202220 | JGI IMG/M metagenome (GOLD analysis project Ga0272448, IMG submission 202220) | Hot spring sediment microbial communities from Yellowstone National Park, WY, United States - YNP-CB-019-1 | ecosystem: Environmental > Aquatic > Thermal springs > Hot (42-90C) > Sediment...
AATCACCGGCAGCAAATCATAAATCCGCAATCAGAAATCATAAATCCGCAATCTCCAAATCTCCAAATCTCCAAATCTCCAAATTCGTTGTGCGGACCCCTACTGCCATCATCACCGACCTCGGCACGGAGTTCGGCGTCGAAGTGGACGAAGAGCGGAATACTATTTCTCACGTTTTCCAGGGCCGAATCGAAATCCGCCTTGCTGACAACGTTTTAGGAGAGCCAAATAACGTGATTGTGCTTGGCGCCAACCAATCCGCCCGCGTCGAACGGAGCGGCAAGGAGGGCAAACCGCGTGTGATAAGGATGGATGCGTCTGAAGCCGCCGCATACTCGGCTAAGTTCGCCCGACGCCTGCATGAGCCGCCGAAGGTGCTGGATTTGTTGGACATCGTCGCCGGCGGCGACGGCACGGGCACTCGCCGCGAGCGCGGCATCGACCCCACGACCGGCATGGAAGACCCGACGTTTGTAGCCAAACATCGTCAGGGCGATAGTCGCTACCGCTTGGTGCGGTGGCACAGGTTTATTGATGGTGTCTTTACGCCTGATGGTGTTGCGGGACCGGTACAGCTCGATTCCGCCGGAAACACTTTTGCCGGCTTCCCGACGACCTCCGGCAATCGAACCTTCGGCAGCATCTGGCCGCGTGCGGCCGAACCGAAGCCGTGGGATGCGGCGAACGATCCTTGGCACTTCCGCTGGGTGTACGCCATGGGTTGCGGCGAGCGGTTTATGCCCGATGGCCGTGGCCTGCTGGCCTTGTGTCCGAATGTGGGAATTACTTTTGACCTGGCGGCTATCCGTCAGCTTAATCGGGAAGTCGAGCCTGCCGGCTTCCACGCAATTGCGGGCTTGGGCGATGCGAGCATGTACGAGTCCACGGCAAAAGGCCTGGCTGACTTGTGGGTCTTTATCGATGGCCTGCTGGCCTGGCAACATATGCAACTGCGTCCAAAAGACGGCCCGGTTGAAATCGAAGTACCGCTACCACCGAGATCCGGCTTCTTGACGCTGGTTGTCACCGACGGAGGAAACGGCATCCGAGCGGACTGGGTAGTGATCGGCGATCCCGTTCTGAAGATGGAACCAACAGGAAAGGAGAACTAATCTATGCAGCATTAAGGGCGCGAACAAGATAATGCGGCCGCAGCGAGGTTTTTGTGCCGGCATGTTGCCGGCCGCTTCCATGCGGAAAGTTTGGTTTTTAGATTCCAGAGGAGAAAGTCATGCGTTACTTACATCAATTCCAAGTGCGACATCTGCTGGTCCTGGCGGTCGGTGCACTGGTCGTTGTCTCTACTGCGGCAGGCGTGCAAGCCGAATATATCGGCTTTTCTGCCAGCTTTGACGGCTCATATGATCCTTACAGCTCCACGCCTCCGCCCGGCCAAAGTACATGGCTGCAAAAAGGCGTGTCGGTAAATCCCGTAGTAGGCTACGATTATAACACACCTGCTGAAGGCATTACCAGCTTCCTGGATGTGGTCAGTGATTCACGATTCAACGTCACTCAATCCAATGAAATCGCGACGGACGTTGGTAGGTTCAGCACCAACCAAGCAAGTGACGAGTATATCTACGAAATCCGCATGAAGATATACACGGATCAAATAGCGCCAAACACAAGCTCAGCAGGCGCCGCCAACCTGTCATTTGGATTCCGTGACGAGTACGGCGGCGGAACGGATTACGGCAAGGTCGTGATGCTGTCCTGGAACTATGCCAATAGAAAGTATACCAGCCCCTACCCCGCCACGTTCGGTTTCGGCGACTTTGGAACGGCAGTCGGACCGTCGAACGGCATCCCGGTGGTGGTTTCACAAACCAAAAGCGATGCCTATTTTGACAACCAATGGCACACTTACAGGGTCGAAAAGTACATTGATAATGGTGACAACCTCACCAAGATCAAACTTTTTGTTGACGGGGTGCAAATTGGCAGTTCAATCCTTTACTCCAACCTTCCCGACTCCACTGGTAAGGGTGAAGGTGTGGGACTCTTTGGCGCCACTGTCGCCAAGACGATTATAGCAGTCGATTATTTCAAAATCATTCCCGAACCTTCGTCGCTAGTACTTTTGACCGGCGGACTGATCGGATTGCTGTGCTACGCCTGGAGGAAGCGGAGGTAAAAATAGATGGTGGATTTGACGGAAAGTCGATCTGCCATCCGCATGAATCGTAGTTGACGTTCAGAACTGCAACACCTTTGGCCGGGATTGAAGTTAGGCCCGGCCACGTTGTGCGGAGTGCCCAACACTAGCCGGAAGCGCAAGCGACGGCGATGTGTTGGGCCGCTCTCGCTTGCGCCGCGTGGGCGACGCTTGCTTGCGAGGAGGAAAGACAATGTGTACAAAACCATCATCAACCATCCGCCATCGACCATCTACCATGCAAAATTCCAAATCGGCGTTTACACTGGTGGAGCTATTGGTCGTAATTACGATCATCGGCATCTTGATTGCTTTATTGCTGCCTGCGGTGCAAGCCGCCCGCGAGGCGGCTCGGCGGATGCAATGTACCAACCACCTCAAGCAGCTCGCCCTGGGCTGCTTGACGCACGAACAAGCGCACGGTTATTTTCCGACGGGAGGATGGACCGTCACACTGGCGGGCGAGCCAATCCGCGGCTTCGACCAGCGGCAACCCGGTGGCGTATTCTACAACATTTTGCCCTACTTAGAGCAGCAGGCTTTGCGGGAACTGGACGGCGTGGCGGGCAGGACAACGTGTTTCTCCACTGCAATCTCGACCTTTCATTGTCCCAGCCGGCGTGCGGCAATTCCCTATCCGTTATTGATAACCTCGGCGCCGATTTTCAACACCTCGTATAGTTCGAGCGGGATGCAAGGCTGGGCTGGTCGCAACGATTACGCGGCTTCGGGCGGTGACAATTCTTACGACCCTCCCGGCGGCTCGCATCTAACTTCCGTGGAAGCCGGAGATGCGCGCACGCCGGCGCAGTGGCGAAGCGTCAGGGGAGCGTACACCACCGGCGTCTTCTTTGTCCGCAGCAAAACGAAAATTGCCGAGATTACCGATGGCACGAGCAGCACCTACCTGCTGGGCGAAAAGTATGTCAATCCCGACCGTTATTTAGACGGGCTAGATCCGGCCGACGACCAGGGGTGGGACATTGGCTGGGACTGGGACACTGAGCGTTTTAGCGGCAGGGCGGCAGACATCTCTGATCGTCTAGGTCAGGCTCATGAGATTGCGAGGCCTTTTCCCGACACGCCCGGCGATAGTACTCACAACTGGGCTTTCGGCAGCGCGCACGCCAACAGTTTCAACATGGCTTTCTGCGACGGTTCAGTACAATCGATGAGCTATTCGATCGACCTGGAAACGCATCATCGTCTGGGCAACATCGCCGACGGACTTACGCTCGACGCCAAGGGATATTGAGCATTCTTTAGAAATAAGTCGCACAAGACAAAAATGTTTTCGATGGATTACTCACGGAGGAACTTATGGGCGAAACTGTTGTCGGGAAAGTTTTGATTATCGTGGGCGACGCCTCCGAAACGCTTGACACCCTTTATCCCTATTACCGAGTGCAAGAAGAGGGGTTTCAGCCAGTGGTGGCCGCACCCGAACGCCGACGCTATAACATGGTTTTGCACGAGGTCAGGCCCGGCTGGACGATCACGCGGGAGTGGGAAGGCTATACAATCGAGGCAGATCTGGCTTTTTGCGACGTGGCCCCTGAAGAATACCTGGGTATTTTTTTCAGCGGAGGCCGGGCGCCCGAATACATCCGCTACGATCAGGATCTGGTACGGATTACGCGGCATTTTTTCGCAGCGGGTAAACCGATATGCAGCGTCTGCCACGGCGTCGAGATTCCCGCCTATGCGGGCTGCGTTAAAGGGCGGCGCATGGCCACAGTGCCCAAATGCCGCTTTGATCTTGAAGTTTGCGGCGGCATCTTTGTCGATCAGCCTTGTGTCGTTGACGGCAACCTCGTCAGCGGGCGGACATATCACGACAACGGGCATTTTGTCGGTCATTGGATAAGTTTATTGCGCGAGGCGGCAAAACGTGCTTAAGATCAATCGGCGAAAATTCTGTGCGATTGCGACCGGAGCAGCAGCTTCTATTGCTGCCGGCCTAAGAACGTCTGCTGCCGCGGCTGCGGATCATCCATTTCAACTCCGTTATGCCTTGGCTTCGTGCTTGTACGGCGATATGAAGCTGGATGAGATCCTCCCCCAGCTAAGCCGCGCCGGGGCTGAATGTTTAGACCTATGGCCCTCCCCGCATGGCAATCAGCGCGAAGCGATTGACGAGCTGGGAGTGGACAAATTCCGCGAGCTTTTGTCCCGCTACGATGTCCGACTCGGCTTAACTACCAGATATGATCTAGGCCCGTTCGGGCTGGACGAGGAATTACGCCACGTAGCCAAACTGGGCGGAAATTTGGTGGTTACTGGAAGCAACCGCGCGAAAGGATTGTCCGCCGCCGAAACCAAGTCGGTCGTGCGGGAGTTCGTGCGGAAGATGTCACCCCACGTGGCGGTGGCCGAGAAGTGCGGAGTTACCATTGCCATCGAGAACCACGTGCGGACATTGATCGATTCGCCTGACTCGTTGAAATATCTTGCCGAGTTTTCGCCATCAACCAGGCTCGGTATTGCAATGGCGCCTTATCATTTGCCGCAAGATGCAAAATTACTGGCCGATCTAATCGAAAGCCTGGGACCGAATCTGGTCCATTTCTATGCTTGGCAATACGGATGCGGCTGCACGAAGAAGATGCCCAAGGAAAAGGAGTTGGAACAGTTGCCTGGCCGGGGAAAACTGTCTTTCCGGCCCTTGTTGGAGGCGTTGCGGCGAATCGAATATCGCGGCTTTACAGAGATATTCATGCACACTACCCCTCGCGGACTTCCCATCCGCGACTCAGCAGCAGAAGTAACCGACGAAATCAATCGCGCACGAAAGTACTTGGAGGATTGCTTGAGATGACACGATTCGCTTGTTCCCGCAGGTGTTTTCTGCAAAAAGCCTCAGCGTTGTTTACGGGTACAGCATTTGTGCCTTATGTTTTCACTGCAAACGCCGAACAATCCGCCAAACCTAAATCCCCTAACGACCGATTTGGAATAGGCGCGATCGGAATGCGTTATCAGGGGACGGTGATCACTGAAAAAGCGGTTGAGTATGGCGACGTGGTCGCCATAGCCGATGTAGACCGGGAGATTGGCGAGAAAGCTGTCGCGCACTTCGGCGGCAAGGCGCAACTTTACGAAAATTATCAGAAACTTCTGGAACGCAAGGACGTGGACGTAGTGATGATCGGCACACCAGACCACTGGCATGCGAAAATGCTCATTGACGCTTGTCGCGCGGGCAAGGACGTGTACATTGAAAAACCTTTGACGCTTACAGTGGATGAGGGAAAGCTGATATGCAAAGTCGTGGCGGAAACCGGCCGCGTGGTCCAGGTGGGCACCTGGCAGCGGAGTGATTGGCGGTTCCGCCTGGCTTGTGAAATGGTGCAGGCCGGCCGGGTAGGAAAATTGAAAGTGGTAACGGTGACCGGCCGTAAAAATCCAACCGGCGGACCGTTTACACCCTCCCCAGTGCCGCCGCATCTTAATTGGGACATGTGGCAGGGACAAACGCCCGCCGTCCCCTATATCAAGGAACGTTGTCACTATACCTTCCGCTGGTGGTACGAGTATTCGGGCGGAAACTTGACCGATTGGGGAGCACACATCGTTGACATCGCCCAGTGGGCTATGGGCTGTCAGATGTCGGGGCCGGTCGAGATCAAGGGAAGAGCCGACTATTTACCGGACCAGCCGAATTGCTACAATGTGCCACCGGTGTTTTCGGTGGATATGCGCTATGCCGACGGCGTCGTGCTGCAATATAGATGCGAGGGGCGCGAGGGCGTGCTGTTCGAAGGTGACCAGGGCCGGCTGTTTGTCAACCGCAGCACCCTAGCGGGAAAGCCCGTGGACAACCTGAAAGACGATCCGCTGCCCAAGGAAAAATTCCGCCTTTACGACTTCGACAATCCAGTGCGGCCACCTAGGGCTGGAAAACATGAGTCTATTATCAATCACATGGGCAATTTCTTTGATTGCGTCAAAACCCGTAAAACTCCAATCTCCGATGTGCAGAGCCAACATCGCTCAGTTAGTGCTTGCCATTTGGGCAACATCTCCATACGGCTGAAGCGGCCTATCACCTGGGACCCGACTACGGAGCAAATCGTCGGCGATGATGAAGCCGCCGCAATGCTTTCCCGTCCCCAACGCAAGCCTTACGCGATCGGCTGAATCACGCACTCAAAGAGCTTTTCAACTGACGGACAACCGAGATCATTCCGACGAGAAGGCAAAAATTCTCGTTTTGCCAAACCAATTTTGCCGTTACTACCCCCACCACGCTCTTTCTTGCCGCCATAATGTTTACTCAAACATGAGGATTCGTGTTGCAGAAGTAATCACCGGCAAAAATTATTAGTGTGTTTTTTCAACCTCACCGCTGGCAGGGAGAAGAGCTATTAGTTGCCGGGCAGAGTTTCGCCGCCGAGTGGGGGCCGGAAGCGCGTAACGCCGACGAGCATCAGCGGGGCGTTTTGCACTTGCCCGGCGGCATACATCGAAGGCGACCACGGTACGGCATAGGCCGCCAGCTTGCCGGTGGTTATTTCGGCCACATAGCAGACGGCATTGCTGGGTTGCAAACGCGAACCGCCGCCGCGCCGAAGATACGCCACGCCGGTTACCAGCAGGAACTTGGGATTCTTTTGCGGGTCCACGCCCAGGTCCGCGGCCACGTTGGCGTGATAATATCCGGTCCATGTGCCCGGCTGTTTGCCCAGGACGACGGCGCGCAGATCGCCGGTCAGAAAATCCAGAAGATAAACGGCCTCGACATCGCTATCCAGCGGGCCGGTAGCCATGCCGAAGGTTTCCAAGCGATCGGTGGCGACGGCAAAGACCGGCTGCTGCGGCCACCAACCGCCGAGCACCAATCCGCACAACAGCCCGATTAACGCCGCGAACATCCAATAATATTTTCCTCTGCCTGACATAATCATTCTCCTTGAAATATGCCGCCCGTAGGCCTGACGGAAGTGTTGAGTAAAAGCAAGCAGGCGTTATGTTTCCTTCGTATGAGGGAACAAAAAGCTGCCGTAAGAATGCCATATAATCCTAGCCGGATTAGCGGCGAAAGACCAGACGAAAAATTTTTCGGCACCCCCTTGTCAGATTTTACGGTTCCATTTATAAACATCCGACGTTGTAAGAAAATATCTCTCATTCATCAGGAGTTGCTTCCGTATGCCGACGATCAACGTGGCGCTTATCGGCCAGGGCTTTATGGGCCGGTCGCATTCCAACGCCTGGGGACAAGTCGCCAAGTTCTTTAAGCCGCCTTTAACGCCGGTGATGCATACCGTTTTCGGTCAGGCAGAGGAAAATCCAAAGGCTTTCGCCGAAAACTGGGGCTGGAAACACGCTTCGACCCACTGGGAAGAGGTCGTTCGCTCGCCGGAAATCGGCTTGGTTGATGTGGTAACGCCCAATTACATGCACGCACCGGTAGCCAAAGCGGCCATCGCCGCCGGAAAACCGGTGGCTTGCGAAAAACCACTGGCCGGCACGCTCGCCGACGCCAGAGAGATGTACACGGCGGCAAAGGCTGCTAAGGTGAAAACCTTTGTCTGGTTCAACTATCGACGCTGTCCGGCGGTTGCACTGGCCCATCAACTAGTCAAGGCAGGCAAACTGGGAGAAATACGCCACGTCAGGGCCACGTATTTGCAAGATTGGGCGGACGAAGCCGTACCCCTGGTGTGGCGCTTCGATAAGTCTCTGGCTGGCTCCGGCGCCCATGGCGACCTAAATGCTCATATCGTCGATATGACACGTTTTGTTACCGGACAAGAGATCACCGAAGTCGTCGGGGCTATCGCCGAAACTTTTATCAAGGAACGTACGTTGCCGACGGGCGTGGCTACCGGAGGCATCGCCGCCGGTCGCACCGGCAAGGCCGAAAAAGGCCCTGTTACCGTCGATGATACAGTGCTCTTCCTAGCCAGGTTCTCCGGCGGCGCGGTCGCATCCTTCGAAGCTGCCAGGCAGGCTACCGGTAATCAGAACCGCAACACCTTCGAGATTAACGGCACGCGCGGAGCCTTAAAGTTCGACTTCGAACGGATGAATGAATTACAGTATTACGATGCCACCTTGCCGCGGGCGGTTCAGGGGTGGAGTACGATTATGTGTACTCACGGCGGCGACCACCCCTACGTGGCCAATTGGTGGCCCGACGCCCATATCATCGGCTATGAACACGGCTTTACCAATCAGGCTTACGACATCTTGAAGGTCCTGGCGGGCGAAGAGCCGACCGTGCCCTTGCCGGACTTTGAGGATGCTTATCAAACGCAGCGGGTGTTGGAAGCGGCGCTTATCTCAGCCGCTGAACGACGTCCGGTAAAGTTAGAGGAAGTCAAATAAGCCCTTGCGGCAGCTTTTTGCAAACACGGATTGTAAAAAGCAAGGATTGTCAGTAAAACCAAGAAGACAGGACATTGGGGAAGGAAGAGGAGATTCTCTTTAGCGGGTTGTAAGCGTCCCCCTTACGACCCGCCCAAGGTTCGTTGCGCGACGAAGGGCGTCGAAAGCGGAAGGGATTCGCTCTCGACGCCCATGCTTTTTTCGCCCCAAATATAATACGCTTTTTGTCGCTGCTTGGTTTCCGACTTTATCGGCTTTCAGTCCCGTCTGCCGGTGAATCGTAATACGTAGTAAAGCAAGGTGAGGAAAGCCTGGAGCGTAGTGGCAACATAGGTCAAGGCGGCGGCGTTCAACACCTTGTCGATATAATGAAGCTGCTGCGGGCTGACGATTTCCAGTTGGACCAACTGGGCCCGTGCCCGCGAACTGGCGTTAAATTCCACCGGCAAATTGACCAGTTGGAACACGACTACCGAAGCAAACAAGGCGATGCCCAGCCAAATCAATAAGGCGTTCATGTTCAGAATGGCACCGATAATAATCAACAGGATGCCGACATTGCTTCCAAAACCGGCGACCGGCACAGCAGCATTGCGTACCATCAGAGGTGCATAGGAGTAGGCATGTTGCAAGGCATGACCGGCTTCGTGAGCGGCAATGCCTACTGCCGCCAGAGATCGGCTATGATAGACTTCGTCGCTCAGCCGGAGGACTTTATCCCTGGGGTCGTAGTGGTCGCTGAGATGGCCTGGTATTTGTTCCACCGCCACGTCGTTCAGACCGGCGGAATCAAGAATATGTCGGGCGGCCGCCGCACCGCTTAGCGGGGCAGCCAACTGTTGTGCCCGCCCATAAGCTGCATGTATCCGTATCTGCGCCCAGAGTCCTAAAAGCACCGCCGGTGCAATAAACAAAAAATACATTGGGTCGAAATAGAACATCTTCACCTCCCCGAATTTTTTTCTTGTGATTTTTTAAGTTTTCTGAAAATTGTACGTTCAGTAATACGCAACTTACCCCCAAAATGGTTCATTTATCCATGCGGTAGTGTATGAGGAATTATACTTTTCAAGGCAAGAGGACAATCATTCACTTATTCGGTCTGGTTTTGCGGCTGCTCTTCAACCGGTGGTCCGGTCTCGCCCAGTACAAACACCCTGCCGGAATGATTGAAAATGGCGATAATGCCCCCTCTGTCGGAGGAGTGAAGTTGCAACAGCGGTCTGCCATCGGCGGTGAAAGTTTCGAGTACGCCGTTTGAGGATTTTTGATCCGGCCCTATTCCCACTATCGGCAGCCCTTTGGGGCCCTGGACGATCAACGTGCGGCATTCTGTCGGTCCCTGGCAAATAACCCGACCGGCCAGGATTTCGCCACACTCTATTTTCCGCGCAGCGACCTCGCCGGAATTGAGGGCCATGCCGAAGTTGCCGAACCTCAAGGGCGGAATAACCTTGTCGCGCAAAGCCAGCCCTAAAGCCAAAAAAAGCAGCGGATATACGGTCCAACGTTCGCGGCTATTCATAATCGATTGCTCCCAACATGTAGAGTTATCCAGAATGTCTTTTTGCCCTATTTTTACAGGCCATGAGTCCCTTCGTAATAGGAGGATACCGTATCGGCGTGGTCGAATAAAGGTTAATTGCGAAAACTCAATTGCAGCATCGAGAAAAGGTTACTACAATCCGCCGGCTAAAAGGTCCGCTTTTCATATTGGGTTAGAGCCGTGTTCAGCAGAGAGCCGTCGTCGAGAATCGGCCTTCGAGGGGATCAAGCGTTGGGAAATTGCACCTGCGCACGCCTCTGGAAGCAAGTTCTTCCCATACCGGCTCGTTCTACGCGGAATCGCACTAGGTGGTTAATCGCCATTCTTGTAGCCCTGCTGATATGGGGATTTGTGGATGTTCGGCGGCGCGGCTATTTTCATCCTGAATCGCCCTGGGAACATCGCACCGATTTTACCGTTTATACTGAGGCTGGAGCGGCATTTTTCGACGGTGGGAAGCCTTACGAAGTAGCCAATCCGCGCGGGTGGACCTATCTCTATCCTCCCTTGCTGGCCTTGCTGGTCGCGCCGCTGAATCTGTTGCCGATGGAGGACCAGGTTACGGTCTGGTTCTTGCTAAATCTATTGCTCTGCTGGGGATGTTATTATGAATTTCGGCGATTGGTAGAGATTATTTGCGCCCAGGACCTACGTGCGGCCATAACCTGGCAGCGAATCGGATTATGGCTTGCCACAGCCGCCGTGGCAACAGCTCTTCTGCCGACCCTCAATTGCCTCCAGCGCGGCCAGGTAGGAGTCGCCAAACTATATTTTCTTCTGTTGGGTTTAAGGATAGTCCTCAACAGGCGGAGCATTTGGGGATGGCTTACCGGCGGAGTGGTTCTGGCTTTGCCCATCGCCTTAAAAATTCTTCCTGTATTGCCGGTTTGCTTTCTTTTATTCCTCCAGTATTGCAAAGCCAGGCATGCCCAAATGCATCGCGGGGAATTGGTCAGTATGTTGAAGCGGAGATGGGCGGCCTCCGGCGCGGGGGTGATCGTAGGCTTGGTACTATTTTTTCTTTTGCTACCGGCAACCTTAATCGGCTGGAACGCCAATCTCCGCCATCTTGGAACCTGGTCGCATTTTATGCTTTCCAAAGCCGATGACGGAGGCGTCGAGCCGTGTTCCGGCAATTCCCGTTCGGCACGCAATCAAAGCCTTCAGAATGCCGCCACGCGCCTTGGAAATTTCTTCGCCTATCAATTTCTTGCAGGGCCTGATGACCGACTCGTGGAGCGATTTGACGCCCCACGAATGCCAATGGACAATGCGGAAAGCAAACAGCTTTTGTGGATAGCTCGGCTTTCCGTCGGTCTGGCGCTGCTGGCTCTGGGAGTAATGCTCAGTCGCAAAGAGGGCGACCACTTAGACCTGACCGCCGGATTCGTCCTCGCTTGTGCTACGATGCTGGTGGTTTCGCCGGTAGCACGTGGGCATTATTTTCTGTTGCTTTCTCCGGCAGTGCTTTTTGTGCCCCTGTGGATTGGAAGAGAAGGTCAGGTGAGAAAAGCTTTATGGCTCTCAGGGTTGCCGCCGCTCCTCTGCTGGACGCACTATTTGCTCCTGCCGTTTGCCGGTCGGGTTGGTCTATTGGGCCTGGGTACGGCGTGCTGGTTGCTGACAGCGATGGTGCTCATGAATCGTTGCCGTGGGGCTGCCGAAGAGGCGGATTTGCGTCAATTTGCGTTCGGCGAAAATTGCCCCCATCTGCAAAAAGCGGCCTAAAACAGGCTTTTACACAGCCGGTTCCCATTTTTTCTTTTGCTTTTGCCAGAGAGCATTTTATGAGATAATGTTTCTTAGAATGAAAAGATTCTTGCTTTGGCTGACGACCGTGTTATTGGCCTTTGGCGGCTGCTCTTCGGAGAGCGTGCCGGCGAAGTCTAGCGGCCGGAAAGCATTGAGCTCGGATAAACCGGCGGAAACGACCGACCGCCCTAGTCGCAAGTTTGCTTTGCCTTTGGATATAAACCTGAAAGTGCCGGAAGAAATCCCGCCGGAAATACAACGCCCCTCGCCGCCGATAACAGAGCCATAATTTGCCGGCCATATCTCCTCTCAAGCATCGTGTTTAGCTCTCGCAGCAGTTTGCCAGGGGGCTTTCGATTCTAAAAACCGAAAAAGGCCTGTTGACGAGCCTCTGAAAAAATGGAAAATTATAGGTTTGCAAATATATGAAGGAAGGAATATATGCCGACCATAAGTCAATTAGTTCGCAAACCACGCCGCAAGCCGCGAAAGTTCAGCAAGTCGCCGGTGCTGGACAAGTGTCCGCAGAAGCGGGGAGTCTGTTTGCAGGTCAAGACCATGACCCCGAAAAAACCTAACTCCGCTTTGCGGAAGATTACGCGCGTCAGGCTTAGCAACGGCAAGGAAGTTACCGTGTACATACCCGGCGAAGGGCACAATCTGCAAGAACACTCCATTGTCCTCGTGCGCGGAGGACGTGTCCGCGATTTGCCAGGCGTACGGTATCAAGTGGTTCGCGGCGCGCTGGATGCTCTCGGCGTGGAGGATCGTAAACAATCCCGGAGCCGCTACGGGGCGAAAAAGCCCAGCTAATTATGACAGGCAAAGGGTAAAGGGTTTTTTAACATACTTCACAATTGAAACAACTATGGGTCAATTAACCGCCAGTAAAGAGACGCTTAAGCCGGATCCGAAATATGGGTCGCTGTTGGCATCCAAGTTCATTAACTGCTTGATGTGGAACGGTAAGAAAAGCGTAGCCGAAAAAGTCTTCTATAAGGCTCTGGACTTGGTAGGCGAGAAAATCAAAGACGTGCCGCCGCTGGAAGTCTTTACGCAAGCCGTGGAAAACGTCAAGCCCAATATCGAAGTACGTTCGCGGCGTGTCGGCGGCGCTTCCTATCAAGTCCCCATGCAGGTAAACAAGAATCGCCAACAATCATTGGCCGTTCGCTGGATCATTACTTCCTGCCGGGAGAAAAAAGGCCGCCCGATGTACGAAAAACTTGCCGCTGAACTCATTGCCGCCTACAACAGAGAAGGCGCGGCCATGACTAAACGAGAGAACGTACATCGCATGGCCGAGGCGAACAAGGCCTTCGCACATTTTGCCTGGTGATTTTTTTCAGGCTTCATTCCCAGAACAAGGTTACCGGCGTCCCAAGCCCCACGCCCAGGCGGTGCGCGGCATTATCGCCGACGAGAGCCAATTCCAACCGGTTGCCGGAACCGATCAGAGCGATCAAAGTGCCGCGGGGCCGATCGGCATAAGTCCGGTAAATGCTCCAGGTTTCGTATTGCCCGCATTGCACGCGCACGCGACGATCCGTAAGCCTACCGGCAAGCATTTCGGCGCCGATATTAGTTATTAAATTGCCGAAATGGTCGATTTCTACAATCTCGCCTTTAATGCAGTGAGGCGACTCGTGCGGTTTTGGCCAGTCGATGGTTTTCAGTTCCGGCCAGGGCGGACCGAGAAGTTCCGGCGCCAGGCCGGAGGCCAATCGGGCGGCCACGGGCGCCATGATGTCGCGCCCCTGAAACGTGGGCGACACCGGCTCCAGCCAGTAACTGTGCTCCGCGAGTCGAATGAGTTTAGTAGGCGGGGTTTTGGCAGCCAGCAAGCTCAACAGACCATTATCCGGGGCAAGGAACCGTTGCCCACCTATCTCCGCATACACAATCGCGCGATCTGTGCCCACTTCCGGGTCCACAACGGCCACGTGCAACGTTTGGGGCGGGAACCACTGTGCTGCCTCACAAAGCACCCTGGCCGCTCGACGAACGTCTTGCGGCGGTATCTCGTGAGAGATGTCGATGATCACGGCCGAAGGACACAGGGAAAGTATCACGCCTTTCATGGCTGCCACATAGACGCTGCCGGCACCGAAATCGGTAGTTAAGGTGATAATGCTCATCGCTCGGCCGGCCCTGAAATTAGCAATTTTTCGGAAAAAAGTATAACCGTTCGCACCCTGGCATTACGGTTGCAGATTGGGAACGCCGATGGAAAGGCCGAATTGATGGGTAAGCTCTTCCGGCGTCAGCCCATAGGTTTTTTTCAACGCCACATCCCATTTCTGCCCGGATTTGATGCTGTCGATTAAATCGCGGAAAGCCTTCGGTTTCAGGCGCAGGAGAAAATCGACCATAGCCGAGGCGAGACCGTATTGTTCGGCGGCGATGTTATCGGCCGTAAAAAAGTTCGGGCCGAGAGAGCCGGTTTGCCGAGCACGTTCGATACCGGCTTTAATCTTTCGCCGCACGCCGCTATCGCCGCGGACGACGGTCATGGCCACCCAATCGGCAATGCCTTCGTTCAGCCAGTTGGGAATGATTATCGGCGACTTGTAGCGATGAATAAAGCCGTGAGTGGTTTCATGGACGATAACGCCGGCGAGGTAAAGCGGGTCCTGTCCGGCATGGAAGCTGATGATGACCACGCCGTTGGAGGCAAGATGCGCCAGGCCTTGTACCTGCTGTGGATTGACCTCATGCTTGAAGAACTCGCGTTCAAATTCGGCAAAACTGTCACCGCGACTGAACGCCACGACGGGCGCCTTACCGCCCAGCCATACGCTTTGCTTATCCGTGATGGCAAAAGCCTTGCAAAGCTCTTCGTGCATTCGGTCCAGGCAAGAAATGTAATTTTGTGCCGCCGCCGGCGGTAAATCCGTAAGAAACAAGTAATACTGGGTTTCGTTCAACCGCAATCCCAGCGAGGGGAATTTTTCCGAAACGCTTTTTAGATACTCCTTCGTTTCAGCCAGGGCTTGTTGATGCTGTTCGGGGGTTAAAAGCGGCCAGAGCCATACGCCGGTCCGTTCGTGAAACTTCCGCCGTTCTTCTTCATAGCGTTGACGACGGGCGGACTCCAGAAGTTCGGCCCTGGTTGGGCGATTTTTGGAGCTGTCGGCAAGCTTTTTGTCTGTGCCGGTCTCCTGGGGCGTTCTTCCGGCATGAAGCCGATCAAAGTTCGCCGGCGTCAAGGCTCTGACCTTCGTGTTGTACACCAGAAGCGTGTCGCCTGAGAGGTTGGTGATTTGCTTGATGGCCGACGCACCCAAGAGCGTTCTTTTTCCGGCGGCAGGGTCGAACACGCGAAGCTTGACGAACGTATCGGCTGCCTGGCCCGGCGTCGCCTCTTCAATGGTTACATTGGTAAAGCTTTTGCCGTTTCGAAGCTGAATGTTTACCGGACCTTGAAGATACGGAGGAATTGCAGTTTGGGTTTCATCGGCAAAAGCTCCGCACGCCAAGAAAAGAAAGATTATCGCCAACCACAAGGAAAGTAATCTCCGACGCATCATTCTCGAAATGTCCGAGAGTTGGTCGGATGTAATGCGGATTGTGAATAAGAGAAAGGCGGCTTTAGAGCGTGGTGCAATCATTTTCAGGCAGGCGGCTTGCTCGGCAGGGTGGAAGCTGGTCTGTTCCGCAGGGCAACTCATAGGGTAACCAACGGCTCTGAACCCTTTCAATAGAATAGTGTAGCCTAATTTCGTCTTTGACACAATTATCGAAATGATTTGAGTTTTTCGAGCGTGCGATCCGAAAGTTTATCCTTCAGGTAATAATGGCACAGTGCGACAGCCAGCGCATCGGCCACGTCAGGAGGCTGGGGAACGGCGTCCAGCCCCAGCTCCCGTTGGATTGCCCGCTGGACTTGCACTTTCGAGGCGCGACCGCTGCCGGTCAGAATTTTTTTCACTTGCGTGGCGGAATAATGGACCACGGCCAGGCCTGCCTGAGCTGCGGCCAGACAGATCACGCCGCGCGCATGGCCCATCAAGATCGCCGTACGCGGCCGTTCATAGTGCGAATACAGTTCTTCCAGAGCCATTACGTCGGGCCGGAGAGCAGAAATAACTTCGCTTACTCCGGCATGGATTTCGAGCACCCGTTGAGAGAGCGGGGCATGTGATTTTCCGCGAACCACGCCCGCTTCGCACAATTGAAGTCGCCCTTCGGCAGCTTCCAGTACTCCATAGCCGGTAATGTTTAAGCCCGGGTCGATGCCCAAAATGCGAAGGGACATGCGTAAATCGAGACCTATTTTCGAGACCATTCCGTACCGCCGAGCCGATCTTCCAAGGCGATGCCCAACTCGCTCAGCCGGTTACGAATGCGATCGGCGGCGGCATAGTCTTTCTTACTCCTGGCTTCGGCGCGAAGCTCAATCAACAATTCAATGAGTTTGGCGGCCAGCCCGTCTTCGTCCTTTGCCGGGGCTTTTTCCGGCGGGCGACGGAATAAGCCCAACGTCTGCGTCAGTTCACGGAGCACGATCACCGCCTTCTTCAAGATGGTGAGCTTATCGGATTGTCGGCGATCGGGTTCCTCGAGCCGTTCTTCGTCGATGAATCTATTAAGCGTGCGCAACAAATCAAACAATTCAGCGATTCCACCGGCAGTGTTAAAATCGTCGTCCATGGCTTCCAGAAAACGCCGGCGATGTTCGGCCACGTTTTTTAAGAGCGGTTCGCCGCCAGGGTCGAACTCGCCTGCCACACGGGTTAAAGGAGCTTGAAGCTCGTAAAAACTTTCGCCTGTCAACCGCGAATACCGTTGAAAGAAACGGTAGAATGCACCCATGCCGGTTTCCACTTCACGGAGTCGCTCGGTGCTGAAGTCAATCGGACGTCGATAGTGAGTCGAGAGAATGAAGAAGCGAATCGTTTCGCCCGAAAACTCTTTGAGCAATTCGCGGAAGGGTGCGGCGCCTTTCGATTTGCTGATCTTGCCGAGTTCCTGAGCGGCCAGGTCGCCTTCCGCGGGAAGGGTATGGCGGCCGCCTATTTTACCGATCTTGCTCGACTCTTGCATCAAACCATTGTGCATCCAGAAGCGGGCCATGGGCTTACCGTGGAGGCATTCGCTTTGGGCGATCTCGTTTTCGTGGTGCGGAAAGATGAGGTCCAGCCCCCCGCCGTGAATATCGAACGACTCGCCTAACAGCTTGCGGCTCATCGCCGAGCACTCGATATGCCAGCCGGGTCTGCCAGGTCCCCAAGGACTAGGCCAGGAAGGTTCGCCGGGCTTGGCCGATTTCCATAAAGCGAAATCGGCGCTATGCCGCTTCCGTTCGGCCGTATCGCCGCCGTCGCCGTGTAAGGCTTCCTGGGTGCGCCGACTCAACTTGCCATAATCCGGGCAAGTGGATACATCAAAATACACATCGCCCTGCGACTCGTAGGCATGACCTTTGGTAATCAGCCCCTCGACAAAGGCGATGATCTCCGGCATGGTTTCCGTGCAGCGGGGGAAGTGATCGATCTGGTCGATGCCCAACGCCTCAAGATTGGCCATATAGTCGGCCGTCATTTCGGCGGCCAATCGGCTCATGGGCATTCCGCGGCGGTGCGATTCGGCTATGAGTTTATCGTCCACATCGGTGATGTTGACCACCAGCGTAACCTTGTAGCCGCAATAAGAAAGGTAGCGTTTCAGCGACTCGAAGATAACCGGACCGACCATGTGGCCGATATGGCTTGGCTTATAAACCGTCGGCCCGCAAAGATAAATGCCCACCTTGCCAGGTTGAACAGTAGTAAAGGGTTCCTGGGTTCGCGTCAGTGTGTTGTAGAGTCGAAACATGGGACGATTGTTGTTTACCAATATGTTGCTTGTCAAAAATTGTTTACTTCAGGTTTTCACACTCTCCGGCTTGAATAAGTGCCACACACTGTGCGGCAACAGCCTGTTCGCGGCCGATAGCATCCAGTCCTTCACCGGTTTTGGCTTGCAAACCCACTCGTTCCACCTCGATTTGCAAGATTTCGGCCAGGCGGTGGCGAATCGCCTGTCGATGCGGGAGCAGTTTGGGGCGTTGAAGAAACACGATGCAATCGATGTTTACTATGTTCCAACCCAGCGTGCGCACGGCATCCAACGCAGCAACGAGCATTTCGGCGGAGTCGCGGCCGCGATTTTGCGGATCAGTATCAGGAAACATTTGTCCGATGTCGCCGAGGGCTGCCGCACCCAAGAGGGCATCGATCACGGCATGAAGCAAAACGTCGCCGTCGCTGTGTCCGATGGTCTGTCGATCGTGGGGAATATCGACGCCGCCCAACCGCAACGGACCGCCGGGCCGCAGCCGGTGAAGGTCGTGCCCAATACCGACACGTAAAGCAAATGTGTTTCGCTTGCTATTCACAACGACACATCCCCTAAAGGCCTTCTCGGGCGCAGAATTATACTCTTCCTCACATCTGTGGAAAATATGGAAAACGCGGCAAAAGGTCAAAGTTTTTAGCGGCGCTGCGTGCCCATTGTATCGGCTTCTCCACGCTTGGCACCAGGTTTATAATGCCCGATATGAAACTTGCTTATAGTACAAATGCCTATTTGAACTACTCGTTGGAAGAAACATTATCACGAATTGCCGGCCTGGGTTATGCAGGCGTAGAGTTGCTGGCCGATGTACCACATGCCTGGCCGGCGGGCCTACTGCCTGAGCGACGAAGAGCGATTCGTTCCGCCCTGGAAGAACATGGGCTGAAGATTTCCAACCTCAATGCCTTTATGATGAACGCCATCTCCGACCCCCGGCATCCTTACTGGCATCCTTCCTGGATTGAGCCGGACCGGAACTATCGGGCAATTCGAAGGGAACACACGCGGCGCGCCCTGCGTTTGGCAAAAGAACTCGGCGCTCCATCGATTCAGACCGAACCTGGCGGGCCGTTACCGGACGGGCAAAACCGGCAGGAAGCGCTCAAAATCTTTTATGAAGAAATTATGCCCTGTGTCGAAGAAGCAGAACGATTGGAAGTGTTTTTGCTGATTGAACCGGAGCCGGGACTTCTTATAGAAACTTTTCCGCAATATCTCGAGTTTGCGGCGATGGTCGATTCGCCCTGGATGGGGCTGAACTTCGACATCGGTCATGCCTATTGCGTCGGCGAGGAGCCGCACGAGTGGATTGTTCCCCTAGCCCCGCATACGAAGCATTATCACCTGGAAGATATTGCCGCCGACCGACGCCATGTTCATCTCATCCCCGGCCGTGGGGCCATCGATCTGGCCGCCGCCCTCAAGGAAATTCGCCGATCCGGCTATCAAGGTTGGCTGACCGTCGAATTGTATCCTTACCTTGACGACCCCGATGGTGCAGGCCGCGAAGCAAAGCTGTACCTGGAAAAATTGCTCACATCCTGAGGCTCGATTTCCATCCTATTATGCCTGAAACGTCCGCAAACAATGCCCAGCCGCTTCCAAAGCCTTCCTTGGCCGACTACTTCGAGTTGCTCAGGCTGCCGAATGGATTTACCGCCATGGCAGACTCGGCGATGGGCTATCTTTTTGTTCAGACATTAGAGCGTGGGAAGCTGCTGCTTCCGCCGAATATGCCGCTTTTGGGCGCGCTGCTCGGCGCTTCGGCCTCCATCTATCTTGCCGGTGTGGCGCTGAATGATGTCTTTGATCTGGAAGTTGATCGGCGCGAAAGGCCGGAACGACCGCTCCCTTCCGGCAGGATCTCTCTCAAGGCCGCACAACGTTTGGGCTGGGGCTTGTTGGGTTTCGGACTCTTGCTCGGCGGTTTAGCCGCCTGGCTTTCCGCCACGATATGGCCGTTGGCGGTGGCTCTGCTTCTTTCTCTGACGGTGATCGCCTATGATACCGGCCTAAAAAACACCTGGGCGGGACCGATTGCCATGGGCGTTTGCCGCCTGTTGAACGTATCGCTGGGGATGAGCGTCGCCAAAGAGGCCTTTTCCCCCGCTAATTTTCTCGCGGCTGGAAGCATCGGCCTTTATGTCGCCGGCTTGACCTGGTTCTCCGCCGGCGAAACTGACGGCAGGCGACGCGGCCGAATGATTTGGGGAATTATGGTAATGGTCTTAGGCGTCGCTGGGGCAGCCTTGCTGCCCTACTATTCCCACAGGGCGCTGCCACTGCTTCGGCAAGAACCATGGCGCTGGCAGATGCTGATGATCATCTTGGGTTTGCTGATTTTGCGGCGCGCGATTTGGGCGACATTCGATCCAAAACCGCGTTACGTACGGGCGGCGGTGGCTCAGGGAGTACTTGCGATCGTGTTGCTGGATGCCGCGATTTGCTATACCGTACAAGGGTTTTATTGGGCGGCAATGATCCTCTTTTTCTTTCCGCCGGCGGCGTTGCTCGGGCGGCGAATGGAAACGGCCTGAAGATGTTTTTCGGTTACAACACCAACGGTTTGGCGCATCATCGACTGTCGGATGCCGTGGAGCTGCTGGCCGAAATCGGTTATGAGGGTGTCGCCATCACTATCGATCACAATGCTTTGTCGCCTTATGGTGCGCGGCGGGAAATCGGCCGCCTCAAACGGCAATTGCACAAGCTGGGTATGCGTTCGACCATCGAAACCGGCGCGCCGTTTCTTCTGGACCCGCGCCGCAAACATGAGCCTACGTTCCTCTCCACAGACCGCCGACGGAGAATCGAATTTTATAAGTACGCCGTCGATTGTGCCGCCGAGATGGAAAGCGATTGTGTTTCGTTGTGGTCAGGCAGACTCACTGAGCCGCTTTCCGAGGAGCAGGCGATGACTCGGTTGTGCGAAGGCTTGAGCGAGGTATTGGACTATGCGGCTCAAAAAGGCGTGGTTATCAGCTTCGAGCCTGAACCGGGGATGTTGATCGATACGCTTGCGGCCTTCGAGAGATTGCTGCGCTGCTGTGATGCACCGAACTTGCGGCTGACGCTCGATATCGGCCATGTACACTGCCAGGACGAGTTGCCGCTTGAAACAGCCGTTCGACGTTGGGCGCCGCGGCTGGCAAACGTCCACCTGGACGACATGCGCCGCGGGGTACATGAACATTTGATGTTCGGCGAAGGCGAAATCGACTTCCCGCCCATCTTGCACGCGCTGAAGGAAATCGGGTACGCTGGTGGTGGATATGTGGAACTGAATCGGCACAGTCGCGAGGGGCCGGCGGCGGCACGCGCGGCGCTGGAGTTTTTACGTTCCCTTAAAATCTGAGTATTATCGGCAAGCATTTTATTTCTATAGCAAGGAGTAGTACCATGCGAGGTTGTTTTCCGTGGATTGTGATGATGATGCTTCTTTGCGGGTTAGGCTGTACTGTTTGCGCCCAAATCCTCGAAATTACCGACCCGGCGGAAGCGGCCAAAGACCCTGATTTCAAGATTCAGGGTGAATACATCGGCGAAGGCATTTGGCCGGACGGCGAGAAAGTGAAAGCCGGTGCGCAAGTGGTCGCTTTGGGCGAGGGAAAGTTTGCCGTCAAGGTAACTAAAGGCGGGCTGCCTGGCGAAGGCTGGCGACGCGGCGACCTTTGGTTTTCGCTTTCCGCCCACCGCCAGGGCGAGGCTGTCGTTCTCGATGGTAAGGACGTCGCCGATCAGCCTGTTACCGGCAAAATTGAAAACGAGGTAATGACCATTTCCTCCACTTCCGGCGGGACAGCGCTGGCGTTGAAGCGCACGGTTCGGCACAGCCCTACGGAAGGCGAAAAGCCGCCCGCCGGCGCGATAGTGCTATTTGATGGAACCAACGCCGATGAGTTTCACAATGGTCGCTTGACGCCGGATGGAAACCTTTGGTCAAATGTAACCACGAAACGCGAGTTTTGTGATGTTAAGATGCACGTGGAATTCCGACTTTCGTACATGCCGCTAGCGCGTGGGCAAGCGCGCAGCAACAGCGGCGTCTATTTCAACGACTGCTACGAAGTCCAGGTGCTCGACTCCTTCGGCCTGGAGGGGGAAGACAATGAGTGCGGCGGCTTGTACTCGCTGCGCAAGCCGGAAGTGAATATGTGTTTTCCGCCGCTGACGTGGCAAACTTACGACATCGAGTTTATTGCCCCACGGTATCGTGACGGAAAAAAGGTCTCTAATGCACGCATTACGGTGCGCCACAACGGCGTGCTGATTCATCTTGAGCAAGAATTGCCGCGTGCAACGCCGGGCCGCCAAACCGAAGGTCCGCCCCCGCGACCTATCCATCTCCAAGGACACGGAAACAAAGTCCAATACCGCAACATCTGGATTGTGGAGAAAAAAGAAGGTTCGTAAATCTTCGGAAGCTGCATTTTCCAGCCTGTCGCCGAAACGATATATGCCGGACTTGTTCGGCGGCTTATGGTTTACTCCTGATGATTACCATTGCGGAGCAAAGACATATCCACTGCAACTTGCTTGACCATGAGATTAAAGAAAATCATTGCTGTAATGCTCACCAGCTTGTTGCTGCTCCACCACGCGGCGGCTTCGGAAAATCCTCTTTTTCGGGAACTGCTGGATCGCGGCGTGGAAATGTCCGATGGGACGTTTGTAAAACTTCCGCCGCCTATTCTGGCCGACGACCTGGATGCCGCCGAACAGAAGTCTGCCCTAGCAAAAGCTCTCGATTCACCTACCACGCTGGATGCGCTCCTCCAAAAATCTTTCTACGCCCCCGTGGTGGTCAAAGTGCGCACCTTAAAACCACCGACAGAGGAATCGCCGGGCATTCGTACTGTGGACTGCTGGTTCGTTCTCCACGGCGACTGGGGCATTCTTACTTCGGCGGATTTTTTGGAATCAGCATTAAAAACCAGCGAGGAAGGGAAAAGTCGGGTGCTGTTGCGTTCGGGGGTGTTAAACGAAACCGAATTGGCCGCCCGAAATCTTTCACCTGCGAAAAGCGACGCATTCGAGGAGAAGTTCACTTATGCGACGGTAGTGTTGTTTGAGAGGGTGGAATTAAGCGCAACACGCAAGGTGGTGCTCACGCGCGGGCCGGATTGGGTGCTGGCGGCGGCCGCAGTCGCCCCAAACTTTAGCGACGACAAAGAATACCCTAACTGCTGGCGATCGCTTTTGCGCGATGAACGCGCGGAGATCAAGCTCGGCCCTCCTTATCCTTTCGCCCACGCCGGCGGCTATGCCAAACTCACGCGGCTGAAGGAGCCGAGCGAGGCGATATTTGTCGAATGCCACCTGGCATACGAGGAAGATTACGGTTGGTTCGACGGCGCAAACCTGGTGCGTCAGAAAGCCCCGCTCATGGTGCAAGAAAAGGTGCGGACCGTGCGGCGTAAGCTTGCCCTGGCCTCGGCGGAGAAAACGCAACAGCGGGAAGAAACGTCGCAGAAAAAAGCTCTTAAACCTTCTGCAGTGGAACCATAATCCCTCTGAGAAAGGCTCATTTTTCTGAATTGCAACCGCTCTTTACGCGGCGATAAGTGCGGACAATTCGAACTAATGCTTCATCAATATCGGCTGTGGTTGTCGTCGTGCCGAAACTGAAGCGAAAAGAAGCGGCGGCCTGTTCGCCCGACAAGCCCATCGCCCGCAATGTCGGCGAGGGTTCGGCGGAGCCGCTGGAGCAAGCCGCCCCCACCGAGCAATCCACGCCGGCCAAATCCAGCGCCAGGCGCAGCATCTCCCCGTCAACATCTGGAAAGGTGATGTTACTGGTCTGGGCGACGCGCGAAGCATTTGCTCCGTTAATAAGAATCCCTGGTATTTCAGCGGCGAGCTGTTGTTCAAAGTGTTCGCGGAGTGCGGCAAGACGCCGATTCTGTTCATGCAATTCTTTGAGTGAAAGCTCCAGGGCCACAGCCATGCCGAGGGCCAAAGCCACCGGTTCCGTGCCGGGACGTAAGCCCTCTTGTTGATTTCCGCCGAAGAAGAGCGGCCGCAGGGTGACATCGCGGCGAATCAGCAGGGCGCCGATGCCTGCCGGCCCTTGAAACTTATGGGCGGAAATACTCATAGCGGCCACACCCAGCTCGTGAAAGCTGAGTGGTATCTTGCCTGCCGCCTGAACGGCGTCAGTATGAAACGGCGTCCCTGCTGCATTGCACATTTCGGCTATCCGCCCAATAGGCTGAAGAACGCCGGTTTCATGATTGCAGCAAGAGATGCTCACCAGCGATGGCGGAGAATCGAGCAAAGAGGCCAGTTGTTCACAGCGAACCACGCCTGTCGGACTCAAACCGACGGTATCCAACCGCCAGCCTGATTCCAGAAGCTGCTCGGCAGCCACGAGCACGCTCGCATGTTCGGCGGCGGAAATAACTACACGGCCTGTTTGACCACATGCGGCAGCAATGCCAAAGACGGCCAGATTGTTGGCTTCCGTTCCGCCGCTCGTAAAAATCAGCCGCTCCTGATAAGGTGGTTGCAGGCGGCAATCGAGCAACTGGGCGATCTTTTCGCGTGCCTCCTCCAGGATGCGACGTGCTTTCCCGCCCGCCTGGTGCCGGCTGGCAGGATTGGCCGGCCCTTGCGCCAGGCAACGACGCATGGCCTCGATAACTTCCGGCCGTGTGGGCGTGGTGGCGTTGTGGTCAAGATAGATGCGTTCCATGCTTAATAATATGCCGGCTGAAAAAGTCTTCCCACCGGCAAGAACAACAGCTGAAAAAAAGGGAGTGAAAAATCAATCCTTTTCGCTTGTCTTCTCCGGCGGCTTGGTAAAGAGAGCATGCCATAGCAGCAGCGCGGCTCCGCAAACCAGGGCACTATCGGCGAGATTATAGTTGGGCCAGGACCAATCTCGGAAGCGCATGAGAATGAAATCGCGGACGGCATAAACCGGCTCGCCCGCCCGATGCCCGAACGAACCCTCCGGCCAAACCAGTCCCGGAAATCCCAACCGGTCGTACAAATTACCGAGGATTCCGGCGGTAATAAAACTCAGCGCGACGGTAAGCAACCAATCCCCGGCGGCGCCGGCGGCAAAAAGCCAAATGAGAATGGCCGCTAAGGCGCCCGTCGCCAAGGCGGCGAAGAGTAAAGAGAAGCCCTGTCCAAAGCCGAACAATGCCCCTTCGTTGAGACTGGTTTGGAAACCGAAAACGCCTTCCCAGAGCCAGTAGATTTGGGCGTCAGGCCCTGGCATTCCCAGCCGGGCGAAAGCCCAGCTTTTACTAACCAGATCGGCGGCGCAGATTCCTATCGCCAGAGTAAAGAAAACGAAATATCGACTCGGCGGGACCGCCTTGCTCAATATTGTTCTTCCTGCCGCTGAGCACAACTTACACAGAGTGTGGCATAAGGAATGGCATTCAACCGAGCTTTGGGAATCTTTCCGCCGCACTCTTCACATAACCCGTATGTTCCTTCTTCAATGCGTTCCAAGGAGTTCTCAATTTGGGCAAGCGTATCTCCTTCCGACTCCATTAGGCTCAGAGTAAACTCTTGCTCGAAGTTGTCGCTGCCGATGTCCGCCATGTGGATCGGCATGCTGGAAAGGTCCCCATTGGCTTCACTTCGACTTTTCTTCAGGGCCGCTTCGGCCAGTTGACTGACATCGCCGCGAAGCCGCCTGCGCAGTGCCAGGAGCTGCTCTTTGTAGTACTGCAATTCTGCCTTTTTCATCGCACCTTCTCCACAGACAGTGTCTCTCGGCTAAATAACTCCTCTGCTGCCTCAAACTCATGATTATATGTAGCCGGCTGTTAAAAGTCAAACAATCGGAAATATTTTGGGTGTGGGTTTCCAGTGCACAGATTGCCGAAATCTTTTGCTTCGGGTAACAATTTCCCGCCGGCTTCAGTCGCACAACTGCACGCTGTTTAACAACCGCAGAAAGCGCGCCGCCGGCAGGCATTGATAAACCGATGCCCTTCAGAAAGTTGCGCCTCTTCACTTATAAGGCCGGCAAGAAATTGACCGCCCCGGCTGTTGACAAAGATTACATGCAATGGTAACCATAAGGAAATAAATCAGCTCTACCCTATGGCAAGGACATTACTGTGCCTGTCCGCAGGGGAAGATATTTGCCCCCTTCGTCTAGTGGCCTAGGACATCGGGTTCTCAGTCCGAGAACAGGGGTTCGACTCCCCTAGGGGGTAGTTGGGATCGCCTTCTGGTCCGACTGAGGCAAGGCCGCCGTGAGGCCGGTGGTAGATTATTGCTTATCCAGCTTGTAGAGCGGCAAGTAGCGATAATAGACTTCCAGCGTTAAGGCGGAAAGGCTGGTCATCATCAGCCGTCCGCCGGATTCGCCCCATTTATCCGGCGTAGGAGTTTTGGGATCCCAACTGCCGGCGGCGCAGCCATCCTTGCATTGCGTGTCGATGAGGATGCGGCGCATCTTCCGATTCCAGGTGTCCCAGTCCTGGCCCGGTTGATTATGCATGACCATTGTAGCATAGTACCAGTAGTAGATATTTCGTTCAGCTAAATCGGGCAGATTTTTCATCAGATACTCGGTGCCGGCGCGCATGGCCGGATCGTCGCGGGGCACAATGAGATACTGGTAGCAAAGCAAGCCTACGGCAGTGTTGGCCAAGCCGACGATTTGGGGATTGGTATAGCCGAATAGTCCGCCGCCGATTACTCCGGTCGGGCCGGAAGAAACAGACTTGAGAAACAGTTTGGCGTTTTCGAGGACATTGGGCTTGACGGTGAGATAGGCCATTTGGCCGCTTTTTAAGGCCATGATTTGCCACCCGGTAACAGAGGTGTCGCCCGGCTGTTGCGGCTCATAGCGCCAGCCGCCGCCCTTCGGGTCTTGTGCGTCCATGAGGAAGTTCAAAGCGGCCTGTGCATGCGGTCGAAGAGTCTGGTCGTTGCTCATGCCGTAGCATTCGCATAAGGCGAGCGTGGCCAGGGCGTGGTCGTACATCGTGCCGCCCAGCCGCAAATCGCCGTCGGATGTTTGATTGCTCACCAGATAATAGACGGCGGCGGAGATGTTCTTTTTATAAGGGCCTTTAGATTGGTGGGTTTGTCCGGCGCCGAGAAAAGGCAAGAGTCCGAACGCGGTGGCTGCGGCCGGATGTTCGCCTGCTCTGCCTGGCCCCGTACAAGAACCGTCGGAGCATCGTGTGAGATAGGTTTGGAGATTCCAACTGCCGTTTGGGAGTTGATGTCGCGCGAGCCAATTGAGTGCGGCAGCAACGGCCCGTTCGGATTGTCGCGTGCCGCCGCCGCTGGCAAGGAGCGCTTTTCGCTGACCTGCGCCGCGGCTGCCGAAGCCCCAGCCTTCGCCGCCGCCGCTGCCGGGGTTGATTCCGGGACCGAAGCCGGCGCCGACACCGCCGCGCCCTTTACGGGCCGGTCCGGAACCGACGCCCTTGATATCGAAGCCGCCTAGTCCGCCCAGACCGCCTAACGCCGCCTCGCCGCCGCCGCTGCCGAGCATACCGCTGCCTTGCGGGCTGAAGGAAGGACTGTCGTCGTAGAAGCGTTCTTCCTGGGCGATCTCACCCGGCGGCTCTAGAGTCAAAGTTTCCGTGTTGAGTTCGCTGGGTTCGTAAGGGGTTTCACCGACTTCGAAACGTTCGATGTTTAAGGGAACATCCGCCGCTTTGACCGTTTCGACTTCCTCGAACGCCGGCGCTTCGTCAACGATTTTGCTTACGACTCTTCCACCCAACAATGCCACACCGCCGATCAAAATTACGTGAAAGATAAAGCTAGAGAGCCACCACGGTCCTTCGCTAAAGAACCAGTAAATGAGGCCCTTTTTCGCTATCTCCCGCGTGCTGCCGGCTTGCCGAACAGGCGGCGGAGTTGCAGGCAGCCGCGGCGGCATTGTCGGCGTTCCCTCAACCACCGGTTTGCTCATGGGACTTATCCGGCTACTATGGTTGTTAACGGCTTAAAATTATGTTCCAGGTTGCGGCTGAGAAACACCTACCCTTCCAGCTTATATGATCGGTGGAGTCTCAAATTTCGTCAAACGTTTTTTCGTCCTCGTTGGCAGGTTTTTCCTCCGGGCTATCGACAGATCGCTCCAACCAGTCGTCGATAAAGTCAGCATCAACTTTAGACGCCGGAATATTGCCGGAGGGCAATGGTTTTCTCTTCTTCACAGCTCTGAAAAAAGACAGATTTGCTATCAACAAGCCGACTATGGCCGCGAAGACGACAGTCCACCAAAGCCATTCCGGCAAATCGCCTTTGGGCTTCACAGCAGCAGGAAACCATTTCAGCCGGCCGATCAGTAGCGGCGCCTTTTCGGGCAGCGCATGTGGGGGAGCCTCGGCAGGCACATAGCCCTGGAGTTTCAGGAAGTAGCCGACAAACAATGCCTGTTCTTCGAGTCTCGGCCCCATAGGCATTCCCGGCGGATAGTCCACTACCACCAGGACGTATGGCCGCCCGCAGGATTCATCCGAAAACCCCCAAACTTCATGGAGTTGCACATCGTCGCGATTTTTTCCGGCGTCCAAAGCTCGACGAACATGGAGCTTGAGCATTGTCAGGTAGCCACGATACTTTTCCGGCTGGTCAAAAAAATGGGTATAAAGTAAATCCTTTCTTGCGCGTGCCTGTAATTGCTCGAAGGATTGGTGTTTCACCCAGCGCACCAACCGATCGTAAGGCTCCATTTCTTCCGGCGAGAGCTGCAAGGCGCCGTCAGTGAGCACTTGAAACTCTTCTTGAGCAGTTTGCTGCTCGTCAAGGTCTTTGTCGGTCGGGCCGGTCGGTTCAGGAAGGGATTTGGGTTCAGGCGATGCAGAATCGGCAGGTGCGGGCGACTCCTCGCTTACCAACCAACGCCAGGTGTCGGCCTCGCGCGCCCAGAGAATTAACAATAAGAGGAGAAGGAGCATTGACACGCCGGCGGCAAGTCTTAACAGGTCGGCGGTGCGAAAGCCGGACGAAGGCAGGTTTTTTAAGCGATCACGGCTCATGCCCTTAAACCCTTACCTATTTATGTGCCTTCGCCGCCATCCCCAGTCTGCGTCGCAAGTGGTTTCATTCGCCTGGCAGTTCCACAAAACTCAGCTTCGAGAGTTTCCGACCGTCAGGCAATTGTTGTCGGGTGCAAATGTCGATGACCTTCATCAATTCATCATACCGGCAACTTTCGCTCACCTGGAGAATTACTTGTTCGAAGGGATTGCCGACGTCGGAGAGGACTTGTTTTAATCGGGCGTCCAAGGCTGCTAAGCTGGGAACAGGCGCCTCGCCCAATCCCAATGCCGTGATTGTGCCGGTTTTGGGGTGTGCAAAGATACTGATTGTCAGGGTGTTCAAGCCCTGAATGGGATTGGGATTGCTATAGTCCGTCCCTGCCGGTTGTCCGCCCCGGACTACGGCGACCGGCTGCGGCGGCGGCAAACGAAGCGAAATTTGACCTTCAAGCGGCGAAGGGCGGAAAGTCAGAATGAAAAAAGTCAGCAACTGGAAAGCCATGTCGAGCATGGCCGCCAGGTTCAATTCCACCTCGGATTGAGGGCGTTTTTTGCGGCGTTTGCGCATGGCAGAAAATATCCCCCAAACAAAAATCAATCCTCTTTGTTGATTGCTTTTAAGGCGAAATTGCGAAAACCATTATCCTGACATACCCGAACCACGCGGTTGATTCTGCGGAAAGGCGTGGAACGATCGGCACGAATTACGACCGTCGTAGGCAATTCTTCCCCCGCGGCCAGGTCGTCCGGCGTCAAACGATGGCTCATCATCGCGGCCAGAGCTTCGTTGCGGATGTAAGCGTCGATGTTTGTAATCGCCCGCCCGTAAATCTTCAGGTTGCCGGCATTGTCGATGTTCAGCACCAACAGACCGCGACGACCGTATGTTTCGACCGGCCGAGCCGAACCCACCACGGGCAACTTCAGACTCAAATCCATTTCCGCCGTCTTAAAATTGATCACCAACATAAAAAAGGTGATCAACTGGAAAACCATATCCAGGATGGGCGTAAGGTTCGGTTCGGCTTTGATTTCTTGGGATAAACTGACGGCCATGGCAATCAGTATCGGAAAGATTTCAAGTGGGCCTCGCCGGTGGGGTAGTACTTCCTGCCCGCGCCCGACCGGCGTGCGAAAAATGCCGCAAAAATTGATCAGCCAGCAAGATTACGGAGCTGGATATATGAATGATGCGATTGCGAAACAAGGCGAAGAAATAGATCGCCGGAACGGAGAGGGCTACTCCTTCAAAGGTCAACAGCAACGCCTCGGAGATGCCGCGTGCCACTTCGCTGGCCTTCAATTGCACATCGCTACGGGCGATGACGCTGAAACTGGTAATCATGCCTTTCAAGGTGCCGAGCAGCCCGATCATCGGGCCGAGAGTTCCGATTACGGCCAACATACTGATTTTCTTCTCCATTTCAGCGGTGATCGCCTCACCGAGCCGTTCCATGGCGTCACGTGCTTCGGCCAGCCCGTTGGGCAGTTCACGGATGCCGGTGGTAAGCAAGCGCGCGAAAAACGAATCGCCCTCTTTCACTATATTGAAGATGCCCTTGAAGTCGCCCTGCTCTAAAAGGCTTTCGCAGTGTTGGGTTAATTCCGGCGGGGCCGCCATCGGTATGCGAATCTCCCAGAACAGTCGGCCGACCGTGGAAACAAAATAGATCGACAAGAGCAAAATCACCAAACCGATCAAACCCGAACAGCGAACAACCCAGGCCAGAAAGCTCTCGACTTCAGGTTCTTTGCTTCCTTCAGGAGCGATTTCTTCCGTGGCGGCTTCTTCCGCAGCGGTTTCCGCAGCCTGATTCCGTAGCGCTTCGGCCGGCGGTCGGTCGCCGGAATTGTCCTCTTTAGCCGGCGTTTGACGAGGCAATGAAAATAACGCCAAAGCCGGAATAATCGCAATCCCTAAGGCAAACCAAATCCGCCGCTCCTGAAGGTCAACTCTCATCCACATGCAGTATGTAATCCTTTCAGCTTTCTACTCCGATGCCCGGCGACGCTCTCTTTTAGCGGTCTAAGGCCGCACCCGAGGTCTATAATTTTTGCCGGTCGGGAAGGCAAAATGCTCGAAGAATTGTAACTTATTTCGCCCTTCTGGGGCAACTAGTCAATAAGATAAGGCGAGTGGGGTAGGTCTTCGTATCGGATTTCGTCCACCGGTTCGCACCGGCCTTCGCCTCCGTAAAGCCGGTTCGGAGCGTTAAATACCCAACCGGGCGTTTGTCCGACATTCTTGTAGGCATGAACCACCCCCGGCGGAACGATGATCGCTTGAGGATTCGAGGCGCCGACGGCGATTTTCCAGCGGCGGCCATAGGTGGGCGATTCGGGTCTGGCATCCCACAAATAGAGCACAAACTCGCCCGGCCCGAGGAAAGCAAAATAATCCGTCTGCTCTTTATGCTCGTGCGGCCCGCGAACCACGCCCGGCAAAGTCTCGCTCACATAGGCCATTGCCGGCCTGTGTTCCGCCGAGTCTAATTCGTCCGTACGGAACAATTCGATAAGCCAGCCTCGAAAATCCCGATGGGCCTTTAAGGGTTTACAGGAAACGCCCTCGATAGCCCCTTCTGTAAAGTCCATCGTTTTCCTTTCCTCCCTGGGGAACATAATAAATCCCTTTTAAGCTTAAAAGCAGACACATCAGCCGGTTTGGTTATTTCCTCAATCGCCCAAATAGCCTGTTTCGGCGGCTGATAGCTCTTCGGCGGTTTTCCATTCCAGGCATGATTTAAGAACCAACGTCAATAGAGCCAGCAGCGCCAGCAACGAAGCCACGGCAAACGCGGCGGTAACATTATACTCGTTGTATAACACTTCGACATGCAAGGGAATAGTATTAGTTTCGCCGCGAATATGGCCGGAAACGACGGAAACCGCCCCGAACTCGCCCATCGCACGTGCGTTGCAAAGAATCACGCCGTAGAGCAGCCCCCATTTGATGTTCGGCAGCGTGACGCGCCAGAAGGTTTGCAGCCCGCCGGCGCCGAGCAACTGTGCGGCTTCTTCCTCTTCGGTGCCCTGGGCTTGCATGAGGGGAATCAGTTCGCGTGCGACAAAAGGAAAGGTAACGAACAAGGTGGCGATGACAATGCCCGGCAGGGCAAAGATGATTTGTAGATTATTTTCTTCCAGCCAGGGACCGAACCAGCCTTGCTTGCCGAAAAGCAACACGAAAATCATGCCGCCGATGACCGGCGAGACGCTGTAGGGCAAATCGAGAAGCGTAATCAGCACGCTTTTTCCGGGAAAACGGAACTTGGCGATCGCCCACGCTCCCAGCACGCCGAAAATGGTATTCATCGGCACGACAATTAAGGCCACAAGGAGTGTGAGTCGAATGGCGGCCAGAGCGTCATGTTTCCCCAACGCACGCAGGTAAAAAACCCACCCCCGCTCCAGCGCCTGCACAAACACGGCCATCAACGGCGCCACCAAAAACAAACCCAGAAAGCCCAGGGCAATCGTAATCAACAGCCGGCGGACCCAGCGAGGTTCGCCGATAGGGCGCGTAGAGTGTTTGGCCTTGGAAGTTACGCTTCGTTTCGCCAATGGGGCTGCTACGGCCATCAGTGCGCCTCCAGAGGTGCTGTCGAATGCTCCTACTCGGCGTAACGCCTGCTCCACCATTGCACAAAATTGATAAACAACAATATCAGAAACGAAGCCGCCAGCATCACCACGGCGATTGCTGCGGCGTCGGCGTATTTGTACTGCTCGAGTTTAGTGATAATCAACAAAGGAACGATTTCCGTCTCTAACGGGATGTTGCCGGAAATGAAGACCACGGAGCCATATTCGCCGAGAGCACGGGCGAAGGCCAGGGCAAAGCCGGTAAGCAACGCCGGCAGAATCAGCGGAAAGATAACTTGCAGGAAAGTTTGCCATCGCGTAGCTCCCAAGCTAGCCGCCGCTTCTTCCACCTCTACGTCCAGGTCTTCCAAGGCCGGCTGCAAAGTCCGCACTACAAAAGGCAAGCCAATAAACGTCAGCGCGATGGTAACCCCCAATCGTGTATAAGCGACCTCGATTCCCAACGGCTTTAGCAGGCAGCCGAACCAGCCGTTGGGGGCGTAAAGCGCGGTCAGGGCGATGCCGGAAACCGCCGTCGGCATAGCAAACGGCAAGTCCACCAGGGCATCGACGATCTTGCGGCCGGGAAATTGGTATCGCACCAACACCCAGGCGACAATCAGACCGAAGACCGCATTCACGCCGGCAGCCAGCAGCGACGCCCCAAAAGTGAGCTTAAAAGAAGCCGCCACGCTCGGCTCGCGAATGATGGAAAAAAATTCCCGCCAACTCAAAGTCGAAGATTTCACCACCAGCCCTGAAAGCGGCAGGAGCACCAGCAGGCTCAAATACGTGAGCGTCAGCCCCATAGTAAGGCCGAAGCCGGGCAAAACACTCCGTTGCTTAAACCGAAACAAAGCCATGCCGCTAACCGATCCAAAGACCTTCCAGCCGGACTTGCCAGCCTTCACTGCTGCGATTTAGGTAGTTCAGCAGCCCGCTGTGCCGCCATTGTAACATACACATTCTGGGCTGAAAGAAGTATCGCCGACCGATCTTCAGCTCCGCGCGGGCTTCTTTGACCAGTCCTTCATATCCTTCCGCGCTGTAGTATCCCAAGTCTTTATAACCCTTCTGCCTGGGGCCGAGGGGACCGGTAACACACCAGACAATCACTCCCGTCCGCGGCTCGACATTCATAGCTACGCCGCAGTGAGTGATGGGACATCCGCAAGACATGCCCAAAGGCCGACCTATCAAAGTGTCGCCCACCCGTACCTCCAGCTCCCGCGTAATCATGGGATTGTGGGGCAAAATAATTTCTCGCGGCCCAGGCTCCTCGGGAAAATGCTCCAAATAGAAATCAAACTCCCGACCGAGGCTGTCCAGCCAAGGGATGGGAGATGCGCCAAGATTAAGGCTGACACCCTCCGCCGCCCTCGTACAGCCGGTACAAGAGAGCGAAGCGGAGGAACATTCAGCCGACCCACTGGAAGACGCAGAAGAATCAGTAAAGCGGTCTTTCGAGAGATGAACGCAGCGGCGAATCAACGCCGGTGATTGGGCCAGTTGGGCGGCAAACTCCCCGCACGTGCGATAGCCGCACAACCCACAATTCAATCCAGGTAGCTTCATCTCGTGTAAGTGTTGCATATAGTTCTCCTTCTTAGTGATTCTGCCGCGGGGACGGACTATTCGCCGCGGTAAAAGGCCTGGTTTTCCAGCGGCCGCACTACGCCGAAATGCGCCTGCCAGCCGATGTCTTTCTTTCCTACACAAATCGTGCACGTGCCGACCGGCGGATTGCCGCGGAGCGAAAGCCGTCCGTCCTTTTCTACATCAGGAGCGGCAAGCACTTCAGCCGCCAGCGGATCGATGCCGATGCCGTGCAAGGCGTTGACTTCACGGATGCGCACGCTGGGCGCAACGTCTTGAATTCGGGCACGGAAGACTTCGCGTTCCGCCTGGGAAACCCGATCGATTTTGGTAATCACCGCAAGATCCGCGAGCGAGAGCATAGGACCGACTTTCAGCGGCAAGTTCATGCCGCTCGTGGCTTCCAAAGTAACCATGCCCAGCCCGCCATGCACATAAGGGGAACATCGCAAACAGAGTCCGGCGGTCTCTACCAGGAGAATGTCGCTCTGTTTTCGCTCCGCCCAAGCTATGGCATCCGCGAGCACCATCACGAGGCAATGATCGGGGCAGAGTTCTCCTGAATAGACTTTTTTGGTTGGTATTTGGAACTCTTCGGCGAGCAATTCGTCTTCATCGGCGAACTGAACGTCGAGTTTAAGAAAAGCCACCTTATGGCCCGCCTGCAATAGCTTTCGCGTCATGTGGCGGAGCACGGATGTCTTGCCGGTGGTGGCCGGACCGGCGCAAATAGCCAGTTTCATGCGACCTCCTGAAGCTCCTCTTCGGTAATGCGGCACCCGTGTCGCAACTTATCGCGCAGTTTGCCCAACAAGTCATCCAGTCGATTTACCCGAACGGATAATTCACGTTCCCTTTCATCAGTGTCGAGAACTTTTACAACCGCCCCACCCCGCATCACAATCCGAAAGTCGGAAAGCAGAGCGATGCGGGGATCATGGGTAACAAAGATAAAAATTTTGCGATGTTGCCGAAGCAGTTGCACCGCCCTGGAACGGTTGATCCCCGCGTTTTCCACCTCGTCCAAAAGCACTACCGGCGTACTGCAAATCACGGCGGCGTCGGCGATCAACAAAGCCCGTGTCTGACCGCCAGATAATTCCGTCATGCGATTGTCCAAATCAATGGGTTCTCCGGTAAGTTGGTTGGCGAAATGGATGGTTTCCGCCGTAAGTCGCTCGACATCCACCCCGCTTTCGCGCACCCGACAGTGCGTTTGCAGAAACTCCCGCACCGGCAGGTCGGAAAGAAACGTCGTATGCTGGGTTATCAGGGCGATCGGATTCCGCGCCGGATTGCAACGAAAATCGGCCGGCGGCGGAAACCCGTCCACAAAAATCCGCCTCCCGCTTGGCGTATCGCCGTCGGCAAACAATTCAATATCGTTGATTAAAGTGGTCTTGCCGGAGCCGGTCGGACCTACGATGCTGACAATCCGGCCCATCTGAAGATCAATCCGCCCAAACGCCTCAAGTTGACCGTTTCGCGCACGACCGGGCAAAATGGAAATCATCTTGATTGACATGTATCTCCTCGTTCAAAAATCAGGAAAAAAAACACTAAGATAGTCGTTAAACACTCGCTCCCAAATGCAAATCACTTGCCCGTCTGGGTTATCTGGTCAAAGATGCCGCCGTCGTTGAAGTGTTCGGCCTGCGCGCGATCCCAGCCGCCGAAAACTTCATCCACGCTGAACAACTCCAATTGCGCAAAATGCTTCAGATATTCCGCCGGCACACCGTCGGTAATGCGCGGCCGATAATAATGTTTGGCGGCCAAAGTTTGTCCCACCGGTGAGTAGAGAAAACGAAGATATGCTTCTGCAACCGCCCGGGTGCCGTGTTTGTCCACGTTTTTATCCACCACGGCCACGGAGGGTTCGGCGAGGATGCTCAGCGAAGGAACAACTATCTCAAATTGCTCCCCTGACGATTCCTTTAGCGAAAGAAAGGCCTCGTTTTCCCAGGCCAAGAGGACGTCGCCGATGCCGCGCTGCGTAAAGGTCATCGTGGCCCCACGCGCGCCGGAATCCAAGACGCGCACGCGGGCAAAAAGCTGACGGACAAACTCGCGGGCCTTTTCCTGGGCTTTGGCCAGCGTTTCCGGCGACGTCTGCTTAAGTTGTTTTAGGTCGCCAAGCTCGCGTGCCAAAGCATATCCCCACGCCGCCAAATAATTCCACCGTGCGCCGCCGGAAGTTTTCGGGTTCGGGGTGATTACGGAAACATCCGGCCGAATAAGGTCGCACCAATCGCGGATGTTTTTGGGGTTACCCCGGCGAACAAGAAATACGATGGTGGAAGTGTAGGGGGCGCTATTGTAGGGCAAGCTTTTTTTCCAATCCGACGAAATTATGTCCGCCTGACGTGAAATGGCGTCAATGTCATAGCTCAGGGCCAGCGTAACTACATCGGCTTCCAGCCCGTCTATTACGCTCCGGGCCTGTTTACCTGAACCCCCGTGCGACATTTGCACGAAAACTTTTTCTCCGGTGCTTTCCGCCCAATGTGAAATGAATGCCTCGTTGAAATCTTTGTACAGCTCCCGAGTTGGGTCGTAGGAAACGTTTAAGAGCTTACACTTTGGCTTCGAGCAACCGCAGATTAAGACCACACCGAGAGTGAAGAAAAAAAGCCCTTCCTTGAGAGTTTGGCGGTTCATAGTTGGTTCCTAGTGAGTGTTTTCTTCCGGTTGGTAGCTAAAGGTACGTGATGTGCTCGTATTAAGCGGTTATGTGTGAGCAATTCATGTACCGGTGGAATTTTGGTAGTTTGTGCACAATTTTTGTTAATTTACACAGCATAGAAAAAACAACACGAGCTGTATCCGTGATATATAATGGGCAATGACGTGATATATTCTGGAAATACTGTAAAATATGACGGCTTTATGCTATCTTGTACCTACCTTGCTCTGGAAATTGCCAGACGCATTTTGTCCTTGCCGGCAATAGGATTCGACAACTATGGAGAACGACGGTTTTCAGGCGGTGCTGCTTAACGTTTGGCGCGAGGCTTGTCAGCATATCGAAATTGCGCAATCAACCGCCAACATTGCTGCTTTGCTCGTGAGACACATACCCCTTGGGCAACTACTGGTTCGCAGGATCGACCCCGCAAAAAATTGCGTGGATACGGCGGCTGTCGGGCTGGTCGGAAGCGATGCTTTCCGCGTCAATGGACGAACAGAATGTTTGCCTCCGGAGCTGGAGGCTATGTTGTCCTGGTGTCGGCGGGACGAGGCGATTCTATGTTCCGCCGGCCGGTTGCCTGAGGGACCGATTGCGAAGCTATTGCCCAGCGGGTGCACCACGGATGTCATCCTCGGCCCCTTAAACGCCGCCGCCGGCCATCACGGCGTGTTGATTTTTTTGGCCTCAGCAGGTGAATCCTTTGCGGAGCGTCATCTGCAACTGGCACAACTTCTCTTAGAACCTTTTTCCGTTGCTCTGGAGAACGACCTACGTTTGCGCGAGATGGCGGCACTGCGAGAAGCGGCGGAAGCCGATAAGCTTTCTCTTTTGCAGCGTCTCGGTCGGCGCTCGCTCGGGGAAACGATCATCGGAGCCGAATCCGGGCTGCGTGCAGTTATGGAGCGCGTCGAGCTGGTGGCCCGCTCGGATGCGCCGGTATTGATTTTCGGGGAAACGGGCACGGGCAAAGAGGTGATTGCGCGGGCGATTCACAATCGTTCCTCACGACGCAACGGCCCTTTTAATCGCGTCAACTGCGGCGCCATTCCTTCGGAGCTAATCGACTCTCAACTCTTCGGCCATGAACGAGGCGCTTTCACCGGCGCCGTGGAAACCCGACGCGGTTGGTTTGAAAGAGCCGACGGCGGAACGCTGTTTCTCGATGAGATCGGCGAACTGCCGCTTGCCGCTCAGGTGCGGATGTTGCGCATCTTGCAGGACGGGTGGATGGAGCGCGTCGGCGGTGAAAAACCGATTAACGTCGATGTACGAATCATTGCCGCCACACATCGCGATCTGGCGGCGATGGTGGCGGCCGGACGGTTCCGCGAAGACCTCTGGTATCGGATTGCCGTCTTTCCGATCGTGCTTCCGCCGCTCAGGGAACGTCGCCAGGACATTCTTCCGCTGGCGATGCACTTCGCCGAGCGCGCAGCCGTGAAGTTCGGCTTGCCTTTGGTGCGGCCTACGCCGGAGGACCTGGCGCTCTTGACGGCTTATTCATGGCCGGGCAATGTCCGCGAGTTGGCGGCGGTGATAGATCGGGCGGCGATTCTCGGCGATGGAAAACGCCTGGAAGTGGCCGCTGCACTGGGGGCGGCCGTCCAGCCCTCGGTCCCCTTGGAAACCGTTCCTTCGCCGACTTCGGCACCCAACTCTATTCTGCCGCTCAATACGGTTGTCCGCCGCCATATTGAAACGGCTCTCAAGGCCACACAGGGGCGGATCGAGGGGCGGCACGGCGCGGCGGCTTTGCTCCAGATAAATCCCCACACTTTGCGGGCGAGAATGCGCAAGCTCGGCATCGACTGGGCGCGGTTTCGGAAAACCGAGTAGTCCGCCGTACCCATGCCGGATATAATCATTGTAAATCGTTTTCTAGGTTGAGTTGCCCATCATTATCGTGCGAGGGTGATAAGAATGTTTCGGTCAATTTTTCGGCAGCGATCGGCAATTCTCGTTGTGGTTCTGGCGGCCATTTTTTGGGTTTCGCCTGCTTCAGCGGCAAAGAATGTAATCCTTATGGTCGCCGACGGCGCCGGCTGGAATGTCTGGCTGGCGGCTGCCATGTATGAAGGCCGCCTGGGGCAACAAGTCTTCGAGAAAGCCGACTGGGTGAAGCTCGGCTGTTCCACCTATCCGCTGAATCTCTCTACCACTCCTACCGGAGATCAACATCAGGACGAACGTTTGGTGTACGATCCGTTGCGGGCATGGGCGGTCAAAAATGCCGCCGACCTGCCGGAAAAGAAACGTTTGCTCTCGGCATACACCTATTTGAAAACCACCGCCACCGATTCGGCCGCCGCTGCTACGGCTATGGCTACAGGTAAAAAAACTTACAACAACGCCATTAACTGGTCCAACGAAGACCGACCTTTTCGCGGCGAGACGATTGCCGAAATCGCCAAACTACGAGGCAAGGCGGTCGGCGTGGTTACTTCCGTCCCCTGGAGTCATGCCACGCCTGCCGCACTCGGTGGGGCACATAATCGCAGCCGGAACAACTATGCGGAGATCGCCGAGGAAATGCTGGCCGCTGATTGGTTGGATGTAATCATCGGCGCCGGACATCCGCATTATGACGACGACGGCCGACCGTTGCCGCCTGACAGGCCGCGAAATTACCAATATGTCGGCGGTCAGGCAATCTGGGATGCACTCTCCAGCGGCCGGAAAGCATGGAAACTGGTGGAAACAAAAGCGGACTTCGAGGCACTTCTTTCCGGCCCTGCGCCGCCAAAGTTGTTGGGTACTGTAGAAGCGGCCACAACTTTGCAGCAAAATCGCGGACGCGGACGAGTAGCCCTGGACGCACGGAGCGAAAGCAAAGAAAAATCGCCGGCGCCGTTCGAAACGCCTCTAAATCCCTCTGTGCCGGACCTGGCCACCCTGGCGCGGGCGGCAATAAATTGTTTGGATGACAACCCCAGCGGCTTCTACTTGATGATTGAGGGCGGGGCGATAGACTGGGCGAACCATGCCAATCAGCCGGAACGTATGATTGAAGAACACGTGGCTTTCCTTCGCGCCCTGGAAGCTGTCGTCCGGTGGATTGAAGCTCATGGCGGTTGGGAAGAAACGCTGTTGATTGTAACCGCCGATCACGAGTGCGGCTTGTTATGGGGGCCGAAATCAGACGTTATACCTTTTGATCCCATACAGAACCACGGCGTTGGACGCCTGCCCGGCCTGCGATATAACTCAAACGGCCACACTAACAGTCTGGTGCCTCTTTTTGCTCGCGGACCCGGCAGCCGGCGTTTTCTGGAGCTGGTCCGCCACAAAGACGAGCAGGCGGCAAAAGTCTGGAGCTTTTCGGGCGGTTATATCGACAACACCGATATTTTCCACGTCATGAAAGCCGAACTGCAATAAGGGGTGTTTGTCCTCATTCGTAAGATGCTGGATTTTTGCCCCGCCTGCAAAGGTAGGAGGATATTCAGATGGTGTTGTTGGACTTCAGCATTTTTCCGGTTGGCAAGGGAGAAAGCCTCAGCCTTTACGTTGCTCGTTGCCTTGACATCGTGGACCGCAGCAAGCTGGCCTATAAGTGCCATGCGATGGGCACGACTTTGGAGGGCGAAATGGACGAGGTTCTTTCGATCGTAAAGCACTGCTTCGAGGCTTTGGCCGTGGATTGCGACCGTATCGAATGTTCTGTAAAAATCGACTATCGCAAGGGCGCTGCCGGGCGGCTGACGGCGAAAGTGGCCTCGGTAGAAGAGAAGCTCGGCCGATGCTTGAAAAAATAATCGGCTTGAAATATACCCCTGAGGGCCTGTTACTACGCGGCCTCTTTTCAGGATGTTGTTGTATTGTATCGCTTCCTTTGGCCCTGGCTGTAGGGGACGCAAGAAAAGGTATAATTGTTCACATTGATTGTGTCTTACGCTTGTGGAACCCCAGGCATGTCCCACCCGCTGATTTCCGAACTTTGCGCCGTACTGGGTCGCAGGAATGTGCTTTGGGCGCCGTCGGAGTTGGAAGTTTATGATTGCGACGCTCTGACGGTGCATCGTCGCCGGCCCGCAGCGGTTGTTTTTCCGCAATCCACCGAACAAGTGGCCGCCGTGCTCAAGCTGTGCCGCCGACACGGGACGGCCGTCGTGGCGCGCGGCGCCGGAACCGGCCTGGCAGGCGGCTGTACGCCGGATAGCGGCGGAGCGGTAGTTCTCGCCCTCACGCGGCTGAATAAAATCCTGGAAATCGATCTGCGCAATTCTTTGGCGCTGGTAGAGGCGGGCGTTACTAATCTTAAGCTCACTCAAGCGGTACAGAAGGCAGGATTCCATTTCGCTCCTGATCCTTCCAGTCAAAACTCCGCGACGATCGGCGGCAATGCCGCTACCAACGCCGGGGGGCCGCACACACTCAAATATGGCGTTACCGTCAACCACGTCCTCGGTTTGGAGATCGTTTTAGCCGATGGGTCGATCGTGCAGCTTGGACCGGTTGAAAATCCAATCGGGCCGGACCTCATCGGTGCGATTGTCGGCAGCGAAGGGACGTTGGCCGTAATCACCAAGCTTTGGGTTCGTTTGACGCCTAACCCTCAAGCCTGGCGCACCTTGCAAGCCACGTTCGCTTCGGTCGAAGATGCCGTAAATGCGGTAAGCGAAATCATAGCCTCAGGCATCATACCGGCGGCATTGGAGTTGATGGATGCCGGAATTCTTCGGGCCGTAGATGAGGCCTATCATTTCGGCTTTCCGCCGGATATTGCCGCACTGTTGATTGTCGAGCTGGACGGAATGGAAGTCGCCCTGGACCGCCAGGAACGTCAGGCGGCAGAAATCCTCGGCCGTCATGCCGCCCTGCATGTCAGCCGCGCGGATTCCGCCGCTGAACGGGAATTGCTCTGGAAATGTCGGAAGATGGCCGTTGGGGCTGTCGGCCGCTTGAGTTCCAGCTATTTGCTGGAAGACGGCGTAGTGCCGCGGACACAACTGGCCCACATGTTTCGTCGTACCGCGGAGATTTCTCGAAAATTCCAGGTGCGGATCGTCAACGTAGCACACGCCGGAGACGGCAACCTGCATCCCATTTTGCTCTTCGACGAACGCGATCCGGCGGAGCGTGAGCGCGTCCTGGCTGCAGGCCGGGAAATACTTCTGGAATGTATCGCTTGCGGCGGCAGCATTACGGCTGAACACGGCATAGGCAAGGAAAAATTGTCGCTTATGAGCCGCCTGTTTGTACAGAACGACTTGCGCGTCCAGGAGCGTTTCAGAGCGGCTTTCGACCCCCTGGGGACCTTGAATCCCGGAAAGCTGATCCCCAGGTCCGATGGGGAAGGCGCATCTTGCGGCATATCCGCCGCTGGAGGAGCTTGAGGCTGGAGAGAGTTTTATGACGACGATTCGGGGAGGAGGTGCCGGTTGATGAACATCCTTGACGCCTTGCCCATAAATGAAACTCTTACGGTCGAAAGTCAAGCCGCCGTGGCGGAAGCTGTGCGTTGTGCGGCTGCTGAAGGCGAAGCCGTCTATCCGATCGGCGGCGGCACAATGCTTGACATCGGTGGAAAACCGACGCGGCCGGGCAAGGCCCTTTCGCTGGCGAAACTCAATCGAATTGTGGCCTATCCGGCGGACGACTTGACAATCACTGTCGAAGCCGGAACGACCTATCGTGAGCTGCAACAAGTTTTGCTCCAAAAGCGGCAATGCTTGCCCTGTGATGTACCGTATGCCGAGCACGCCACGATCGGCGGCCTTCTGGCTCTCGGCTTTTCCGGCCCACGCCGAATGGGATACGGCCCCATCCGCGACTATCTGCTGGGTGTTACCGCAGTGGATGGCCGCGGAGAGAAGTATTCCTGCGGCGGCAGGGTGGTTAAAAATGCCGCCGGATACAACCTGGGACGTTTCCTGGTCGGCTCGTTGGGGACGCTGAGCATCATTACGCAGGTAACGTTCATGGTGCGGCCGCTGCCGGAAACCGCCGCTTTACTGGCTTGCGAACTGCCTGACCTAGACACGGTGGAACGTTTATTGGCCGCGATGGTCTCTTCGCCGGTACGTCCGGTGGCCGTAGAACTATCCGCCGGTCAATTGCCGTCGGGCAATCCGCTATTCGGCCCGCTGACGGAGGGTTGCCTCGGCCGGCTCTATGTCGGTTTGGAAGGTTTTCGTGAAGAAGTGGAGTGGATGCTCGAACATCTCCGCCGCGAGTGGAGCCGCTTAGGCATGACCGCACCGACGCTTATGCCGGAACTGAAAACCGATAAACTTTGGCGCTACTTGACCGACTTTCCCGCTCACCTGGGAATACGTGTGTTGCCGAGCAAGCTGACAGCGGTGCTCAAGGAACTCTTAAGAATTGTGCCGGACGGCGCCGTACAGGCAGGCGGCGACGGGCTAATTTGCACGCAACTGCCGCCGCACCTCGTGGATGAACAAGCCATACTTAGCGGAGCGTATGCCGCCGCACTTTCGGCAATCCGCACCGCCGTAGCAAAGCATCACGGCAAAATGGTTGTTTTCCGGCAGCCGCCGAGAGCCGCGTTATCAATCGGCGAACTGTGGGGGCCGCCGGACGCGGAAACGCTTCTCCGGCAAGCCGTTAAGGA
>Ga0272448_1000880_pt1 | contig 43024 bp, 42 predicted proteins | sample YNPCB0191_FD_202220 | JGI IMG/M metagenome (GOLD analysis project Ga0272448, IMG submission 202220) | Hot spring sediment microbial communities from Yellowstone National Park, WY, United States - YNP-CB-019-1 | ecosystem: Environmental > Aquatic > Thermal springs > Hot (42-90C) > Sediment...
ATGGACGTGTCGATGGTGATACCCACGTGGAACGGGCGGCAGTTGCTCGAAGCCTACCTCCCGTCGGTGGTCGAGGCCTGCGCGCAGTACCGGCGGAAGTGCCCGGCAGGCACCGAAATCGTCGTCGTCGACGACGGCGGCTCGGACGACACTCCCCGGTGGCTCGCCGAGCACTACCCCTCGGATGTGCGCGCGCTCGCCCATGATCGCAACCGGGGATTCGCCGCCGCCTGCCGCACCGGCTTCCTGGCGGCGCGGTACCCGCTGGTGCTGCTGCTCAACAACGACGTGCGCCTCGGGAACGATTGCGTGGCGCCCATGACGGAGCACTTCCGCGACCCGAAGGTATTCGCGGTCACGGGAAGGCTCTTCAACCAGAAGGGCGATGTCTTCTGCAACGGCGGCAAGGTGGCCCGTTTCCGCAGGGGGATGTGGAGCACCTACGAGAACTACGACCTGATCCCGGGCGTCCGGCCGGATCTGTCGCTGCTCTCCTTCACGGCCATCGGCGCCTTTTCGATGTACGATCGGGACAAGTTCCTCGAACTGGGCGGCTTCGACCCGCTGGCGGCCATGGTGGAGGACGTCGAGCTGTCCTACCGCGCGTGGAAACGAGGCTGGACGGTGAAGTACGAGCCGCGCAGCAACGCCTATCACGACGCCAGCCGCACCATGGACCGGCGCTACCGCCGCCGGACGCTGGACCGGATCTCGCGCCGCAGCCGCATCCTGATGCACTGGATGCTCCTGCACGACCGCGGCATGTTCCTGCGCCACCTGCTGGCGCTGGCGGCGCGCACGCTGACGAGCTGGCTGGTCCTGGACTGGCGTTTCTACTGGGCCGTCGGAACGGGACTGGCCCACCTGGGCGCAATCTCCCGCAAGCGGCGGGAAACGCGCCGCACGATGGCACGATCGGACCGGGAGCTGCTCGAACTGCTGGAGCGTTTCTATCGCAGCGCCCCCATCGCCCTGCGCAGGGCATAGCCGGGCCGCCGCCCGGGACAGAAGAGCCCATGGAAGCGATTTCGGCGACGGTGATCACCCGCAACGAGGAGGCCGACATCGAGGAGGCCCTCCTGTCCTTGAAATGGGCCGACGAGATCGTGGTCGTGGACTGCGGCAGCACGGACGCCACGCTGGAAATCTGCCGCAGGCACACGGACCGCGTCTTTCATCGCGATTGGACGGGGTATGTGGATCAGAAGAACCACGCCCTCGAATGCGCGCGCCACGACTGGATATTCTCCCTGGATGCCGACGAGAGAGTCGGCCCGGAACTCGCCGACGAGATCGGGCGGCTGCGCATCTCAGGCTTTTCCCATGCGGGCTACCGCATCCCGCGCGTCGCCCGCTTCATGAACCGCTGGATCCGCCACGGAGACTGGTACCCGGATCCCCAGCTCCGGCTCTTCGATCGCAGGCGCGGACGCTGGCAGGGAGGGCGCGTCCACGAATCGGTGAAAGTCGACGGCAGCGTCGGCCGCCTGCAGGGGGAGATTCACCACTACACCTACCGCAGCCTGTCCGAGTACCTCCAGCGCCTGGACCTCTATTCCGCGCTCGCCGCGCGCGACTACCGCGACCGCGGCCGCAGGGCGACACCCTGGAATCTCGTGGCCAATCCCTTCATGACTTTCATCCGCGCCTATTTCCTCAAGCGTGGATTCCTCGACGGCGTCCCCGGGCTGATGGCGGCGCTCATGGGATCCGTCTCCGTATATTTCAAGTACGCCAGGCTGTACGAAATGCAGCTGGATCAGGCAACCACGAACTCGAGCCGGCCGCGCGCCGAGCGCTCCGGCATGCCGTAACGGAGGTCGCATGACTGACACTCGCCGATCGAAAAGACATTTCCCGCCCCTTCCTTTGCCGGGCGGCACGTCATGGAAGGCGGCCGGCGCCCTCATCCTGCTCTCGCTTCTTCCCTGTCTGCCGGCCGCGGCTCAGGAGGCGAAGGACAAGTATCTGCTTCCGCCCGCGCCGATCGCGGACTATATCAACCGGGACAAAAACTTCACCACCCTGGACCAGATGAGCCCCGACGGCGATCATTTCTACATCGCCTCGGCCACGGAGCTGTCGAGCCTCGAGCTGATGTCCCAGCGGATCCTGCGGCTCGCCCAGCTGAAGATCACTCCCGAGACCAATCGCGAACACGACTACTCCACCTACGGGGTCTTCGGCCTCAGGATCTACTCGCTCAAGGACAGGACGAGCCGGACGGTCTCGATGCCCGCGGGAACGATTTTCAGCGACATGACTTGGTCCCCCGACGGGCGCAGGCTCGCGTTTCTGGCCAACCTGCCGAAAGGCAGCCAGGTCTGGGTCGCCGACGCCGCGAGCGGAGCGGCGCAACCCGTGAGCGAAGCCTTCGTCATGGCTACGCTCGCCAAACGCCCGGAGCCGGGCAGGGGCGACAGCAGCCCTTTGCGCCTCATACAATGGACGCCCGACGGATCGATCCTGACGCTGCTCGTGCCCTCCGACCGCGGCCCCGAACCACAGGACAATCCGATCCCGTCGAGCCCGATCATCCGGCGCACTCTTCCGAAACCCGCCCCCACGGTGACGCAGCCCTTCCTGCTGCGCACGGAACACGACAGGGCGCTCTTCCGCTATTACACGACCGCCCAGCTCGCCCTGCTCGCGCCGGGGCAGCCGCCGCGCAAGGTGGGACGGCCGGCCATGTACCAGGGCGTTTCGCTGAGCCCGGACGGCAAGTACGTGTTTGCCGACAAAATCGTCGAGCCGCTTTCGTACCTGGTCGCCTACAACCAGTTCGCCCACGACCAGGAGATCATGGACCTCGACGGCAGAGTCCTGGCGACCGTATGCAAGGTCCCGCTGAACGAGGGCCTCGCGCGCGACGGTGCCGGCGGCGACGGCTTCGGGGCCGACCTCCCCCGGGACATTCAGTGGCGGCCCGACGGCAAGGGGCTGAGCTTTCTCTGGCTCGAGCCGCGAAAAAAGGAAGAAGCGGAAGCGGCCGAGCCCAGGGACCGGATCATGTTCCTGCCGCCGCCCTTCGACATGTCGGCCGCGCGCACGCTGGTGGCTTCGGCCGCGCGCATCAGCGCCGTTTCCTACGCGCCGGACGGCAAGTACGCCTTTGCCACCCTGACGGAAAGGCCGAGAACAGCGGGGGCAAGGAGGCGGCAGGAAATCGTCGCCTACGATCTCTCGCAGGCCCAGCCGCGGGCGCTCGCGCTCACCGGAAGCTACGACCCGGACGACATCGTCCGTCTCCCCGGATCCGTCATGACACGCGCGGACGGAAACGGGATCGTATCGGCCGTCATTTCCACCGACGGCCGGCGCGCATACCTGGAAGGAGCGGGGTACAAGCCGGATTTCAAGCCCCGGCCCTTCATCGACGCGGTCACCATCGAGACCGGGGAAAAGCAGCGGCTTTTCGAGGGCTCGGCCGAGCAGTACGAACGGCCGCGCGCAGCCCTGGACAACGATCTCGCCCGCATGATCGTCACGCGCGAGGGAAAGAACACTTTCCCCGACAGCTACCTGTGGACCCGCGGCGGACAGTGGGAAAACCTGACGCACAACAGGGATCCGTACCCGGACATCACCGCCGCCCGGCGCATCGATTTCGATTTCAAGCGCAGCGACGGCGTCACGGTCTATGCGCGCATCACCCTGCCCCTCGATTACAAAGAAGGAACCCGCGTGCCCGCGGTCTTCTGGGACTACCCGCGCGAGTACCCGGGAGCCGAGGAATACACGCGCGAAGCCATCCGGGCGCGCAACCGGAACGCCCATACGCCCCTGAGCTTTTTGCGCTGGTCGGACCTGTGGATCACGCAGGGATACGCGCTCGTATACACGGATATCCCCATTCTCGGAAAGGGGAATCAATTCAACGACTTCTACGTCACCCATCTTCTGGATTCCGTCTACGGCGCGATCCGCAAGCTCGATCAGATGGGCCTGATCGACGTGGACCGGCTGGGTCACGGTGGACACAGTTACGGGGCGTTCACCACCGCCAACCTGCTCGCCCACTCGCCCTTCTTCAAGGCGGGCATAGCGGGCGACGGCGCCTACAACCGCACGCTGACACCCATGACCTTCCAGTCGGAGCGGCGCTTTTTCTGGGAGGCGCAGACGACATACACGCGCATGTCGCCCTTCTTTTACGCCGACCAGATCAACGCGCCCCTGCTGCTCTATCACGGCGCCGAGGACGACAACTCGGGGACCTTCGTCATCCAGTCGCAGCGCATGATGCAGGCGCTCACCGGGCTGGGCAAGAAAGCCGTGCTCTATGTCTATCCCTTCGAAGCGCACAGCCCGCGGTGCAGGGAAACCTACCTGGACATCTGGGCGCGCTGGATCGAGTGGTTCGACACCTACGTCAAGAATGCGGGGCGGAAGGACGCCCGATAGCCATCGTCATGTCTCAAATGACCATCCTCAAGATCGTCGCCGTCGGCGTGCCGGCCACGGTCGCGGTGCTGGCGGTCCTGCTGGCATTCGGCTCCCTGCGCTGGCGGGCCGGCACGCGCGACCCTGGTCGACGGCCCGACCTCGGTCACGCTGCTCTTCAGCTTCGGCCCGGACGGCTTGATCGAGACCGCGCGCGCCGCGGTGCGCGGCCGCACCCTGGGCGGCCGGGTCGTGCCCACGCCCTGGCAGGGGCGTTTCTGGAATTATGAGCGCAGGGGCGGTATGCTTGTTCCGCTCGAAGGCGAGGTCGCGTGGCTGCCGCCCGAGGGCCCGAAGCCGTACTGGCGCGGCCGCATCACCGCGATCGAATACGAGTTTGCCGGCTGAGCGGCGGCATCCCGCGCACAAACGAATGTACCGCAGCAAGGGGGGCGGCGATGGCCAGGATTCTCATACTTTACTACAGCATGTACGGACACACGGAAGCCATGGCGAAGGCCGTGGCGGAGGGCGCGCGCAGCGTCGCGGGCACCGAGGTCGTCATCAAGCGCGTGCCCGAACTCGTGCCGGAAGATGTGGCACGCAAGGCCGGCGCCAAGCTCGACCAGGATGCGCCTGTCGCCGCGGTGGACGAGCTGGCCGACTACGACGCGATCATTTTCGGCACGCCGACACGTTTCGGCAACATGGCCGCCCAGATGCGCAACTTCCTCGACCAGACCGGCGCGCTGTGGTTCAACGGCAAGCTGATCGGCAAGGTCGGCAGCGTTTTCACCTCCACCGCGACGCAGCACGGCGGGCATGAAACCACCATCACGTCATTCCATACGACGCTGCTGCATCACGGCATGATCGTCGTCGGCGTGCCCTATTCCTGCCCGGAGCTCATGAACATGAGCGAGATCACGGGCGGGTCGCCCTACGGCGCGGGGACCCTGGCAGGCGGCGACGGCAGCCGCCGGCCGTCGGAGAACGAGCTCGCCATCGCGCGCTTCCAAGGCAGTCATGTCGCCAGGATCGCCATGAAGCTCTCTGCATGAACCGCCGGCGACGCAGGCGGGAATACATCGAATGGATCACCGAGGCCAAGAAGCCGGAGACGAGGGCAAAGCGCCTGGCGACGACCCTCGAGTGGCTGGCGCAGGGAAAGAGCCGGAACTGGAAGTACGAGAGGGAGTGAACCCGGGGGATCCGCCGCCCGGGAGAGATCGCCGCACGGCGTTCTGCGCCGGCCTCGAAAACAGGTGAGCGTCCCCGGTTCAGCGGCGCGGTTGTCTGGATGAAGCTTTACGCAGCGGTCACAGATCAGGAGTGGTTCGATTACCTGATATCCGTTCGCGATCTCGACGAGGTTAACTTCTGGCAACCGTCCACAATTCCCGATTTCCATGCGCTTGATCCTGGAGACCTATTCCTTTTCAAGCTCCACAGCGAGCCGGCGCACGGGCTATCGCGACCTGATCGCCGTCGGCGGATTACGGCCACGCTCGAGCCCCAAGCGACGGTTTGTGCACGGTGCGGGCGGCCCTTGGCACGGATCGGCGAGGAAGTCACCGAGGAGATCGACTGGGCTCCGGCCAAGCTCATGCGATGGCGCATCGTGCGCCCGAAGTATCCCTGTCAGTCCCTCGAGGTCGGTGTCTGCGCAGCACCCTTGTTGCCACGGCTGCTGCCGCAAAGCACATTGGCCCGGGCAGTGCGCCACCTATGGATGAGTACAATGCCCTGCAAAGAAGTCCCGGCTGTTCATCGGCAATCCGGATGCCGGGCGGCGCAGCGCCGTGATTTATTCGATCGTGGTCAGCTGCGGCCTGCGCGGCACCAATGGGCAAGATCACCCGAGGAACGTTCTCGCCCGCCTGCCCGAGCATGGGATCAATCGCATCGAGGAACTGCTGCCAGGCAACCGGCAGGCGGCCTGACTCGACTCGAGCTGAGCGGCGGGCGGCGAGACGACCTCAGCAAGGGAAGCAAGATCAACCTTCGGGCGGCGATACTCGCCCGGGGTTCCTATCGATTTCAGCGTCCTTGATCGCCCACCCCCGGGTAGAAATACCGTTTCGCGAACCTCCGAGATCGGTGCTTCTCCGAGGGGATAAGTGCCTACCAGCTGCGTTGCGAGAGCTGAACCCGGCAGCCGGCATGGAGCCTGATCCCGTCTTCATGTTCGGAGAGGCTGCACGCCGCATCATGGGTATGGACCGGTCACGCGCCCTTCTCCCAGCCGAGTCCCCTTGAAATCTCAAGTCGGCTACGCAGCCTCCAGGAATCCATCATGCCTCCGGGTTACCGGATACCTGCATCCTGCGGAGCACCCTTCATCCCGCGTCAATGCAGCGCCAGTCCTTTGCGGGCGATGACTTTTTTCATCAGTAATGCTCCGGGGACGCAAAGAACAACGGCCACGGCCAACCAGCGGTAGGTGTCCACGAATGCCAACACGTTCGATTGCTGCAAGAGGATGCCGTAGATGGCGCCGTGGGCCATCTGATGCGCCTGCGGCGCCCCGCTGATCGGAGTGAACGCCGCCTGAAGCCCGACCAGGCGCTGCTGATAGACCGGATCGTACGGGGTGAGATGCGCTACCAACAGGTTCTGGTGACGCTGCGCGCTCCGGATCAGGTAGGTTGTCGAAACGGAGATGCCGATGCTCCCACCAATATTGCGCACCAGGTTGAAAAGCCCCGTTGCGTTCCCCATCTGCTCGTTGCGCAGGGTTCCCACCGCCAGGGTCATCAGAGGCACGAAGATGAAGCCCATTGCGAACCCTTGCAGGATGTTAGCGGTGACAATGCTTTCCATGGCAATCTCCATGCTCAAGTTGCTCAGCATGTGATTCGTCAGCGCCAGCAGGCCCAAGCCAAAGATGATCATCTTGCGGCCATCGAGGTAGGCTACCAGGTAGCCTACCAGCGGCAGCCCGACCAGGGCGCCGAAGCCGCGCGGAGTGATCGCCCAGCCACTGAGTTCGGCCGTGTAACCCAGCAGGTTCTGAAGAAACTGCGGAAGCAAGGTGGACGAACTGTACATGACTCCGGCGACCACGGCGGTGGTGACCGTGCCGGTCCAGAAATTGCGATCGGCGAAGACCCTCAGGTCCACAAAGGGTTCCGGAGTGCGCAATTCACGGACAACAAAGGCGATCAAACCGGCAACGGTGATAACGGTCAGGCGGGTGATGAGCTTGCTCGAGAACCAGTCCTCATCCTGACCTTTGTCGAGCACCACCTGGAGCGCTCCGACCCACACAACCAGGAACGCGAAGCCAATGCCATCCAGCCGGCCGGCCTTGCCATGCTTGATCCAGGGTGGATCCTCGAGAAAACGGCCCATGAGGAACAGGGCCAGCAAACCAGTCGGCACATTGATGTAGAACGCCCAACGCCACGAGTAGTTATCAGTCAGCCAGCCGCCGAAGGTAGGGCCGACGATGGGCGCCACCACCACCACCAGACCGAAGACGGCCATGGCCATTCCGCGCTTGGCCGGCGGGAAAGCTTCGAGCAGCACAGCCTGCGCCACCGGCACCATGGCTCCGCCGCCGATGCCTTGAAAGATGCGGGCCACGACCAGCACCGCCAGGTTCGGCGCCAACCCGCAGGCCATGGAACTGGCGATGAACAGTCCGGCACAAAGCATGATAAGGCGCTTGCGGCCGAACTTCAGTGCCAGCCATCCGCTCATGGGCACCACGATGCCGTTGGCCACCAGGTAACTGGTCAGCGTCCAGGTGGCCTCGGAGTTCGTGGCGGCCATGCTCCCCGCAATGTGTGGCAGCGCCACCATGATGATGGTGGTGTCGAGCACCTCCATGAAGGTCGCCAGGACCACCGAGGCGGCGATCACCCATGGATTGATACGCGTGTACCACTCTTCCATGCCCGGCGCATCAGCGGGCGGATTGGGAGAAGGGCTCATCGCACCTTGACCTCCGGCACCACGCTCATTCCGGGCCCGATCTTGAGTTCAGACGGCAGGGGCTCGTCGAAAACGATTTTCACCGGCACGCGCTGGACCACCTTGACGTAGTTGCCGGTGGCGTTCTCCGGGGGCAAGAGGCTGAAGCGCGCGCCCGAACCACTCTGGATGCTGTCCACCTTTCCCCGAAACCTGCGCTGCGGGTAGGCGTCGATTTTAATGCTCACCGGCTGGCCCGGGCGCATGCGCTGCAACTGGACTTCCTTGTAATTGGCCACCACCCAGAGGCGGTCCGAGACCAGCGCCATCAGGGCCTGGCCGGCTCCTACGATGTTGCCCGGCTCGACCGCCTTCTTGGTGACGTAACCGGATTCGGGAGCGTAGATCTTCGTGTAAGAGAGATTCAGCTCGGCCTGTTGAAGGGCGGCGCGGGCGCGCTCGATCTCGGCGCCGGCGCCTTCGAAATCGGCGCGGCGGATGCGAATCTGTTCCGGCCGAGACTGGGCTTCTTTCAGCCGTCCTTCCGCCTGGCGCACCAGGGTTTCGGCTTGGCGCAGGGACGCCTCCGCGGAGGCGCGCGCCGCTTTGGCCTGCACCAACTGGGCTTGAGCCGCCGCCACCATCTGTCTCGCGGCATCCAGATTGGCCGCCGTCGCGCGCGCCTCGGTTTCGGCCCGGTCGAGCAACTGCTTCGAAATCTCATCCTTCTTGTACAGCGCCCGGTATCGTTCCGCGTCGGCTGCGGCTCGTTGGGCTTCGGCTTCGGCGGCCGTGCGTCGCGCTTCCGCCTGCTGGAGCCCCGCTTCTGCCGCACCCACAGCCGCCTCCGCCTGCTGGACGGATGCCCGCAGCACATCCACCTGGGCCTGCGCCGCTTTCAAGCCGGCGGAGGCCTGGACCAAGGCAGCGTCGGTGACGGTCGAGGTGAGATCCAGCCCCGCCTTCGCCCCGGCGTTCCGGGCCAGGGCGTTGCTCAAGGCCGCTCTGGCTTGCGCCACGGCGGTTTCATAGTCGCGCGCATCGAGTTCCACCAGCAAGTCGCCCTTGTTCACATGCTGGTTGTCGGTTACCAGCACTCGTAATACCTGGCCGGGGACGCGCGGGCTGATCTGAACGATCCCCCCGTCGATAAAAGCGTCGTCGGTCGATTCGAAGCCCCGGCGGTGCAGGTAGTACGCCAGTCCAATGGCAGCCCCGATTACTGCCGCCACGATGAGGATGTTGCGCATCTTATGATTCATCGCCGGCCCTCCGGTGCTGGAGTGATGCTGCAATTCGTGTTCTTTGATCTCGTCCATAATTGACCCATGCGCCTCTACAGGCGGAAATCTTCCACATGACCCATCGCTGCGGCCAGGTTCAGCCGCGCAACGTTAAACAAAGTCAGGCTGACCACCACGCCTTGGCGGGCATTCTCGAGTGCGGTCTGCGCATTCACCACTTCGATGTTGTCGCCGACCCCATTGCGGAAGCGGTCCTGCGCGAGTTCCAGTTCGCGCTCGGCCAGCGCCAGCGCTTTCTGCGCGGCCTGGACCTGCTCCCGCCGGGTCGCCAGATTGTCCAGGGCTTGCCGTACTTCCTTCTCGACGGCTGCCCGCAGATCGTTCAAGCGCATCTCCGCCTGGCGCAGGCGGCTGGCGGCAATCTGCACTTCCGCGCGCGTCCGTCCCCCGTCAAAGACCGGAACATCCAGACGGATGCCTACGGACCGGGTGGGGAGACTGGTCTCCAAGGGCCTGATCGCGCTGCTGCCGTAGTCGCCGAAAAGGCTTACCGACGGCATCCAACCCGCTGCCGCCGCCTGTTTTTGAGCGGTGGCGATCCGCACCTGCTCCTGGGCGCTGCGGATCTCGACGCGATCGGTGAGCGCTTTTTGAACCGCGTCCTCGGGGTCAGGCAACGCTTCAGGCGCAAAGCGCATGCTTTCGGTCAGTGTCAATTCGCTGGCAAGCGGCGCCCCGGTCACACGTAACAGGTTCAGTCTCGCCGTGTCCAGGTCCGTCCGCGCCTGCGCCAACCGGACCTCCTGGCTGGCCAGCCGCGTTTCCGCGCGGGCGACGTCGATGCCGGTGGCCACGCCTGCGGCGCGCTGGCTGACGGCCAACTCCAGCAACCGCCGGGCCAGGTTGACATCGGCCTGCGCGGCCTCCATCGACTGCTGGGCTTCGATGACCGCCAGGTAAGACAAAACCGTGGCAATCATGACCTGCTGCTCCGCCGAACGCTGCTGCTCCCGCGCCAATGCCAGACCATGAACCGAGGCCTGGTAGCGACGGATCGAAGCCAGATTGAACACGCTCTGCACAAGTTGTACCCGGGCGTCGAACCGGCTGAACGGGCCTACAAAAGGATCCAGGCCGGGGAAGGTCGCGGAAGTAAGGCCCATGGCCGCCAGGTTCGCAGTCAGGTTCGCCTGATAGGCGGCCCCGGAAATGTTGGGCAGCAGCGCCGACAGGCCCAGCCCTTTCTCGCCTCTGGCCTGCGCGATACCTTCCCGCGCGAGCTGCGTCTGGAGGTTATTCTTGAGCGCCAGATCCACCGCTTGTTGGAGAGTCAACGTGAGTTGCTGCTTCGCTTGGGGCTGCTGAGCGAACGCGGCAGGCGGCAGTAGGCCGGCGCCTCCCGGCGCGGCCAGCAGCGCAGCGGTAATGGCCCATTTTGGACAACGAAGATCCTTAAGAATTATTCTCCGATTCATGCAAGCTCCCTATCGGAATCAGTAACGTTTGATGAGACCGCCCGGCCCGGGGACATTCATTTCCGCAGGACACCTCTGCAAAAGATGTCAAGGATCAGCGGCACGTTGGCTTGGTAAGGATGGCGTTGCGGGTCCTCGATCCAACACTGAAGGAAGCCGTTGGTGAGGCTTTCCAGCGCCAGAGCCATGTAATAGGGGTTGAGCGGCCGGAAGATCTTCTTGCGCACCCCGGATTCAAAAACGGCGGCCAGCTTTGCGACCAGATCCTTATACAGCTCCAGAATCTCCCGGTCCAGCCCCGCCCGGATGTTGAAGCTCGCACCCCGGGTCTCCGCAAAGTAAAGGCGCAGCATTGCGGCGCCTCCGGTGAGCAGTGCCGTTTTGGCTTCCACGTACTTCTTCAGCACAGCGAGCGGGTCTTCTCCATCCGCCCGCGCGAGGACCTCGTTCAGGGTGGCGTGGAATCTCTCCGCTCTGCTTCGGATGAGCGCCTTGTACAGGTCTTCCTTGTCCTTGAAGAACCTGTAGAGCGTGCCCACGGCGAATTCGGCCTTCTGGGCAATCTCGTGCATGGACACGTTGTGGAAGCCCTTTTCGGAGAACAGATCCAAGGCCGCGGCCAGCAGCTCTTCCCGCTGGCGGAGTTTTTCTCTCTCCCGCCGGGGAAGCTTCTCACTGTTCATGGCGACCTCCGGGCTTGACAATGTGAACATGACGTCACGGTTTGTACAGTGAATCATGCTACGATATTTTACGTCACGCCGTCAAGAGGGTGCTGACCCTGGGGGTTCGCGGGTTCCTGGGGACCTTTGGCGCAGCCGGTGGCCATTGCGGGCTCGGGGGGTGGGCATTCTGTTCATGGTCGCCGTGGTGTCGGTCGCCGCGCTGGAGGCGGGCATCCAAGGGGGCCGGATCGAGGGGGAAGTATTCATCGTCGGCCCTAACGGACAGCGGTACGTGGTCCCGGGAGCCCGGCTTACCTTGACTCCGGAGCGCCTGGAGGCGCCGCCAATCGAAGTTTTCGCTGACAGCTTGGGAAGATTCGCGTTTCGGACGGATGGCACGGGACGCTATCGCCTCAAAGCCGAAGCCAAGGGTCTCGCCTCCGAGGAGCACCTGGTGAGCGTGGAGGCTGGACAGACCCTGCGGCTGGACATGGAACTGAAGTTGGAGCCTTTGAGACAAAGCGTGGAGGTCACGGCCGAAACTGCAGGGGTTCAAACGAAAGAAACGAGCGCTACCGGCTCGGTGAGTGCCTCCACACTGGTCAACGCCCCCAGCGCCAGCGAGAGGCTCGAGGGCCTGCTGCCGCTGCTGCCGGGCGTGGTACGGGGTCCAGACGGGTTCCTGAACATCAAGGGAGCTCGCGCGACGCAAGGCGGGCTCCTGGTCAACAGCGCCAACGTCACCGACCCTTACACCGGCGGGGCGGCAATGAACCTGCCGATCGACATTGTGTCCAAAGTGGAAGTCCTCTCGAACCCGTTCGACGCCGCTTATGGCAAGTTCGCCGGGGCGGTGACGACCGTGGACACGAAGCCATCCGAGTTTGACAAGTTTCACTTCACTCTCCAGAACTTTTCCCCGCGGCTCAGGCGTCGTAACGGCGCCATCATGGGATTTGAGTCCGTGACCCCACGGGTGACGGCCACGGGGCCCTTATGGAAGGACCGCGTCGCCGCCACCCAGTCGTTCGAGTACCGTTTCGTGCGAACTAGGGTGCCCAGTCTCCCGGACCTTCAGAATGACATCGCCGTCGAGAGCTTCGATTCGTTCACGCAGATAGATGCTCATCTCGGCGCACGCCAGACCGTGATGGCGAGCGTTTCCTTCTTCCCGCAGAAGCTGAACAACCTCGGGCTCAGTACGTTCCTCCCGCAGGAAAGCGCGCCCGACCTCAGGCAGCGGGGACATTTGATTGCCTTCCAACACAAGCTCGTCACGCCCTCTGGCGGGCTGTTGGAGAACGCAATCGGGCTGAAAGCGTTTGGGGCTGACCTCAAGCCGCACAGCGGACTGCCATTCCGGCTGGCCCTAGAGACGGCACAAGGGGGATTCTTCGGCCGTCAGCATCGTGATACGCCGCGATTCGAGTGGCAAACGACATATCACGCGGCCCCGCTGCAAGGCGCCGGGCAGCATCTACCCAAAGCCGGGGTGGCGTTCACCAGGAACTCCTATGAAGGCTGGCTGCGCTTCGAGCCGGTAGATGTGCTCCGCTTGTCCGGCTTGCTCGCGGAGCGGATCGAGTTCGGGCCGCCGGCATCTGCCTCGCTCGCGCAGAATGATTGGACCCTCTTTGTCCAGGACAAGTGGTCAGTTCACCCGAGGCTGACTCTGGATGCAGGCCTGCGATTCGACCGCGACTCAGTAGTTCGTCAAAACAACTTGGCCCCTCGCCTCGGCTTTGCCCTGCTGCCGGGGCATGGAGACCGGACCGTGCTGCGGGGCGGCGTCGGCTACTTCTATGACCGTGCGAATCTCAACGAAGCGTCGTTTTTGCAGTTCCCGGAAAGAACCGTCTTGACTTTCTCCCCCCTGGGCAGGCTGGTCGAGACTCGCTTCTACGCCCACCGGCTGGAAGGCAGGATCCGCAATCCTCTCAGCATCGCTTGCAGCATTCAACTGGATCGGGAAATCTACCCGAATGTTTACCTGCGCCTCGGTTATCAACAAAGGAACACCACGCGAGACTTCATTCTGGATCCGGTGAGGAACGCACAGGCCGCTCTGCTCTCGCTCACTTCGCAGGGGCGCAGCCGGTACCGCGAATTTGAGGCCACCGCTCATTACCGCTGGGGCCAAGCGAGCCAGTTGACGGCCTCATATGTGCGGTCCTCCGCGATCGGAGATCTAAACGATTTCAACCAGTTTTTCGGCAACGTGCCGGCGCCGTTGATTCGGCCCAACGAACGCTCGCTCGCGCCATTTGATGCGCCTAACAGGTTCTTGTTCTGGGGGGAGTTCCGCCTGCCTGGGAAGGTGAACTTCGCGCCGGTATTCGAAGCCCACAGCGGGTTCCCTTACTCGGTCCTGGACGAAGAACGGAACTATGTGGGCGCCCGGAACCGCGCCGGCCGCTTTCCGGTGTTCACAGCCTTTGACATGCAGTTGAGCAGGGAGTTCCGCATTCCGTTCGCGGGGAAGGTTTACAAGGCCCGGATTGGCTTCAAGGTATTCAACATGTTCAACAGCTTCAACCCGCGGGATCTGCAAAACAATCTGGTCAGTCCGCGATTCGGTCAGTTCTTCAACAGCGTGGAACGGACCTTGCGGGGCAAGTTCGTGGTTGACTATTGAGGTTCACCATGTTGGAAGCGTGCGCGGTGCTTGTGTGGTTAGGCCTGTGGAGTCTGCTGACGCCGCCGACTTGCGGGCAAGACGGGACGACGCCCAAGCCGCTTACGGTGGAGCAGATTATCGAACGGATGACCGTGATGGACAGGGAGCGGATAGAGAGTCTGCGGAACTACATAGTCAGGCGGCGCTACCGCGTCGAAAACAAGCGGTTCCACAAGACGGCTGAGATGGTGGTCGTCGGCCGGTACGCCTACCCTGGGGTCAAAAAGTTCGACGTCCTCGCCGAGAGCGGATCGGGCACGGTGCGCAAGCTGGCTCTCCACCGAATGATTGACACGGAACAAGAAACATCCCGGGAGGAAAAGCGCCGGCGGGAAACCCAGATCACATCGGCTAACTATGACTTCCAGCTCCTTGGCACCGAAGTTCTGGACGGACGACCCTCTTTCGTTCTCCGCGCCACCCCAAAGACTAAGAATCCGCTGCTGTTCCGCGGAACCGTCTGGGTGGACGCGGAGGACTTCGCCATAGCCCGTATTGAGGGAAGTCCGGCGAAGAACCCGTCTTTCTGGACTCGTAAGATCCGTTTCACCCATCAATACCAAAAGTTCGGGCCGTACTGGCTGCCCGTGTCGAACCACTCGCGCACCGACGTGTTTATCTTCGGCGCAACGGAAACGACGGTGGAGTACTACGACTACCGGATCAATGTGACTGCGGCAGACAGCGCCTCCGGCGCCGGGGAGCGGGATCCGCAATGAGCGCGGAAACCGTCGGCGATTTCGATCCGTGCCTCGATGAGCCGATCACCGGCAATTTCGGAGGCTCGAATGCATACGCTGAACAGCCGGCGCATGTCAGGCTGGTTTGCTGGAACATCGAGCGCGGCCTCCGCCTTCCGGCGGTCGCGGATGCGCTCGGCGGCCCCTTGAGAAGCGATGTCTGCGTGTTGCAGGAAGTGGACCTCCACACGCGGCGGACCGGTTTCCGGAACATCCCCGAAGAGCTCGCCCGGCGATTGGGGATGAACTATGCCTTCGGCCCCGAATTCGAAGAGCTCGCCCAGGGCGGCTCCCCGCGCCGCCCCTTGCATGGGCAAGCGGTTTTGAGTCGGCTTCCCATGGGAAGCGAGCGAGTCCTTCGTTTTGAAAACCAGCCTCACGATTGGGGGCCCTGGTGGAAGCCACGCCTGGCGTGCCTCCAGCCGCGTAGAGGTGGAAGGATCGCCCTTGTCGTTGAAATCGGATGGGCGAACTCTGCGATCACGATTTACAACACGCACCTCGAGAGTAAAACGGATGACTCAGGAGGCGCGTTGCAGATGGAGGAAATCCTTCGCGACATGCGGAACCGGTACGGCCCACAAACCCCGGTCGTGGTGGCGGGCGACCTGAACACCGCCGAGGGCGCCCGCTCGCCCGTCGTGGCCGGGCTTTTGGCAGCTAAGTTCCGTGACGTCTTTGAGGGCGAGCCACATCCGCCAGGTACTTCCGTCCGGTCAGCAGAGCGCTTAGATTGGGTCTTCGTCCGCAACCTGACCTTTTGGGACGCGCGCGTGCACCGGCTGGAAATAACGGATCACTTTCCGCTGACGGTCTCGATCGCAACCAGCGAAACGGCTGCATGGAACAGGAGGGGACTTCGGTGACCACCCGTGCCTGTTTGATCCTCGCTGCGGGCAATGGTGAAAGAATGAAGCCGCTGCCGACGGCGTGCGCGAAACCGTTCGTTCCGGCTTGCGGCAGGCCGTTGCTGGAGCATGTCATCCTGACGGCACACGAGGCGGGCATCCGAAGGTTTGTGGTTGTCGTCGGCGAGCGTGGCTGGCGGTCGCGGCGCCAACTTCGCTTCGGGCCGGGGAGGAGGGCCGCAATTGAGTGGGTGAAGAATGAAGAAAGCGACAAAGAGAACGGTGTTTCCGCGCTCAAGGCACGGGACAAATTCCATGAGCCGTTCCTCCTGCTCATGGCGGACCACCTTTTCCAGTCGAAGACAGCAGCGGGCCTCCTGCGGCAATCGGTGGACGCCGGCCACGTGATTCTGGCGGTGGACCGCAAGGTGGATCGAATTTTCGATTTGGAAGACGCGACCAAAGTCATGGTCCATGGCAAGCTCGTGTCGGAAATCGGCAAGACACTTCCGATATTCAATGCCGTAGACACCGGCATGTTTCTTTGCGATCCGGCGCTGTTTGACGCCTTGCGGGCCAGCCAATGTTGCGGGAATTGTTCTCTCTCCGACGGCATGCGGTACTTGTCCCGTCGGGGTCGCCTGCACGCCTGGGATATCGGAGCTGGACTGTGGCTGGACGTGGATGCGCCCCAGGCGCTGATTCGTGGCGAAGAGATGCTTCGGCGCGGCTTGTTTGCCGTTGGAAGCCCCGGTTTCGCCGCGGCTCTTGAGCGGCGTGGAGTGGGAGCTTAGTGCGAACGCCCCGCTTGGCTCCGGTCTTGCCCGTGTGCTTGGGGGCCAGCCTGTTTGCACTCCTTGTTTGGAAAGTGGGAGCACGCCGGTTGCTTGGCGATGTTGGGGCGGCCGGTTGGGGTCTGCTCCTTCCTGTGGCGATTGGCGGCATGTCTCATGCGGTCAGAACATTGGCTTGGCGCCTCACCTTGCCCGGGGATTGCCGCCCGATTCCATTCTGGCGCCTGATGGGTCTTCGGCTGATTGGCGAAGCGGGTGGACAATTCGGCATCACAGGACAGCTCGCCGGCGAATCCGCCCGGGTGTGGCTGATCAGCCCGGTCGTGCCGGTCCCACGTGGGGCTTCTTCCGTGGCGCTCGATCGGGGCATGTTCGCCATTGGTGGCGCGATCCTCACCGTCCTGGGCGTGGTCTTGGCGCTTCTTACACAGCCGATCCCGCATGCCTTGTTCGCGTTCTTCGGACTCCTGGCAGCCGGTTTGACGGCGTTTTTAGGATCAATGGCGCTCGCGTTACACCAAGAATGGCCCTTGCTCTCGGCCCCGTCCCGGCTTCTCCAGCGTTTTCGTGTGACCAAGGGCTTTGCGGGCGGGTGGCAAGAGGCGATTCGGAGGGTCGAAAGGACGCTCTTCAGCTTCCACCGTGAGTCGCCAGCGGCCTTCTGGTGCAGTTTCGCCCTTCAGTTGATAGCGCATGGCTTTGCGGTGGCGGAGGTGTACTCGATCTTGTGGCTGTTGGGAAAGGAGCCGAGCGTGCTGCTGGCGTTTCTAATTGAAGCGCTGACCAAGGTCGTGAACCTCGCCGGGTCCTTTGTGCCGGCCAACATTGGAACGTATGAAGGAGGCAACATGCTCATCCTGGCCACGTTCGGCCTGCGCGGTTCCACAGGCCTCACGCTTGCGGTCATACGCCGTTTGCGCGCCTTGTTCTGGAGCGCTCTTGGCCTGGCGTACCTGGCGGCTTTTCGGATGCCCTCAAGGAGACAGAGGCAATCGGGAGAGTGAGTTGAGTCAATGAATCAAAACGAGTCCAATAATGCCGTCCTGGTTCTTTTCGCCGACCGCCTGAACTGCGCCGAGGCCGAACCGCTTTTCTTGGAGAGGATCGGGACTTTGCCGCCGGCCTTGCGCACGATGCTCAGTGCGGCCAGAGCGGGCGTCACCCGGTTTGCTGCGGCTGTTCGTCCTGCCTGGAACCAGCAAGTGAAGAAAGCCCTCGAAAACACTGGGCGCATGCCCCCGGGTGTAGAATGGCTCGACCTGCCAGCCGGCGAAGCGTCTTTCGGCGTCCTACTCTCCCAGATTGTGGAGTGGTCCCCGGATCGTCTGGTGCTGGCGCAAGCTGACAGGGTGTTCCATCCCTCATTGGTCGAGCGCGCCGTGGAAGAGACAGGAACTGAATTCGTGGTCTTCACGAACGGGAATCAACCCGTGGGTCTCTATGCCTTGCCTGGAAAGCTTCTTCTCGATGTGATTGACTCAGTTCCGCGCGAGATCCGAACCCTCGAAGAACTCTGCCACTGGCTGGCGTCAGCCCGCCGCGTCCGCTTCGAAACCGTGGAAGGCCAGCTCTGGCACGCGATCGAGCGGCCGCAGGATTTGCCGCAAGCAGAACAAAAGCTGAACCGCTGGCTGTACAAGAAGACCGACGGTATCTTTGCCCGGCTCAATCGGAGGATCTCCATACCCATCAGCCGCCAGTTGATCAAAATCCCAATCACTCCGAACATGGTAACAATCGCAACGCTCGGCATCAGCGCGGTCTCGGGCGTTTTCTTTGCGCTCGGCGGCTACGTGCACATGCTGATTGGCGCGGTGTTTTCCTGGGCGGCCAGCGTTCTGGACGGCTGCGACGGTGAGGTCGCCCGTCTGACACATCAGGAGTCGGACTTTGGCTGCTGGCTGGAAACCGTGTGCGACTACGCTTATTACCTGTTCGTGTTCACCGGAATGACCATAGGCTTGTGGCGAACCCACGGCTCGGTAGCCTATCCCGCTCTCGGGGCACTGCTCCTTTTCGGAGCGGCCATCAGTTTCCTCGCTACGGGCCTCCAGCGCCACCGGCTCGCGGGCAACCGGCCTGAGAACTATCTGACAGTCTGGCAGGAGCAGGCGGGCCGGCAGCGGGATCTTCTCCTCTGGATCGGCAGGCACGTCGAGTTCGTGATACGCCGGTCCTTTCTGCCCTACGCTCTCCTCTTCTTTGCCGTCTGCCGGCTGACATCTGCGGCCTTCATAATGTGCGCCTTCGGCGCCAACCTCGTCTGGCTCATGACACTCCGTTCGAACCGCTTCCTGCCGGCGCGGAGAAGTCCAGGCGATGCCTGAGCGCCGTGAAAGCGTGTGCCCGGTACGCGGCCGCTTATCCCCAGCACGAAGTGGCTTGGAAACACACCTTGTGTCCCGTAGATTTCAGTGACACTGCGGGGAATTGGGCTTCGCTATGCGGCCGCACCGGCCCGGTGCTCTCGGTCCCGCCACCGCATCCCGAGCGTGGTGACATCTTGCCGAAACCGGAGGGCTGGGGGCGCCGCCGGGAGCCTCGGGACCATGGTGAATGGAGATTGATAAAGATGCGTGATGTCCCAGGCACCCAGACGACGGACGGGTTGGTTGCCCCCGCCTCGGAAGCCAGGCGGCGGGCTGCGGAGACGCTTGTATGCACCGGCCCGCGGTCCTTCGTGATCCGAAATGAAACTCTTACTTCGGCTCCGCCGGGATAGCCGCATTCACAGCCGCCCCAGCGGCCGCCGGCGCCGCCGGGCTGGAGCGCTTTTCTCCTTTGCTTCGTACTGTGTGATTTCATAAAGCTGAGGGATCGCCGCGCTCCGCGAAGGGGCCGGCCCGATGTTTCTCGGCGGGAAGTGCGCACGCCGCATCTGCCACGGCACTCCGGGCAGCATCAACAACCCGTCGTACAAGATCGCGTGCCCCGAAGACGCCGCGCGAACTCTCCGACCTTCTTCGAGAGAAGAAACACATCCGAAGCCCGCAGCCCTGGAAACAGCCGGAATTTCCCAATCGCTGCCAGACCAGCTGCGGCAATGCAGCCGCATTCACTGCAAACCGGCCGCCCGCCGAATTGACAAGGCGCGATCCGGGTCGCCAGATCGGGCGCAATCGAATCCGTCACCTGAGCGAAGAGGCAATCTTTCGGCGATAACGGTGGGCGCCTATAGCCGTCAAGTACGACATCCGGCAGATAAACCTTCGGAAATCGACGAGAGAGCGGGGCGAGCTCCTCCAACGCCTTGACCCGGTCCGCAGGACTCAGGCGTTCGTCGGTCGGCGGCCCCTCCTGCGGGGTAAAGAGACTGAACCAGATCTTTTGCACCTCTCTGCGCTCCGACCAGAAGCCTGCAAAATCGTGGAGATAGCCCGAACGCGAGAGAAATTGCCTGATCACCGTGCAGTGCACCACGAACCGGTGGCCGACGACGTGACGCAGAATTCGTTCATAGGTCGCTGGTGACCGGCGCCGGTCGTGTTCGGGCGGCAGCCCGTCGACGGAGACGACCAAGTGGAGATTCGGCAGCTCGTTCCAGGCGGCGGGGATGGGTCTCACCGCGCTTGTTACGAGCTGTACTTCGAGCCTCATTTGCGCCAGGGCGGGCAGGATTACGTCCAGTTCGCGATACCTGACCAGGGGCTCGCCTCCGACGATCGACACGTGAAGCGGCCGAAGCCGACGCACCAAGGCAAGAACGCCGTCGATAAGCTGGCGGCCCTGAAGATCGCGCATCTCCTGCTGGGAGGCGCCGCTTCCCGAGTGTCCCGGCTGGTTGGCGTAACAGCCCGGACAACAAAGCGGGCACTCCTTGGTGATCTCAATGGAGAGGAATGGCAGATCCCCGCGAAGTACTCGGCCCCAGGCAGGCAGAATGTCAGTCCTCCTCATCGGTCCTCCCCAGGCCGTTCGTGGGATGTCACGAATTCACAACAATCTCGCAGCGGAGGAGCTTTGTTCCGTCATGCGACGGGACCTGCAACGCCTTCCCCTGAGTTTTCCAGGGTCGGCCGCCCCCGCAGTCTGATCTCGGTCTCGGGTGGAAACCAGTCCTCACCCGGAGTTCGGAGGGGCGGCCCCGTTCCTGCCAGTGCCGGCGTGCCGGACGCGCAATGTCCCCAGGTTCGGGATGACCGCCACCTTCGGCGGCCCCGGGCGGCGTTTCGGGCGCAACCCGAGCGAGATCGTCGTACCGTGCTTGCTTCTCCGGTGCCAATTCCGGCAACGGCATGTCGCACCCCCTGCTTGCGGAATCATGCACTTGAGATGCCATACCGCAAGACCTCTGCCTGGCATGAGCGGAGACCTGACACCGCAAGTGGACCCAAAGTTGCACCGGAATCCAACGATGTCGCCGAAGATAGGATGGTTCGGGCCGAGCGCGGCGTGCTGGACACTGCTGCTTGCCGTCGGCATTCTGAGGGCCGCTGAGCTTAAATTAAGCCCGGAAACAGCGCGAGCCTGGGAAGATTACGTCAGGACCACCGAGTCTCGCATGCAGGCGCGCCTCAGCGGAAAGAATCCGTTTCTGTGGATGGACGAATCGCCAGAACGCCGCCGGCGGGTCCGCCAAGGCGAGATCCTGGCTGCTCCGGTGGTGAAGAGCGGTCGAGCGCGCGTGCCTCAGGGACTCATCCACCATTGGGTTGGCGCGGTCTTTATCCCGGACGCCCGTCTTGACCAAGTCTTCGCCGTGGTCCACGATTACGATCATTACCGAGACCATTTCGCACCCACGGTGATCGCCTCGAAACTCCTCGGCCGCAGTGATAACCGATGGCAGTTCAGCATGCGCTGGCTGAAAAAAGTGCTTATCATGACAGCGGTCATCGACGCTGAATATGACTCACTCGAGGTCCAGCTCGATCGGGAGCGCTGGTACGGCCTGTCCTGGAGCACCTGTATTCATGAGGTCCGCAACCATGGCAGGCCAGACGAGCGCCTGCTGCCTCCAGACGTAGGCAGCGGCTATATTTGGCGGGTGTACAGCGTCTCGCGGTACGAGGAGCGCGACGGGGGTGTATATGCCGAACTGGAGGCGCTTGTTCTGAGCCGCGACATCCCGGCTTACTTCCGTTGGCTGGTAGACCCGATTGTGAGCCGGTTGTCCAGGAATGCGCTGTTGACCTCGCTTGAGCAGACGCGGCGGGCGGTGCAAGCAAAGGCTGGCACTTGAATTGCAAAGCGTGCGGGATGGAGATTCCCACGAGATGCCACCGAAACGTACACGTTGCGAGCGCGACATGAACATGCCTTCGACACAGGAGGGAGGCCCCTCTGCCGGGCCGCCCACGACGCATCATCTGTTGGAAGACCTCCTCGCCCAGACGTGGGTGCGAAAGTTCCTCGGCTGGATCACGGCGAACAACGGAACCTCTCAGTGCCTCTTCGAGCGGCTTGCGGAGAATTACAACAATCCGGCCCGGCGCCGCTGGAGCCGCTGGAAGTGGCGCCTGCCCGAACTGGCGATCGACTTGGCGCTGAAGCGGGCGAAACTCGACAAGCAGGCGATGACCGAAAAACTCTTCCATCACCAGCCGACGGTACGGGCGCTTGCGCTCACCGGCCGCAGCATCGCCCGGTATGGACTGAGCGCGCCCCAGCGGTATGTTGCGCCGCTCATGGTGGTCTGGAATTTCACCCAGGCTTGCAACCTGCGCTGCAAACACTGCTATCAGAACGCCACCGCGAGACCTGCGGCGGACGAGCTGACACTCGAGGAGAAGCTCCGGCTGGTAGATCAGATGGGGGCCGCGGGCGTTCCGTTTTTGGCGATCGCCGGCGGCGAACCCATGGTGTCAAAGGACTTGTGGCCCGTGCTCGAACGCGCCCGGGAACGGAGGATTCACCTCTCCCTGGCTACTAACGGCATCTTGTTGACACCGGAGGCAGTAGCACGGCTCATTCAAGTCGGGGTCAAATATGTCGAGGTGAGCATTGACAGCCTGGATCCCGCCGAACACGACCGCTTCCGGGGACAGAGCGGGGCTTGGTCGCGTTCTATTCAGGGCATACGAAACTGCGTGGCGGCGGGCATGCGAACCGGTCTGGCTACCTGTTTCACGCGGCAGACAGTGGAGATGGTGGATGAGGTGATCGAATTCGCTATCCAGCTTGGTTGCCGCACCTTTTCGCACTTCAACTTCATCCCCGTAGGGCGCGGCAAGGACATGATCGATGCCGATCTCACGCCGTCCCAACGGGAACGGTTGCTCAAGAAGCTCGTGTTCTACCTGCAAGAGGGCAGGATCAATGTGATCTCCACCGCGCCCCAGTTCGTCCGCGCTTGCGTTCAGTACGCTCCGCAGGATGGCATCTTTGCCACCGGCCACGCCGGGACGGGTCGGGGTGGAAAGACGATGGTCTTAGCGCGCTATATTGGCGGCTGTGGCGCCGGGCGCTGCTACTGCGCGATTGAACCCAACGGCGACATCACTCCCTGTGTTTACATGCCTTCCATGAAGGTGGGCAACGTGCGCGAAGCGAGTTTCGAGGAGACTTGGCGAAACGCTGTCTTCGATCTGCTTTCTGATCGCACCGACCGCGGCGGCCACTGCGCTGTGTGTGGCTATGGCGCATACTGTGGGGGATGCCGGGCCCGGGCGTATGCATATGCGGGAGATCTGCGGGCCAGCGATCCTGGATGCCACTACAACCGCAGGTTGTGGGATGATCTACTCTTGTCCAAATTAGCTTCTCAACGAACCCGCGAGAATTGGGGATGAGGACAGGTTGAGCCTCTGGTAGTCTGGTTGAGGTTGTGTGACAAACCCGACACCAAACCGTGGAGGCTCAACCATGAACCGAGTATGCAGCATCTTCTCCCAGATTTTAAACCTTTTTCCGCGCCTGGAATTCCAGCAGGCGGTCCAGGATCACAAGGCCGAGCGCCACATGCGCGGTTTCACCAGTTGGGGCCAGTCCGCCGCCATGCTCTTCTGCCGGCCTGGCCGGGCGCATTCTTGATCTGTACGCCCGGTGCTGGCAAGGGCGCCCGCTGACGGACGACGACTTCGTCCTGAGCGCCGACGAGAAAACGAGCATCCAAGCGCGCATCCGCAGGCATCCGACGGTGCCGCCCTCCCCCGGCGAGTCGATGCGCGTCGAACACGAATATGCACGCGGGGGCGCCTGGGCCTACCTGGCAGCGCTCGACGTACATCGCGGTAAACTCTTCGGCCGCTGCGAGATGACCACCGGCATCGCGCCCTTCGGCCGGCTCGTGACGCAGGTCATGACGCAGTCACCCTATCGCGATGCAGCTCGAGTCCTCTGGATTATCGACAACGGATCCTCGCACCGCGGCACGGCCTGCGTCGAACGCCTCCAGAGTGCCTTTCCCAATCTGGTCCCGGTCCATGGCCCGGCTCATGCGAGTTGGCTGAACCAAATCGAAATCTACTTTTCGATCGTACAACGCAAGGCGCTCACGCCCAACGACTTCCCTTCTCTGGAGGAAGTCGAGGAACATCTCTTGGCGTTCCAGCACTACTACGAGAGCATCGCGAAACCCTTTGAATGGCGCTTCACCAAGGACGACCTCGCAGAACTCATGCGGAAACTTGATGATCATCCTATTACGGTCGCTGCGGCGGCGTAGGAGAATACGTTGCCGAACTTATGAACCAAAGTACTTAGGCCGTGACTCGTGCGGTGCGCGTTAGTTCCCGGAGTAAATACGAGGTGTACACGCCCGAGCCGCGCAGGCGTACTCCCCTGGCGGCAAGACGGCGCAACAGGTTCCGGCCGGCTTCATCGATTGCCGTAACGTCCCTGAGAAGCACCAGGAGCCGCCTCCCGCTGGCCAGCGCCTGGGTGCAGCAGGCGTCGGCAACACCGACATATTCGCCGACCAGCTTGCCTTCGATAATCACCAAGGAGCGCCGCTGGCCGTCCACTTGGTCGATCCGGAAAATGGCAGAATCACCTCCCCCCATCCGCGCAGCAATTTCCGGTCCAAAGCGTCGCAGCCGGAAATACGGCAATGGTCTGTCACGTGCATGGATCTGGCCGGCGGACTTCGCCGGATGAGCAAAATGCCCGCCGGGGATTGTTATGGGAATGAAAGGCGAGCGCCGAAGAGCACTTGGGGCGAACGTTCTTATCGGGCTGGTGATCGTTCTCTTGGCCGGGCCGTCCACTGGCTGCCGGATGAGCTTCTCGCCGTCCTTGCCGCCTGCACCGTCTGCCGCGGCTCCAGTCATCGAGTTCTCCGCAGTGCCAAACACCATAGAGCCTGGAGAGCCGATCCAACTGAAGTGGACGGTTCGAGGCGCCACCGCCGCGTTCATCGACCAAGGAATCGGCGGCGTGCCGGCGCAGCAGGGCTCGCGGCGACTCTTCCCCTTGCGAACCACAAGTTACAAGCTGAGTGCGAATGGCCCGGCGGGATCGGCTTCCGCGTCAGTGGTGGTGAATGTCCTGGTCCCCGCTGCCCAAGCGCCTCCCAGGAACGTCGTGGAGCGCATGGCGCAAGAGGTCCGGGATATCTACTTCGACTTAGGCAGGAGTGAGATCCGCGAAGATTCTCGTGTAATCTTGGCACAGAACGCCAAAGCCCTGGCTCAAATTCTTAACGATTTCCCCGGCATCGAGATCCTGGTGGAAGGGCATTGCGACGAATCGGGCTCGTCAGAGTACAACCTCGAACTGGGGTATCGCAGAGCGGAATCGGCAAAACGCTTGCTCGAGAGCATCGGCGTGGCCGGCAACCGCCTGAAAGCTGTCAGCCGCGGCGAGGCGAGCCCGCAATGCGTGGAAGCCACCGAGGAGTGCAGGCCGAAGAACCGCCGGGTTCACTTCGCGGCGCGGCCGGGAACAGGCTGACGGTGTGCGGTGAGGATCGCCTCAACGGCAATCGTTCTCGCGTTCAAGGGAGAGTGCCAAATGGCTATCGAGCAACGAGAAAGCGTCACTGCCACAAAATCCACAGTCCGAATTGACGCGGCGACCCACGATCTGCTCATGCGGGGCAATAGGGATCCTCTTGCGCCGCCGGGGCAACCGCTTACATTGCCTGAACCGGTGTTTCCTCAGTATCCGGAACTGCTTGGTGACGTCGAGCCAGATCCGAAATTCCTTCCGAAGAAAGGCAATCCATATCGCACTCGCGTCACGCCGTTCATTATCCGCCGGGCGCTTCGCGGCTGGCTCTATCCCTATGTCCGTTCGGTAGTTCTGCCGGGGGACTTTCACCCAATCATCGCTTACCTGTTCACGGAATGGAAGTGCAATATTGACTGCCACTACTGCTGGGCGTTCGACAACCGGGTGAAAGGCATGACCGAGGATACGGCCCGCCGGGCCATCGACTGGCTGTACGATACCGGCTGCCGAGTGCTGGCGCTGATGGGCGGCGAAGTCCTGCTGCGCCCGCAGTTCGTGCACAAGGTGGTCTTCTATGCCGCCAAGAAGGGCTTTTGGGTCTACGTGCCCACGAATGGACGCCTCATGCGCCACGATGTTATTGACCGGCTAGGAGATGCAGGCGTCGCTACGATCAACTTGGCGGTAGACTCGATCGAGGACCGGAAAGAGCTGCCCAAAGCGCTCAACCCCATCAGGCCATATTTTGATTATCTCAATAAGAAACAATACGTTTACGGCTACAGTGTGTTCTTCAACATTAACATCACCCGGATCAATCTGGAGGACGTCAAGCAATTGACCGAAATCGCCCACGATGTGGGAATCGCCACCGATTATCACCTTAACGAGTCTCCCATGACCGATCAGCCCCACTTCAAACACAAAGAAGGCAACAGCACGTTCATCACGCCGGAGGATTGGCCGAAGGTGGACGAGCTGATTGACTGGCTGATCGCCAAACAACGGCAGGGATACAAAATGGTTAACTCCGTGCGGCGGTTGGAGCAAATGAAGGAATTCATGCGGGGCAAACTCCAGCAGTGGGATTGCCGGGCCGGACAAAACTCGCTCATCATCCGAACCGATGGTACCCTGGGACCTTGTTTCCCCCTGTATTCAGCCACATACGATTGGGGACGGGTGGGCGAACCGCGCTTCGACCCGGTTCAACTGGCGGAGATGAAGCGCGCCTGCCAGCCACACTGTTACTCCACGCTTAATCACAATCTGGCCTTCTGCTACAAGCCGAGCCGCGCGATCCGCTGGGTGCTGAAGCAGGCCGCCCGGGGTTTTCAGGGTACGACGGGCAGCTTCGAGGATTAGGCCAAGGCGCCGAAATCGGCAGTTGCCATCGGCAAATGCCGATTTCGGCTTTCTGATCCGGCGTGCTATGATGAAGGGCGTGCGGCACGCGGAGTCCGACCTGTACCAGGCTCTCTTCGAACTAGCACGGTCGATCTCCGGCCACACTGACCTCGACAGTCTGTGTTGTGGGTTGGCGAGATCCCTCCAACGCGTAGTCGCTTTTGACTACCTCGGCTTGATCCTCTACGATCCCGTGCGCAGCCGGCTATGGTTGCGCGCGCTGAACGGCAAAGAGTTGACCGGCGTGGAGGAGCCAAGGATGCTCGCTGCCGACGATAGCAACCCGCCTGGGTGGGTGTGGACTAACCAGAAGCCGCTCGTGATCCGATGCGGCAACGAAGAAACAGATTGGCCGCAGTTCGTGGGGCGAATTCGGCAGCTGGGTGTGTGCTCGCTTGCCTTGGTCCCTCTCACGGTGGGCAAACGCCGTGTGGGCGTCTTGGGCTTCGGTTCGCGAGGGCCCGCTGAACCCGACGCCGGCGAGCTCGCTTTTCTGGAGCGGGTGGCCTCGGAATTCGCCGTCACGGTAGACGCTCACATGACTCGCCAGGAATTGCTCCGGGAGCGCGACCGTCTGCGGGTACTTTTCGACATTACCAATACCCTGGTTTCGAAACTGCCGCCCGACGAGCTGTTCGCCACCATTGCCCGCCAGCTTGTCAAGGTGATTGAGCATGACATCCTCCTGCTCACGCTGCACAAGCAGGACACCGGAGAGGTGGAACTTCACGGGCTCCACTTCAGCTCCAGGCGGCCCATCATTTTCGACTACACCACGGCGAATCCCAACGGGCTGCCGACGGGAGAGGCGCTGGCTACCGGCCGGCCGGTCGTCGTGAACGAACCGAACTTCGAGCGGTTCCCTTCGCCGGTTTACCGGCGTTTCGTCGATTTGGGGGTGAAATCAGGGTGTTCGGTTCCGCTGGTGACCGCGGAGCGGATTCTGGGCACTTTGGAAGTGGCGCGCAGCAGCGGCAATCCGTTCGACGAAGCCGACGTTGAGCTCCTGGTCCAGATCGCGCGGCAAATCGCCATCGCGATCGACAACTCGCTCGCTTACCGGGAGCTTGCCCAAATGCGCGACAAGCTGGCGACAGAAAAACTCTACCTCGAGGACGAGATCCGCCTGGACCAGAACATAGACAACATGGTTGGCGAGAGTTCCGCCTTCCAGGCACTACTGAAAGGCGTCCATATCGTCGCCCCGACCGATGCCACCGTCCTCATCCTGGGTGAGACCGGCACGGGCAAGGAACTCGTGGCCCGAGCGATTCATGACCTCAGCACCCGGCGCAGCGGGAGTTTCATCAAGCTGAGTTGCGCAGCCATCCCGGCAACGCTTCTGGAGAGCGAGCTGTTCGGCCATGAGAAAGGGGCCTTCACGGGAGCAGTGGCACAGAAGTTGGGCCGTTTTGAGCTGGCCCACCACGGCACTTTGTTTCTGGACGAGGTGGGAGAGATCCCGCTTGAATTGCAGTCCAAGCTGTTGCGGGCCATACAGGAACAAGAGTTCGAGCGATTGGGCGGCACCCGCACGATCCGAGTGGACGTCCGCCTGATCGCGGCCACCAACCGCAATCTGAAGGCGATGGTCGACGAAGCGAGGTTTCGCAACGACCTCTATTACCGCCTCCACGTGTTTCCCCTCCATGTGCCGCCCTTGCGCGAGCGCCGCCAGGACATTCCGTTGTTGGTCAGGTACTTCACGCAGAGATACGCCCAACGCATGAACAAACGCATAGAATCCATTCCTTCCTCTGCGATAGACTTACTGACCCGTTATGATTGGCCAGGCAACATTCGGGAATTGCAGAACGTAATCGAGCGCTCTGTTATCCTGACCAAGGGCCCTGTCCTTCAAGTCGCGATGCCCGAAGCTGCGGCGATCATCCAAACCCCGGCGGCGCGCGGAGCTGGGGTGGCTCCGGGCGCCGAGCGTGAGATCATTTTGCGTACATTGAAAGAGTCTGGGGGGAGAGTGGGCGGCCCTCAAGGTGCAGCGGCGCGCCTGGGATTGAAGAGAACTACGCTGCAATCGCGCATGAAAAGACTGGGGATCCGCCGCGAATTCCGGTAATGGACGCGTTCCCCGGCACGCCACCAAGGAGCGGTCTGAGGCTTCGGGCCAAAGGCAAGTCGGTGCGATCCGCTCGGCGTAAGAGCGTGGCTGAGCGCAGGGAGCGCAGCCGGTTCACCCACTCCATTACCGCTCCTTTGAAGAAGACCAGCTTGAAGCCGATCTTACGCGGCTCGCCGGCCACATACTGGTAGCGGGGATGGCTCATGCCGGGAATCTTGATGACGGCATAGGCCGCGCTTTTCTCGTCGGCGATGTCGTTCAGGTTGCGCCGGAAATCGGGGTATTCGCCCGTGTCCACATCCGCCAGGTATGCGGTCATCTCTTTCTGGTCTATAGGCGGCAGGCAGGGTAAGCACGGTGCATCCGGCGCGCCGGGATGGAGGGATACAGTGCGCGCCGTGGAACACGAACGAAGCACCCGTCGTTACCTCGGATCCGAACAAAGCCGGCGCCTCGCCGAGCGCTGCCCTGCGAGCGGCCTGGGGCCTCGCCCCGGATCGGATCTTTCGGCACGCGCCCGGACCGTGTGGGGATCCGGGACGCCGATGACTCCGGCCCTCGGGAAAAACAGGTGAGCGTCCCCGGTTATGCCCGCTTATGCTATATTACCTGCTTATTCGAAGGCTCCGAGGAGAGGGTTGCGCCTATGAAAGGGATCGTGCTGGCGGGCGGCCTGGGATCGCGCCTCTACCCCCTGACGAAGGTGACCAACAAACACCTGCTGCCCATCTACGACAAGCCGATGATCTACTATCCCATCGAAACCCTGGTGGAAGCAGGCATCCGCGACATCCTGGTGGTCACCGGCGGCCGCAATGCCGGCGACTTCCTGCGCCTGCTGGGCAACGGCAAGGAGTTCGGCCTGCGCCATCTCAACTACACCTACCAGGAGGGCGAAGGGGGCATCGCCGCGGCCCTGGCGCTCGCCGAGTTTTTCGCCGACGGCGGCCCCATATGCGTCATCCTGGGCGACAACATCGTCGAGGGTTCGATCGCGGGATTCATCAGGAATTTCGAAAAGCAGAAGACCGGGGCGCGCGTGCTGCTCAAAGAAGTGGAAGACCCGCAACGGTTCGGGGTCCCGGTCATCGAAGACGGGCGCATCCTGCGCATCGAGGAAAAGCCCGCCGTGCCCCCTTCCAGGTACGCCATCACGGGCATTTACATTTACGACGGCGAGGTCTTCGATATCATCCGGGGTCTGACGCCTTCCGGCCGGGGCGAACTGGAAATCACCGACGTGAACAACGCCTACATCCGCAAGGGCGCCCTGCACTACGACATCATGGAAGGCTGGTGGACCGACGCCGGCACCTTCGAGTCGCTTTTGCGCGCCGCGAACCTGGTCGCGCGCAAGATGCGCCGTCAGGCCGAGGAACCTCCGGGGGAAGGACGCTGATGCGGGGAAAGGGGGATCCGGCGTGCGCCTGCTGGTGACGGGTGGGGCCGGCTTCATCGGCGCGAATTTCGTGCGCTCCATGCTCGCCCGCTATCCCGACTACGAAGTCGTGGTCCTCGACAAGCTGACCTACGCGGGCAACCTCGAGAACCTCGCCGGCCTCGAGTCCCAGTCCCGCTTCCGTTTCGAGCGCGGCGACATCTGCGACCCGGAGGCGGTGGACCGGCTGCTGCGCAAGGGAATCGATGCCGTCCTCAACTTCGCGGCCGAGTCCCACGTGGACCGCAGCATCCTGGATCCCGCCGAGTTCGCCCGCACCAACATCATGGGCACGCTCAGCATGCTGGAGGCATCGCGCAAAAACAAAGTGGCGCGCTACATCCAGATCTCCACCGACGAGGTTTACGGCAGCCTGGGCCCCGCCGGGTCGTTCACCGAAGAAAGCCCGCTCGCGCCCAACAGCCCCTACGCCGCCAGCAAGGCCGCCGCCGACCTGCTGGTGCGCAGCTACGGCCGGACCTACGGCTTCCCCTGCGTGATCACGCGCTGCTCCAACAACTACGGCCCCTACCAGTTTCCCGAAAAGCTGATCCCGCTGCTCGTGACCAACGCCCTGGCCGGAATGGCGCTGCCGATCTACGGCGACGGGCTCCACGTGCGCGACTGGATCCACGTCCAGGATCATTGCGACGCGCTCGATTGCATCCTGCACCACGGGCGCACCGGCGAGGTCTACAACATCGGCGCGCGCCAGGAAGTCGCCAACCTGGAGATCGCGCGCATGGTGCTCCGGATCCTGGGCAAGGACGAGAGCCTGATCACCTTCGTCAAGGACCGGCCCGGACACGACCGCCGCTATTCCATCGACCCTTCCAAGCTCGAACGCGAACTGGGGTGGAAGCCGAAGATCCCCCTCGAGGAAGGTATCCGCCTGACCATCGACTGGTATCGCGAGAATTCCGCCTGGATTTCCGGAGTGCGCAGCGGCGCGTACCTGGACTACTACCGCCGCATGTACGAAAACCGCCAGGCCACGCTTTCCGAGTTCTCATGAAGGTGCTGATCGTCGGATCAAGGGGCATGCTGGGCACCGACCTGATGCGCGAATTCGCCGCGCACGGCGAGACGGCCGGTCTGGATCTGCCCGAACTGGACATCACCGCTCCGGGCCGATGCCGGGCCGCCGTCGAAGACATGCAACCGGACGTCGTGGTCAACGCCGCCGCGCTCACCGACGTGGACTATTGCGAAAGCCATGCCGAGGAGGCCTTCCTGGTGAACGCGCGCGGCGTCGCCAATCTGGCCGAGGCGGTCGGCGCCGCAGGCGGGCTGCTCGTCCACTACAGCACCGACTATGTCTTCGACGGGCGCAAGAAGGAGCCGTACATCGAGGAAGACGAGCCCAATCCCCTGAGCGTCTACGGCAAATCCAAGCTCGAGGGCGAAAGGCTGGCGCGCTCGCTGTGCGCGAACCACCTGATCCTGCGCACCTCCTGGCTCTTCGGGGCCAACGGCAGGAACTTCATCCGGACGATCGTCGCGGCGGCCAGAAACGGGCTCCCCTTGCGGGTCGTCAACGACCAGCGCGGCAGCCCGACATACTCGCGCGATCTGGCGGCCTGCACGCGCCGCCTCGTGGAGAGAGGGTGCCGCGGCATCTACCACGCGACCAACAGCGGCTCGTGCACCTGGTACGAGCTGGCCGTGCGCGCCGTCGCCTGGGCCGGCCTCGAGCACACGAGCGTCACGCCGGTGACGACGGCCGAGTTCCCCCGGCCGGCACCGCGCCCGGCCAATTCCACGCTCGCCAACGCGCGCCTCGAGCGCGAGGGAATGGAGCCGATGCGCGCCTGGGATGCGGCGGCGGCGGAGTACGTCGCGGCGTGCCTGCGCGGCGGCGAGCGCACCCCGGACGGCGCTCCGCTCCGGTAAAGGCAGACCGTCTGCGGGGAACACCGCGGTCCGCAAAACGAAGGATCATGGCCCAAAAGGAACCCGCAGAAAAGTTGATCGCAGCCAACCGGAAGGCCTACCACGACTATTCGATCCTGGACAAACTCGAGGCGGGCATCGTCCTGCTGGGCACCGAGGTCAAGGCCGCGCGCGAAGGGCGCATGAATCTCAAGGACAGTTACGCCGCGGTCCGGCAGGGCGAGGCGTTCCTGATGAACTGCCACATCGGGCCGTATTCCCACGGCAACCGCGAGAACCGCGACCCGACGCGCACGCGCAAGCTCCTGCTGCACGCCCGCGAGATCCGGAGGCTCGCGGGCAAGGTGCAGGAGAAAGGGCTCACCCTTGTGCCCTTGCGCGCCTATCTCAAGCGCGGCAGAATCAAGGTCGAACTCGGTGTCGCGCGCGGCAAGAAGCTGATCGACAAGCGAGAAACCGAGCGGCGCAAGGAAATCGACCGGGAGACCCGGACGCAGATGAAAAGGCGTCGCTGAACCCAAGCTGGAGGACAGCATGCAGATACAGTTCCATCCCGGCAGCGACCACGATGCGGTATGCGACCTGCTCGCCGTCCCCGTCTTCGAAGGCGAAACCGGAGCCGGCAGCGCCTTCGAGGCGCTCGACCGGGCCACCGGAGGAATCGCCGGTACCGTACTGGCTTCCGGCGAGTTCAAGACCGAACTGCACAAGACCTGCCTGATCCATCGCCCGCAGGGATTGCAGGCGCGCGCCCTGCTGCTGATCGGGGCGGGCAGGAGGCAGGAAAGCAACCCGGCGCGGCTGCGCGAGCTGGCGGGCACGGCCGTTCGCAGGGCGCGCAGCGCCGCCTGCCGCAGCGCGGCCTTCCGCATCCCCGCGGGATTCCCGCACGGCGAGGCATTCCGCGTCGCCGCCGAGGGCGCGCTTTACGCCGACTTCGAGCCGGACAGCTACAAGACGCGCGATCGCCCGACGCACGATGTCGAGAGCCTGCTGCTGTATGCCGAAGACAAGGCCGACGCCCGCGCCGCCGGCGAAGCCATCGCGCGCGGCACCGTCATCGGCGAGGCCGTCAATTTCGCGCGCTCCCTCGTCAACGAGCCGGCCAACGTCCTGACGCCGGCGGAGTTCGTCCGCAGGGCGATCGCCGCCGGAACGCCCGCAGGGCTGGAGGCCGAGGTTCTCGAGCGCGCCGATCTGGAGCGCCTCGGCATGAACGCCATACTGGCCGTGAGCCGCGGCAGCGACGAGCCGCCCAAGCTCCTCATCCTGCGCCTCGGTGCAGCGCGCAACGATGCCGGAAAGGACGCGCCTCCCTGCGCCCTGGTGGGCAAGGGGGTGACCTTCGACAGCGGCGGCATATCCATCAAGCCTTCCGAGAAGATGGAGGAAATGAAGGCCGACATGGCCGGCGGCGCCGCGGTCCTGGGCGCCATGCTCGCCCTCGCCCGCCTCGGCCCGGCCCGGCCCGTCATCGGGGTGATCCCGCTCGTCGAGAATCTGCCCAGCGGCAAGGCGACCAAGCCGGGAGACATCGTGAAAACCTACCTGGGCAAGACGGTCGAGATCATCAACACCGACGCCGAAGGCCGCCTGATACTGGCCGACGCCCTGGCCTACGCGCGCACGCTCGGCGCCGGGAGGCTCATCGACATCGCAACGCTCACCGGCGCCTGCGTCATCGCACTCGGGAACGTCAACGCGGGTATGATGGGAACCGACCAGGAAACCATGGACCTGCTCCGGCGGAACTGCGCCGTCACCGGCGAGAGGCTGTGGCAGCTGCCGCTCGACAGCGAGTACCGCAAGGCGCTCGACAGCGACATCGCCGACATGAAGAATGTCGGCCAGCGGTGGGGAGGAGCTATCGTCGCCGCCAAATTCCTGCAGGAGTTCGTCGAGGAAACCCCCTGGGTGCATCTCGACATCGCCGGCATGGACCTGGACACCGAGGGCAAACCCTACGCCGCCAAGGGAGCCACGGGCTTCGGCGTGCGCACGCTGGTCCAGCTGCTGGCGTGACCCCCCAAAGGCGGAAAGCCGGCGGCGGTCGAGCGCATGCCGGCGTCCCCGGCGGCCGATGACTGAACGCTGACGGCTCTCCCACGCTCCGGCAAGATCACCCGGCCGGAGACTCCGCTTTGCTCCCGGATCGGGAGCGACGGAGCAGCCGCAGGGCCCAGCGAATCGCCGTGATCATGCCCTCGGCCCGCGCTATCCCCTTGCCCGCGATCTCGTAAGCGGTCCCGTGATCCACCGAGGTGCGCACGAAGGGCAGCCCGAGCGTCACGTTCACCGATTCACCGAAGCCGATCATCTTGAGCGGAGCCAGTCCCTGATCGTGAAAGAGCGCGACGACGGCGTCGTACTCCCCTTGGGCGGCGCGATGGAAAACCGTATCCGCCGGCAGCGGCCCGTCGATCGTCACGGCCGGATGCAGCCTCCGCGCCTCGGCCAGCGCGGGCGCGATGATCTCGCGTTCTTCCGTGCCCAGCAACCCCGACTCGCCGGCATGAGGGTTCATTCCCGCAACCGCGAGGCGGGAGCAGGCGAGCCCAAGCCGCGGGAACTCCGCCAGCGTGATCCCGAGCGTCCGCAGTATCGCTTCCGGAGTGATGCGCTCGATGGCCGCGCGCAGGGGCATGTGCACGGTGACCAGAACCACCTTGAGCCGCTCGCTCAGAAAGGCCATCGCCACATCGCGCACGCCCGCCAGGTGCGCCAGGAACTCGGTGTGCCCCGGAAACGGATACCCGGCCTCCTGCAGGAAGATCTTGCTGATCGGAGCGGTCACCATGGCCTGAATGCGGCCGGCGAGACAGGCCCGGGCGCATTCGATCACGGCGCGGGCCGCCGCATCCCCGCCGGCCGCGCACCCTTCACCCGGCCGGATGACCGCACCGGTCGCAGGCACGTCCACGATCGCGCGGCCGGGCAAAGCGCTCGAGGTCGCAAGCTCCTCAGGCCTCAGGATCTCGAAATCCGCGTCCAGGCCCAGGTCGCGCGCCCGGCAGGCCAGCAGGCGCGCGTCGCCGAAGAGAAGAAGATCGCACTGACCGGACAGCGATGCATCCAGGCAGGCACGCAGGGACACCTCGGGCCCTACCCCGGCCGGATCCCCGGTGGTGATTCCCAATGCAGGATGAACCATAAATGAGGGAGCGACAGCGACTCCCCGTCAGCCGAGAATCAGCGTGCCGGCCCGCTACTCGAGGTCGACCTCGTCCTGTTCGTGATCCTCGTTCTGCTTGTATACGTACTTGATGTTGTGTTTGAAGATCAGAAGGTTCGGCTCACCCTGGCGGTGAACCTTGATGCAGCTCTTGTCGTACCACTCGATGACGCCGCGGATCTCCTCGCCGTCGGTGAGCTTGACCACCATCGGGGTCTTGGCGGCCATCTGCTTGATGTAATAGTAATTCTCGGCATTCGTCACTTCGGGCGGGACGCGCTTCCTCGGAGCCGCACCATAGCGCGGCATCTGATCCTTGATCTCCGACAAGCTAGGCCGGATCAGTTTGCGATTGACCATTTGGCCTCCTCCCGGGCCTTCGGCTTATATCAGGCCTCGAGTTCCCCGCGACCTGCGCGCCAAACGGCACTCTTACTGGGATTCGGGTGCGATTGGACGAACTCGGAAATGCCCAACTACACAAAATCCTAGCCCAACCCGGATGCTTTGACAAGCAAATTCTCGTCAGCTAAATTAAGAAATGTAACTTTGCAAGAGAACGAACCCATGCGTTCGGTACCCGCAGTTCACTTCCTGATCTTCGCGCTTTTGGCGGCCGCACCGGCGAGCGGGCGGGCGCAGGCGAAGAAGCCCGCGCTGATCCGCGATACGAGCGTCGCCGAGGGCAAGGAAGACCCCGAGACCGCAAAGACAAAACTCTACAACCCGCTGATGGCGGAGAAAAGCGTAAAAATCGGGGACTTCTATCTCAAGCGAAAGAACTACGACGCCGCCATCCAGCGCTACCGGGAAGCCCTCGAGTACCAGCCCAACCGGATCGAGGCCTTCGTCGCCCTGGGGCGCGCTTACGAGAAGAAAGGCGATCCGCAGAAGGCGGTCGCCGTCTACAGGGATTTCCTCGAGAAGTTCCCCTCATCGCCCAAAGCGGCCGAGTTTCGTGCCAGGATCGCCAGGCTGGAAAAGAAAAAGTAGCCGCCGTCAGGAAAGCTCCCCACGCCTCGCGAGAAAGAGGCTTTCGAGCGCGATCTGCCGGTTGACATTGTAAAAAGTCGAGCGGCGCAGGCTTTGAATCGCCCGGACGGCCGAAGCCACCGCCGAATGCGGCGCCCGCCCCGCAAGCGCGCGCGCCTCCTCGATCGCATCGGGTTGCGACAGGCGCCAGGGGGCGACCTTCGCGTAGTAAGCATCCTGCAGCAGCGATTCCACCAGGCTCAGCCACGAAAGAAACTGCTCGCGTTCCTTGGGCAGGCCGGCGGCCAGGCGGCTCACCTCGGCGAACGAGCCCCGGCCCAGCAGCAGCGACACGAAGCGCAGCGCCTGCGCGCGCGCCTCGCGATAGGCACCGATATCGAAGGCCAGAGCTGCGCCGAGGCTGCCGTCGGCAAGCGCTGCGGCCAGCCGGGCTTCCTCGGGTCGCAGGCCCGCGGCACGCACCAGGTGTTCGGCGATCCGATCCTCTGGAATGGGGCCGAATTGCAAAAGCTGGGAGCGCGAGCTGATGGTGGGCAGCAACAGGTACGGCTGCGCGGTCACGAGGATCAGCACCGTCCGGCTCGGGGGTTCTTCCAGGGTCTTGAGCAGGCAGTTGGCACCCTCGGGCCGCATCCTGTCGGCGCCGTCCAGAACGACCACGCGGAACCTGCCCTCGAAGGGCTGGTAGGCCGCCTCCGCCCTGATCGCGCGTACCTGCTCGATCTTGATGAATGCCCCGTCGGGTTGCACCACGATCACATCGGGATGGACGCCGGCGTCGATCTTGCGGCAGCTGCGGCATCGGCCGCAGGGTTCGCCGTTCGCGGGCGAGAGGCAGTTCAAGAGGCGCGCCAGAATCAGCGCGAGCGTCTTCTTGCCCACGCCCTCCGGCCCGGCGAAGATCAGCGCATGCGGGAGGCGGCCGCGCTCGATGCTCGCCCGCAGGATGCGGACCGCGCGCGCATTGCCGACGAACTCAGAAAAACTGCGCGGTGCGCTCATGGGTCACGACGCCGGGGCCAGCCACTCGTCCAGCAGGAGGCGGATGCGCTCGAAGACGGCCTCGGGCGAACCCGTTCCGTCGATCACATGAATCCTGCGGGGGAATCGCCGCGCAAGATCCAGGTACGCGCTCCGTACCGCGCGGTGGAAAGCGAGGTCCTCCGCCTCGAAACGGCCCTCTGCGAGCAGGCGCCCGCCCGATTCGTTCCGCGACCGCGCCCGCCCGAGGGCCGTTTGGGGATCGAGATCCAGCAGCAAGGTCTTGTCGGGATCGCGGATGCCGAGCATGTGCGCCAGGCCGTCGATGAGTTCGGGATCCACGCCGCGCGCCCCGCCCTGATAGGCGCGCGTAGCATCGTGATAGCGATCCGAAAGGACCGTGATCCCTTCGTGCAGGGCCGGCCGTATGACTTCCTGCAGGTGCTGGTGGCGGTCGGCGAGGTAAAGGAGCAGCTCGCTCAGGGGGTCGCGCTGCGGCCCTTCGGCATCGAGCAGGATGCGCCGCACGGCCGTGCCGAACTGCGTCCCGCCCGGTTCGCGCGTAACCAGGCAGCGCACGCCCTTGCGCTCGAGATAAGCGGCGCTCATCCCGACCTGCAGGCTCTTGCCCGAGCCTTCGATCCCCTCGAAGGTGATGAACATGCGCGATGCTTGCCAGGCGCCTCGAAGAAACCTAGAATTCCACCGCAAGGCCCGGCACGAGGCAGAGTAGCAAAGGCTCCTCCCGGATACAACACCGATCGCGGGCGCATGCCGGGAGAGAGCCGGGCGGCGGTACCGATGAAGCCGGTCGATGAAATCGCGGACAATCTGCGCAGGATCGAGGAGAGAATCGCCCAGGCCTGCCTGCGGTGCGGGCGCGACCCCAAGGAGATCACGCTCGTCGCGGTGAGCAAGACCTTTCCGCCCGAAATCGTCGCGCGCGCCGTCGCCGCCGGCCACCGCGACTTCGGCGAAAACCGCGTGCAGGAGGCCGAGGCGAAGATCGCCGCCATGAGCTCCTTCTCCGGCTTGCGATGGCATCTCGTGGGGCACCTGCAATCGAACAAGGCAAGACGCGCCGCCGAACTCTTCGACTGGATCCATTCGCTCGACAGCATCCGCCTCGCCCTCAAGCTCGAGCAGGCGTGCCAGGCTCTCGGGAAGCGGCTCCCCGTCCTCGTGCAGGTCGATCTTGCCCAGGAAGAAACCAAGTTCGGCGCCTCGCGCGACGACGTCCCCGGCATCGTGGCTGCGGTATCCGAGCTCGAGTGGCTGCGGCTCGAGGGCTTGATGGTGCTGCCGCCGTATTTCGAGGACCCGGAGCAGGTGCGGCCCTATTTCGCCGAACTGCGCAGCCTGCGGGACTCGCTCGAGAGGGAGCGGCCCGGCTGCCTGGGGAGCCGCCACCTTTCCATGGGCATGAGTCACGACTTCGAGGTGGCGATACAGGAAGGGGCGACGATGGTCCGCATCGGCACCGCCATCTTCGGGGAGAGGGCGAGTGGATAGCAGAGACTTGCTGATCCGCGAGACCGGCACGGGAATCGACCTGCTCGTGCGGGTGCAGCCCCGTGCCCGCAGTTGCGCGTTGGCCGGAATTCACGAGCGGGCGCTGAAGGTCAAGGTCACGGCACCGCCTGTCGACCAAGCCGCCAACCGTGCCGTGGTCGAGTTTTTCGCCTCGCTGCTCGAGATTCCCAAGTCCCGCATCAGCATCGTCTCAGGAGAGCGCTCCAGAACCAAGACCTTGAGGATCTCCGGGGTCGGCGAGCAGGAATTTCTGCGCCGGATCTCATTCTCGATGCCCGGCGGCTGAGGACGGGCGGCGCGCTGCGGCTTCCCCCGGCCCGTAGGTCCCGCGCGCCGGTAGGTCCCGCGCGCCGTCGCGGGACCGGTGACTTGAAGCAATAAGCTCACGGTCCGCCGCGGCGCGGCGGACCTACTTGCGCGGCGGACCCACCGACCTGCACTCTGCGCCGGCATTCGGCAGAATCCAAGCCTCCCGCCGCTGTGCAAAACCTGTGGAAAACCCGGTTGAGATTTTGATTTATTTGCTGAAGGCAAACGACTTGCGCTGAATATTCACACCTGTGGAAATCTTCGCCAAGGAATTCACTTGACGGTCTTCGGCCGGCGCGGCTTCGCGAATGCCTGGAATTCGTAAGTGAACCCGACGGACACACCGGAAGAGGGATCGTAGCGCTCGAGGCCCGCCACTGCGGCGACATCCCAGCGAATCGACCCGCTGGAAAATTGCAGACCCAGTCTGGCCTGGGCGCGATCTTCGTTGCCGACCCTCTGTGGGCCTTTCATGCCCGTCACGTCGCCGACGAGGTTGAGCCGCCGGTGCACGGGAATGATCACTGCAAGGCCGTAGGTCAGCTTGTCCGCCTGCGTATTGGGGGTCACGGGCGAACCCAGGATGGCCAAGCCCAGGTTCGCGATCCATTGCGCGCGCGCGAGCTTCTTGGATGCCAGCAGCGCGGCGAAGAACCTGGTCTCGTCCGTACCCAGGCCGCTCTCGTTGGACTCGTTGGGCAGCTGGACGGCGAACTTGAAAGCCAGGCCGGGCTTCCGCGGGCGCTCCCCCGAAAGCTTCAGCTTGGCGGCAAGGGTCAGGTCGCCGAAATCGCTTGTGGCGTTCCCGTGGAACGACGGAGGGATCACCGGCTCGCTGCGCTGCGTAATCGAAAGGAAATCCTGAATCACTCCGCTGATTTGGAATTCCGCATATTCCCCGGCGCCGACCCGCAGCCCGATGACGCCAAGGCGCGTAAGGTCGCCTTTGAGACCCGATAGCGGGAATCGGTAGCTCTGCAGATAGTCGATGCCCGCGTCGATCCGCACGCGGCCGACGCCGAGTATCTCGGGATCATCGGTCTGCAGGGGCCTCTGCTGCGCGCTGCAGGGGACGGACAGCCAGACGAGGATCAGGCCGATCCCGGAGGCCGCCCGCAGCCGCGCTGCTCCTCCCGCCGTTCCTGGAAAAAGCCGGCGCAAGTATCCACTCCCAGGCGAAAGAGGGCCACCGCCGCGATCGCGGCGGTCTCAGCCCGCAGTATTGTACTTCCCAGGCGGAAAACCTCCCAGCCTGCGTTTTCCGCCGCACGCACCTCGGCTTCGTCCCACCCTCCCTCGGGACCCACGCACAGGACGATGCGATCGCTCTGCGGCAGGTGCAGCGGCCGGCATTTTGCGGCGTTCTCGTAAAGGAGAAATCCCGAGCCGCGCGAACGATTCTCCTCGAGAAAGCCGGCAAACCCGGCCGGCCTGCCGACGGCGGGAACCGAAGCGCGACCGCACTGCCGGCAGGCTTCCTGGACGATGCGCTCCCATCGCTTCATGCGCTCCTCCAGGCGGTTTTCGGGAATGCGAACGTTGCAGAAGCGCGTCAGAAGCGGGACGAACTCGTCGACGCCCAGCTCTGTCCCCTTCTCCAGGACCAGTTCGAAACGGTCGGGCTTGATGAGAGCGGCGCCCAGGATCAGGCGCGAACGCGGTTCCGGGGCCGAATCGACTTCGCGCAGCGAGACCACCCGCACCCGCGTGCCGTGGAACTCGACAGTCCCCCGATAGACGCCGCCGCATCCGTCAAACAGTTCCACCTCGCTGCCAGCCGGCACGCGCAGCACATGGCGCAGGTGGTGCGCTTGCTGCGGCGGCAGCGTGGCGATCCCGTTTCGGATGTGCTCGCGAGGTAAGAAAAACCGCCTTCGGGTCATCCCGGCCCGATCCGGACGAGACCGAACCGAAGCAAATCCGCCGCGATCCGGTGGTCTTGATCCAATGCGCGAGTGCTGCCGGCCGTCAGCTCTCAGGCATCACCCTCGCTCCCGCCCGGGAAGTCTGATTGCTGAAGGCTGACGGCTGAAGGCTGCGCCGACTCCATGCCCGATTCGCGCGACAATTCACCGCCAACGGACTAGCCGAAAATGTCTTTGACTTTCTCGAAGATGTTCTTTTCCTGGTTGACTTCCTCGTCCTTGCTCAGCTTGGCCAGCCGCTCGAACAGCTGCCGTTGTTCCTTGCTCAGCTTGGTGGGAATGACGACGTTCACGGTGACGAACAGGTCTCCGCGGCCGCGTTCGCCGAGGCTCACGATGCCCTTGTTGCGCAGGCGGAAGACCGTGCCGCTTTGCGTGCCTTCGGGGATGGTCAGTTTTTCTTCGCCGTCCAGTGTCGGCACGGAGATTTCGCCGCCGAGCACCGCCTGGGCGATCCCGATGGGAACCTGGCAGTAGAGGTTGTTCCCCTGGCGCTGGAAGAACGGGTGCTCCTCGACGTAGATGATGACGTAAAGGTCTCCCGGCGGGCCGCCTCCCGTCCCGGCCTCACCCTCGCCCTGGATGCGCAGCCGTGCGCCGTTGTCCACGCCGGCCGGAATCTTGATTTCGAGGACCTTTTCCTTGCGCACGCGTCCCTGGCCGTGGCAGACGGGGCACGGGTCGCGAATCACCCGGCCGGCGCCGTTGCACTGGCCGCAGGTCCGGCTGATGGAGAAAAAGCCCTGCTGGTATCGCACCTGGCCGGTGCCGTGGCAGTACGAGCAGACGACCGGGCTCTTGCCGCGCGCCGTCCCGCGGCCGTTGCAGTCGGAGCACGTTTCCTGGCGCGGTATCTTGATCTTGGTCTTGAGCCCGAAGGCCGCTTCCCGGAAGGAGATCTTCAGGTCGTAGCGCAGGTCGGCGCCGCGTTCGGGGCCGCGGCGCCGGCGCGCGCCGAAGATGTCGCCGAAACCGAAGAACTCCCCGAGAATGTCCCCGAAGTCCGCGAATATCGTCGGATCGAAGCCGCTGAATCCGCCCCCCTGCAGGCCGCTGTGGCCGTAACGGTCGTAGCGCGCGCGCTTCTCCGGATCGCTGAGGACGCTATAGGCTTCGGCGGCCTCCTTGAACTTCTCCTCCGCGTCCTTGTCGCCGGGATTCCTGTCGGGATGGTACTTGACGGCGAGCTTCCGGTAGGCGCTCTTGATGTCGGCCTCGGAGGCGTCGCGGGGTACACCGAGCACCTCGTAGTAGTCTCTCTTCTGGTTCAAGGGGAACTCCGCTCCGAAGACCCTCAGTTGGGCTTTTCAGACCCGACATCGCGAAAAGCGGCATCCACCAGGCGCTGCATGTCGTCCGAGGAAGCGTGCAGCTCGTCGCCCGAGTGCGCGGCCGAAGCGGACCCCAGCATTGCCGACGCCAGCCGGGATGCGCCGTCCTCCAGCTGCGCCATCAGCTTCTTGAGTTCCTGGAAATTGTCGCCGAAGGGAGTGAGATCCCTGGATTTCTGGAGCACGTCGCGCACCAACGCCTGGTCCTCGGCCGACAGCAGCCAGCCGAACTGCGAGTAACTCTTGCCCACGTACGCCGCATGACCCTGGATCCGGTTCTTCAGTTCGGTCAGCTCGCGCAGCTTGCGGTCGCTGGCCGCCGACTGTTTGGCCTCGAGGATCATACGATCGATCTCTTCCTTGCTCAAGCCCGTCGAGGGCGTGAT
>Ga0272448_1000883_pt1 | contig 42956 bp, 43 predicted proteins | sample YNPCB0191_FD_202220 | JGI IMG/M metagenome (GOLD analysis project Ga0272448, IMG submission 202220) | Hot spring sediment microbial communities from Yellowstone National Park, WY, United States - YNP-CB-019-1 | ecosystem: Environmental > Aquatic > Thermal springs > Hot (42-90C) > Sediment...
TTACCCTTTATTACTGCTGACGCCTCTGGTCCAAAACATCTTACAATGAGTTTAAACAGGGCAAAATTAGAGGAGTTGGTTTCTCCTATCATTGAGCGTTGTAAAGGACCGGTGGATCAGGCATTGAAAGACTCGGGCCTAAAACCTTCAGAGATTGATAAGATTATAATGGTCGGTGGCCCAACTCGAATGCCTATAGTTCAAAAATTTGTGGAAGACTATATTGGTAAAAAGATTGAGCGCGGTGTTGATCCAATGGAGTGCGTTTCAATGGGCGCAGCTATTCAAGCAGCTATTATCAAAGGAGAGGCCAAAGAGGTGCTTCTTTTGGATGTAACGCCACTTTCTTTAGGAATTGAAACTCTTGGAGGCGTTTTTACCAAGCTAATCGAACGCAATACCACTATTCCAACTAAAAAGAGTCAGATTTTTTCTACCGCAGCTGACAATCAGACTGCAGTTACGGTGAGGGTATTGCAAGGTGAAAGGCCAATGGCAGATGATAATGTTGAATTGGGAAGATTTGATTTAGTAGGTATTCCACCTGCTCCACGAGGCGTGCCCCAGATCGAGGTGACTTTTGACATCGATAAAGATGGAATCGTCCATGTAAGCGCCAAGGATTTAGGAACTGGAAAAGAGCAATCGATTAGAATCTCAGCTCCCAAAAAGCTCTCAAAAGAAGAAATTGAAAGGATGATTAAAGAGGCAGAGCGTTTAGCCGAGCAGGATAAGAAACGAAAGGAAGAGGTAGAGACGCTCAATCAGGCAGATAGTCTTGTTTATTCAACAGAGAAGGCCTTAAAGGATTATGGTGACAAGGTTAGCTCTTCTGAAAAGGAGGCAATTAATAATAAATTAACTGCTCTTAAAGAGGCAATAAAGGCAAAAGATATTGAAAGGACAAAGAAGGCAATGGAAGAGTTGACCCAGGCCTCTCATAAATTGGCTGAAGAGATTTATAAAGCAACAGCTGCTAAACAACAAACGCAACAAAGTAACACAGGAGCAGAACCGCAAGAAGAAACCAACAATACACAACAACAAAGCAAAAAGAAAGACGATGTTATAGATGCAGAGTACCGTGCTGAAGACGAAGAAAAATAGTTGATTAAAAATATATCAGAAGTCAGAGGATAGAATTTTTTCTATTTTCTGACTTCTGTATTCATATTTATTAAGGCTACATAAATGACTACTCAAAGAGACTACTATGAGATATTAGGGGTTAAGAAGAGCGCAACCCTTGATGAGATAAAAAAAGCTTATCGAAGTCTTGCCTTACAATATCATCCTGACAGGGTTCCTACGGAGAAGAAAAAAGAGGCTGAAGAAAAATTTAAGGAAATATCTGAGGCCTATGCAGTATTATCTGATCCGCAGAAACGTGCCTTATACGACCAATACGGGCATGCAGGAATTGATCAGCGCTATAGCGCTGAAGATATATTTAGAGGTGCGGATTTTTCAAGTATTTTTGAGGATTTAGCTGGATTCGGTTTTGGTGAGAGTATATTTGGAAGTATTTTTGGTGATTTGGGCTTTGATATCTTTGGAACTAGACAAAGAACCGGCAAAGCTACTCGCAGAGGACGGGATTTAGAGACACAGGTTGAAATTACCTTAGAAGAGGCATATACAGGCGTAGAAAAGTCTTTAGAGATAAATCGCTACGAAATATGCGCTAAGTGTCAAGGCACAGGAGAAAAACCCGGAGCAAAAAAACGGATTTGTCCTCAATGCAAAGGGCAAGGTAGATTAGTTGTTTCAAATGGCTTTTTTCAGATGTCTCAAACCTGCCCTCAGTGTCGTGGTGCTGGAAGAATTATTACAGAGTATTGCCCTGATTGTAATGGCGAAGGTAGGATAAAGAGTCGCCGCAAGATTCAATTAAAGATTCCTGCCGGTATTGAGCACGGCAGCCACTTGCGCCTGAAAGGCGAAGGTGAAGGAGGAACTTCTGGTCGAGGTGATTTGTATGTATTAGTATTAATTAAACCGCATCCAATTTTTGAAAGACACGGCCAGGACCTATTGTGTAGCGTCACCATACCTTTAACATTAGCTATTCTCGGTGGAGAAATAGGCGTTCCAACATTAGATGGTAAAGTTGAAATGAAGATCCCCAAAGGTACGCAAAGTGGAAAAGTTTTTCGTTTAAGAAATAAAGGCTTACCCAGTATTAGAACATCAGCCAGAGGCGATGAATTAGTTAGGGTTAATGTAGAGATACCTGTTAATCTAACTAGAGAACAAGAACGGCTTATTGAGGAATTTGCTCGTCTCCGCGGAGAAAATGTCAATAAAAACCCAACATTTGGGGAGAAAATCAAAAAGGTATTTCAATAAAAACTTATAGTAATTTAAAATTTAAGCAAGGAGGAATAAATATAATGCCAACTTATGAATATGAATGCAAAAATTGCCAGCATAGATTTGAGGTTATTCAGAGTATAACTGCTGAACCTATTCATGAATGTCCACAATGCCACAGTTTGAATGTAAGACGTCTTATTGGTTCTGGAGCAGGGATTATATTTAAAGGTTCGGGATTCTACGCAACAGACTATCGGAAAAATAAGGCCGGAAAAACAAAGTGTCCCTCTACTAAAGAAAACAACCCAGCCTGTTCGACTTGTCAATATAAAGATAAAAAGAATTCATAATTTTGTAAAATTGAAAAAAAATAGATACAGCCGAACAATTGTAATTTGATAAAAATGGCCATAAATATAAAACCATTTAAGGGGATATGTTATAATCAAAATTTAATAGCTGATCTATCTAAAGTAATCTGCCCTCCTTACGATGTAATTAGCGAGGAAGAAAAAGAGTTGTATTACAACAAAAGCCCCTACAACTTTATTCATATACTTTTAGCTAGGTTGCAACAAAATGAGAAAGGATTTTCTGATAGATATACTAAGTCTGCCATACTTTTTAACGAATGGTTGAAGAATTCAATTTTCCAACAAGATAAAAAAGAGCACCTTTATTTTTACCGCCAGGATTTCTTTTATCAAAACAAAGAAATTAGCAGAATCGGATTTATTGGTTTAATGGAGATAGCTGATTCAAGACAGGTTTTTCCTCATGAAAATACCCATATTCAGCCGAAATTAGATAGATTTGAACTTTTAAAAAAAGTAAGAGCAAACCTCTCTCCCATATTTACAATTTTTTCTGACACAAATAATTTTATTGAAAAGATTTTTAAACAAAATTTCTTGCAGAAAAAACCAGATATTGCTCTTAAGGATAGCGATGGGGTAAGGCATCTGGTTTGGAGATTGTCAGACGCCAAGATTATTGACTCGATTAGAAAAATTATGTCCAAGAAAAATATTTTTATTGCCGATGGCCATCATAGATTCGAGGTAGCTCAAATGTTTAGAGAATTAATGAAGAAGGAGGATAAGGATTATTCTGCTAGTAAAAGTTATAATTTTCTTCTTACTTATTTTACTACGTTGGAGTCCGATGGCATATGTATATTGCCCATTCACCGCTTAATAAAAGATTCAATATTCTATGAACTAGTCAAACAACACTTTAGGATTAAAGAGGTCGATTCGATTTTTGACTTAGAAGAAAAAATACAGCATACCTCAAAAGCATTTTGCTACGGTTTCTACGACGGGCACAAATATTTACTAATCGAGTTAAGGAATAAAAAAGATGCTGTTAAATACGTAGAACCGATCTTTAAAAATTTAGATATCGCAATCCTTGATTATTATATATTACCAAAGATTTTTGGTGTAAAAAAAGAGCAGATATTTTATACTAACAGTAGTCAAGAGGCAAAAGAATGCGTTGATAAAAAACAATGCAATTCAGCCTTTTTAACCAGAGCCGTTAAAATAAAGCAGATTAGGAATGTTGCGCTTGGTGGAAAGAGAATGCCACCTAAATCTACCTATTTTTATCCGAAATTAGCTTCGGGATTGGTGGTTCATAAATTTGAGGAATAGATATGCCTTTATTTGGAAAATCAAGATATACAATTGTTAAGGTTGCCAAAAAAGATATACCATCTGGAATTTGGACAAAATGTGAGGGGTGCCAACAGCCCATCTATAAGAAAGATCTTATTGAAAATATGAAAGTCTGTCCAAAATGTAATTTTCATTTTACCCTCTCTGCGCAGGAGCGAATAGATTTATTAATCGATAAGGCAACATTTAAAGAGATGGACAAAAATATGGTCTCAGCAGATCCATTAGAATTTAAAGGACCAAAAACATATAAAGATAAGCTTAGAGAAGACCGTCAAAAAACCAATTTGAACGAGGCGGTGATTACAGGCGAAGGTCTTCTGAACGGCAAAAAAATCTCTTTGGCAATCACAGATTCCCAATTTATAATGGGTTCTATGGGTTCAGTAGTTGGAGAAAAGATTACCCGCGCTATCGAATATGCAACAAAAAACAGCCTGCCACTCATTATCATTTCTGGCTCAGGTGGAGGGGCGCGAATGTATGAAGGGATGTTTTCATTAATGCAGATGGCAAAAACTTCAGCCGCATTAGCTAAGCACCACCAGGCGAACTTATTGTACATTTCTGTGTTAACAAATCCGACTATGGCTGGGGTGATGGCATCGTTCGCAGGCCTAGGCGATATTATCGTAGCTGAACCTATGGCCCTGATTGGTTTTACAGGACCTAGAGTTATAGAACAAACTATTAGACAGAAATTGCCAGCAGGTTTTCAACGCTCTGAGTTTATGCTTGAACATGGTCTTATAGATATGATAGTCCATCGAAAAAATCTAAAAACAACTTTAAGTCAATTATTAGATTATTTAAGTTGACAGGATTAATTCTATCAGTATAATAATTTAAAATTTATTTTAAAGGAGATTTATGGCGCAGGTAAGTTTAATTAACGTAGTAAAAATTTATAGCAAAGATATAAAAGCAGTAGATAATATCAATCTAAATGTAGAAAACAAAGAATTTGTTGTTTTAGTTGGTCCTTCAGGTTGTGGAAAGTCAACTACGTTGAGACTTATTGCTGGTTTAGAAGAAGTAACGGAAGGGAAAATTTATATTGCTGACAGGTTAGTTAATGATGTGCCAGCAAAAGACAGAAATATAGCTATGGTTTTTCAGAATTACGCCCTCTATCCCCATATGACAGTTTTTGAAAATATGGCTTTTGGGCTTAAATTAAGAAATTACCCAAAATTAGAAATAAAAAAACGGGTAAAAGAGGCGGCAGATATTCTTGGTATCTCCCACTTATTAGACAGAAGACCAAGAGAATTATCCGGCGGGGAAAGACAGAGGGTTGCGGTCGGTAGGGCAATAGTAAGAAAACCCCTGGTTTTTCTTTTCGATGAACCATTAAGCAATCTTGATGCAAAATTGAGAGTCCAGATGCGCACAGAAATTCACAAGCTACATCAGAGATTGCTGACGACTATGATTTATGTTACCCATGACCAGATTGAGGCTATGACAATGGGTGATAAAATTGCCGTAATGAAGGATGGTGTTATTCAACAGATAGCCGACCCAATAACTATTTATGATAAACCAGCTAATAAATTTGTGGCTGGTTTTATAGGTAGCCCTCCGATGAATTTTATGACTGGCAAGATTATAAAACTGGGCAAAAACTTTTATTTCAATGAAGGAAGATTTAAGGTGAAAATAGTTGAAGAAATGAATAAGAATATCGAGCCATATTTAGATAAAGAGGTTGTATTCGGTATTCGCTCAGAGGACATCTATGATAAATTATTCGTCTCTAACGCGCCCCTAGAGAATATCGTTACCGTTACTTGTGAAGTTGTAGAACCAATGGGTTCAGAGGTATATTTATATCTTACTACGGGAAAACATTCTTTAATAGCACGTGTAGGAGCTCATGATCGACCAGAGGTAAATCAGGATATGGATTTAGTATTTGATATGAGCAAGGTGCATTTCTTTGATCCCAAAACCGAAAAAACTATTATTTAGTCACTCCTTTATAATTCTTGCCTTTTTTATTTTACTTCATCTAATCTCATTAATTTTTTTATTTAAAAAATATACTCTTGTAATATTAGGCAGTTATGGTTTATGTCTACTTTTTTTTATCTTGATTTTATCAATAATAAATAAAAAACAAAATTTACTCCTGATTCAAAAAGAAGATTTATTGGAGAAAATAAATATTATTTCACAGTCTGTTTATAAAAAGATTGGGCTGTTTAACAGTCTAGAGAAAAAACAAATAAGATATCTTAATCTAGAAAACATAGTAAGCAATTTTAATCAAAATTTACTACTTCAGAATTTAGGCGAAACTATTGTAGATGAGGTATTTAGATTATTTGATAATTCCATTGTGCTCTTGTATCTTTTGGATAGAGCTACCAATAAGATTAATTTAAGTTTTTCTCGAAAGAAAAATCAAGATATTGTAATTAAAGAAAAACACGGCGATATTTTTGATGAGTGGGTAATTAAAAACAATCAGGGTCTTTTTTTAGAAGATGTATTTGGCGACTTCAGGTTTGATGCTGAGAAAATAAGAGATAAAATTTATCGCCAAATCTCTTCCCTTATGATATTTCCCTTAGTTACTAACAATCGTTTTATCGGAATATTAAGGGTAGAGTCTGATTCAGTCGGCTATTTTAATTCGGAAGATTTTAGATTTTTATCAACTTTATCCAGCCTGGCTACAGTGGCATTAGAAAATTCTTTGCTTTTTGAAGAAATAGAAGAATTAGCTATTAGAGATGGTCTGACTGGTTTATATTCGAAAAGATATCTAAACGAAAGAGGCATAGAAGAGATTAAATTCGCCAAAACTAAAAAACAAAAATTGTCATTATTGATGATAGATATTGATAATTTTAAACTTTTTAATGATAATTACGGCCATCGTTGTGGTGATATTGTTTTGGTGCACATAGCTAATGTTTTAATCAAAAGTTTAAAGTCGCTTAATAATTTAATTGCCCGGTTCGGGGGAGAGGAGTTTGTCGTATTGTTACCCCAAACCAATAAAGAAGAGGCGTTATCTTTGGCAGAAAAGATTAGATTTACGGTTGAGAAAGAAGAAATTTCTTTACGACGCAAAAAAACCAAAGTTTCAGTCTCAATAGGAGTAGCCACTTTTCCTGATGATGCTGATTCCTGGCACAATCTTATTTATAAATCAGATATAGCAATGTATAAGGCAAAACAATTAGGTAAAAATAGAATATGTTCTGCTTAATTTTATTTTATTTCAGTTTAGTTGCAGTCTTTCTTTTATTAATTATTACCTTAGCTAAATCAAGGCTCGGTCTAATTTCAGAGATTAAAGAACTACGTATAAAATTAAATAATCTCAACCAACAAGAAGAAAGGCTAAAAGAGGAAATCGATAAGAAAGATAAATTAGTTAGAGAAATAGCCACTCTTTATGAATTATCCAAAGAGATGTGTCGATTTTTAGATATCAATAAGATTTTTTCTGTTTTTAAAGAGGGCTTAAGCAAATTAGTTAGATTTGAAGAGTGTCTTTATTTTGATAAGATTGGCTCTTTTGATGACTTTGTCGATTTTTTAGTCATCCCACTTGCAATATCGGATAAGTCAAACTTCGGTTACCTAGCCATCAAAGGACTAGATAAAAAAGATAGGCCAAAATTGGATATTCTGGTTTTGCAATTTATCTCGGCCCTGCGTCGCTCTAGACTATATAATCTTATTCGCGAATTAGCAATAACTGATAGTCTTACTAAAACTTTTACACACTCCTATGTTTTAGATCGATTGAACGAAGAGTTAAAACGGGCCAGCCAGTTTGAATTTTCTTTAGCTTGTTTAATGATAGATATCGACAACTTTAAATCCATTAATGATAAATATGGCCATCTGGTAGGAGATGTGGTTTTGAAAAAGGTGGCAGAGATTATTAAAAATAACTGCAGAGAAATTGATTTGGTAGGTAGATTTGGAGGAGAGGAGTTTATTGTTATTCTGCCAATGATTGATAAGGATAATGCTATAGTAGTGGCTGAAAGAATTAGAAAAACCATCTCTTCTGTTAACATCTCGATATTTGATAGAATAATTAGTGTTTCTGTTAGCATCGGACTGGCCTATTACCCCACTGATGCAAAAAGCAGTCATGAAATTATCGACAAGGCTGACTGGGCGTTATATCGGGCAAAAAATTCGGGGAAAGATAGGGTAGTAGCTTATGCAAGATTTGATTAGTTTATTGACCGATAATCTTGACGCTTAATAATTTGAATAAGAAGTTAATTAATTTCCTTGAAAATAATTCTGAATTAGGTTAGAATTTAAAAAATATTAAACAAAATGGAGCAAATTAAATCAGGAAAAAAATTATTTTTGGCTATAGATTTAGGAGGAACCCTAACCAAAATTGCTATTATTAACAGTGGCTTTAAAATATTGAAGAAAAAGATTTTTTTGACAGATATTTGTAAAGCTAAAACAAGTAAAATCTTTATCGATAATTTAGCTAAAGAGGTCGAGCAAATTTTAAATACCTCTAAGCTACAACAACAGATTAAAGCATTTGGTATTGGCGTGCCGGGTTTAGTTGATTTTTCCAAAGGTATAGTTCATTCTTTAACAAATATTACTAATTTTCAAAATGTACCTTTAAGAAAAATCCTGCAGTCAAGATTTGGAATGCAGGTCTTTATAGATAATGATGTTAATTTAATGGCTTTGGCTGAAGCAAAAATTGGTGCCGCAGCCGGCTATAAAAATGCAGTTTGTTTGACCTTAGGCACTGGCGTTGGCGGTGGCATTATCTGTGAGGGTAAGCTCTACAGAGGAGCTAGTTTCTCGGCTGGAGAGATCGGCCATATCCCACTTAATTTAAATGGTCCAATTTGTAACTGTGGGGGGTATGGCTGTTTAGAGAGATATATCGGAAATAGAATTATATTAAGAAAAGCTAAAATTATATTAAGAAAAAAAGATTTGACTATGGAGCAATTAAGCTCTTTGGCAAGAGAAGGTAACGAGCTTGCCCTTAATATATTTAAAGACTATGCAAAAAAATTAGGGACAGTTTTAGCTGGAATTGTAAATTTTTTCAATCCAGAGGTAATTGTAATAGGTGGTGGTATTGCAAATGCAGGAAGATTTCTATTCTCGCAAATCCATCAAACTATAAAGGAAAGGGCTCTTTCGGTTTCTTACAAGGCCCTAAATATAAAAAAGGCAAAGTTAGGAAGTGATGCTGGTTTAATTGGTGCAGCTATTTTAATTCAAGAAAATTTTTCTAGATGAATCACCAGAACCTCTATAATAAAAAAAAGAAGATAAATAAATCTCTATTTTGTCTTCTAGGAATATTTTTATTAATTTGTAATTTATCCTTCGCAGAAGAAAAAAAATCCCCTACCTCATCTCAACCTGTTGAGGTTAACGGTGATACAGTTGAGTTCTTTACTGATTCCCAAAAGATTCAGGCAAGTGGCAACATAGTCATCAACTATGGCGACACAGTTTTAACCTGCGATAAAATAACGGTTTTTACTTCAACAAAAGATGCTATTGCTGAGGGTAACGTAAAATTAACTAATCCACAAGGCGTCCTTACTAGTAATAGTTTGGTATATAATTTCGATTTAAAAGAAGGTAGATTAGTAGATGTTAATTTTAAATCTGAACCCTATTTTGGTTTAGCAACAGAGGTCGAGAAAAAAGCTACTAAGTTTATTTTAAAAAATGGTTACATTACTACCTGCAATTTTGATAAGCCCCACTATCGAATCTACGGCAGGGAAATAGAAGTTATACCGAATGATAAAATAGTAGCTAAAAATATAGTTTTCTTTTTAGGAAATGTTCCTGTGCTCTATGCGCCTTTTTTCCGTCAGAGCCTAAAAGACAAACGTCATTTTTTTAATTTTATCCCCGGCCATTCAAAAGAATGGGGAACATTTACCTTGATGGAGTTTCGATATTGGCTAATTGATGATAAAGTTAGGTCTGTTCTTCATTATGATTGGAGAGAAAATAAAGGTTTTGGAGGCGGAATAGATATTCAGCATGATTTTTTTGGCAGCGGAAAATTTAATTACTATCAAGTAAATGAACACCTTAGAGGTCGTGGGGAAGTGGAGCCATTTTGGAAAGATAACACAAGATATAAAATAGAATACCGACATAAGTGGGATATTAATAATAATACAGATCTTTTGATCGATCTACACCGATTTTCTGATACGAATTTTTTGAAAAATTATTTTTACCGACAATACGAGAAGGACTCCGCACCTTCCAGTTATATCTTATGGACCCATGCCTTTGCCAATGCAACATTAAGCGCAGAACTGCGCAAGAGAATAAATCAATTTTATTCTGAAACCGAAAAACTTCCAGAACTAAAGTTCCAGATGCCCAATTTCGAAATTGCTCAAAGCAATATCTATTTAATGAGTGAAAGTAGCATAACCTCTTTCAACTCTAAAACAGCCAATAGTGATACAGATATAGATACTGTAAGGTTTGATACCTTTAATAAATTTAGTTATCCCTTAAAATTTTTATTTATGGAGCTCAATCCTTTTATAGGAGAGCGAATTAGTTATTACTCTAAAGATAAAGAAGGCAATGAGAATCTACTTAGGAACATTTTCTATTCAGGATTAGACATTTCTACCAAATTTTATCGGATTTATGATGTTTATATAGATAGTTGGGGGATTTCCATCGATAGACTTCGCCATATCATTATGCCCTTGATTGAGTTTGATTATATTCATCAACCAACGCTTTCCAGCTCTCGTCTAAATACCTTTGATAGTGTAGATTCTATCTCAGTTAGCAACACAGTGAAACTCTCCTTAATTAATAAATTGCAGACCAAGAGGGATTCTGAAACAATAGATTTTTTGAGCTTCATAGTAGACAGCACTTATAATTTTAAAACAGAAAATCTAGGGGGCGGGTTTTCTGATATTAATTTTGATTTGGAGCTTTTACCTAATTCTCGATTGAAATTTTATTCAGATGCTAAATATGACTTAAATGAACACTATTTTAAAAATGCTAATTTCGATATTAAATTTAATTTTGGCGAAAATGACCGTTATTCTTTAGGCGCAGGATATAGATACTCCAGAGACTCCGATTCTCAGTTGCTAAATTTTAGTTTCGAGAATAGAATTAATTCTAAGTGGAAATTTCGATGTTTTCAACGCTATAATCTCGCTACCAATATAATGGAAGAGCAGGAGTACGCCATTGTTAGAGACCTTCACTGTTGGGAATTTGAGTTAAGTGTTAACAATCGCGATCAAAAAGGTATTATGTTTTGGTGGATATTTAGATTAAAGGCCTTTCCCTCAGTTGGTTTTGAAGTAGAAAATAGTTATCAGCAACCTAAAAGCCATTAATTTTTTAGGAGTAAGATTATGAAGTATAACATAGCAGTTGTAGGCGCAGGTTACGTTGGTTTGGTAACAGGTGCCTGCCTGGCTGAATTAGGCAATAAGGTTTTTTGCATTGACAACAATAGCGATAAAATAAAGATGTTAAAGGCACTAAAAATACCTATCTATGAACCTGGCCTGGAGCGACTTGTTATAAAGAATGTAAAAAGAAATAAATTATTTTTTACAACTAATATAGGCGAAGGGATAAAAGAAGCCACAATAGTTTTTATTGCAGTAGGAACTCCCCCTAAAGAAAACGGAGAGGCCGACGTAAGCGCTATCGAAAATGTTTCCAAGATAATTGCCCAACATATGACTTCTTATAAGCTAATTGTAGGTAAATCAACTGTTCCAGTTGAAACTGGTAAATGGATAGACCGCACAATTAAACTCAATCTAAAAAAAGATGTAGAATTCGATGTTGCCTCTAATCCTGAATTTTTAAGAGAGGGCTCTGCTATATCTGACTTCTTTAATCCCGACAGAATAGTTCTTGGTGTCTCTTCCAAAAGGGCACTCGATTTATTATTGGATTTATATAAACCTATTAAGGCCCCAAAATTAATCACCGATATTGCCTCATCAGAATTAATAAAGCATGCATCCAATTCATTTTTGGCTCTAAAGATTTCCTATATCAATGCAATTGCCCGGATATGCGAATTATCCGGAGCTGATATTAGCCAGGTAGCCGACGGTATAGGTATGGATAAAAGAATTGGCAGGGCCTTTCTTGATGCAGGAATAGGATTTGGTGGATTTTGCTTTCCTAAAGATTTAGATGCCTTCATAAAAATTTCAGAAAATCTTGGATATGATTTTAAGTTACTCAAAGTAGTAAGAGAGATAAACGAAAAACAAAAAGAATTATTTTTTAGTAAAATAAAAAGCTCCTTATGGAACATAAATTCAAAAATCATCGGCGTGTTAGGATTGTCTTTTAAACCAGAGACCGATGATTTAAGATTTGCGCCATCTTTATCAATTATAGAAATGTTAAAAAAAGAAGGGGCCTGTATTAAGGCCTACGACCCAAAAGCTATGGAGAAAGCCAAATCTCTAATCAAAGATATAACTTTTTGTAAAAATGCATATGAGGTAGCCAAGGAGTGCGAGTGCCTATTAATAATTACCGAATGGAGCGAATTTAAAAATCTGGATTTTAAAAGATTAAAAAAGTTAATGAAAAGACGCCTTATAATTGACGGAAGAAATATCTTAGATAAAGAGAGACTAAATAATTTGGGTTTTGAATACATTGGCATTGGTAGATAAGGTATCTAAATTAAAAATATGAAGAAGTTATTAGAAAAAAAGATTAAAGAAAGAACAGCAAAAATATGCGTAGTAGGTTTGGGTTATGTTGGTCTGCCATTAGCAGTAGAGTTTGCTAAAAATAATTTTTTTGTTTTTGGGATAGATTGTGATGTCCAAAAAATTGATTGGCTAAATAAAGGCAAATCTTATATTCAAGATGTAGATGAGAGGGAGCTAAAAGGCCTAACTGAAGAAAAAAGATTCTATTTTACCAATGATTATAAGACGATAAATCATGCAGATGTAGTTATAATTTGTGTGCCTACACCTCTAAGAAAGACCAAAGAACCAGATATGTCATATATCTTAGCAGCGGCAAATGCAATAAAAGAGAGGATTCGCAGGGGCCAACTTATAATTTTAGAAAGCACCACATACCCTGGCACTACTGAAGAGGTCTTATTGCAATTATTTTCACAAAATAAACTAAAAGTTGGAAGAGATTTTTTCTTGGCATTTTCTCCTGAGAGAATAGATCCCGGCAATAAAATTTATAAAACCTCTAATATTCCAAAGATCGTCGGTGGTATTACTAAATACTGTTCATCACTGGCTAAACTGCTATATGAACAGATTACAGTTTCAGTTTTTGTAGTCTCTAATTCAAAAGCTGCCGAGATGGCAAAATTATTAGAGAATACTTTCAGGGCAGTAAATATAGCTTTAATCAACGAGGTTGCCTTGATGTGCTATAAACTTGGTATTAATGTTTGGGAAGTTATTGAGGCTGCAAAAACAAAACCTTTTGGTTTTATGGTATTTTATCCAGGTCCAGGGTTGGGTGGCCACTGTCTTCCTATAGACCCTTGGTATTTATCTTGGAAGGCGCGCCTTTCTGGTTTTGAGCCCAGACTTATTGATTTAGCCAGCCAGATTAATTCTTCAATGCCTTCCTATGTTGTTACCAGAATAATTGATTTAGTAAATCAGCGATTTGCATGCCCAATCAAGGCAGCTAGAATATTAATTATCGGCGTTACTTATAAAAAGAATGTTGCCGATATCAGAGAATCCCCTGCTTTAGAAATCTTAAATTTATTATCAAAACACAAAGCCGACGTCCAATACTTTGATCCGTACATTCGACAATTAAAATTAGGAGATAAGACATATCGTTCTGTAAATTTGACTCAAGCAAACCTAAGAAAATCATTATGTACTGTGATAGTGACTGACCACGATAATATAGATTTTAATTTTATTTTAGAAAATTCAAAATTAATCTTTGATACCCGAAACGCCTACAATAATAAGAAAGATAGGAGAATCGTGTATCTATCATCTTAAATTAATTATTTCTCCTGAGAAAATAATATGCGCAGAAAAACAATTTTTATTACTGGTGGAGCTGGTTTTATCGGTTCACATCTTTGTGAACTAATCATTCAGGATGGAAACCGAATCATCTGTGTTGATAATTTGATTACAGGAAGTAAAAATAATATTGCCACATTACTTAAGAATCCTTTATTCGATTTTATTATCTGGGATATCTGTAAACCAATAAAAATTAAAGGAAAGATTGATTATGTGTTGCATTTAGCTTCACCAGCAAGCCCTGTGGATTACTTAAACTATCCAATTCAGACTTTAAAAGTAGGGGCCCTGGGCACACTTAATTGTCTGGGATTGGCAAGAGTAAAAAAGGCAAAATTCTTATTAGCCTCTACCTCTGAAGTTTATGGCGACCCCTTATTACACCCTCAGAAAGAAACTTACTGGGGCAATGTAAATCCAATTGGGCCAAGGGGCGTCTATGACGAAGCTAAGCGTTTTGCTGAAGCTATAACTATGGCTTATCACCGTTATCATAAACTAGATACAAAAATTGCCCGTATTTTCAATACTTACGGGCCTAAAATGAGAATAAATGATGGCAGGGTAGTGCCAAATTTTATTATCCAAGCCTTAACTAACAAACCACTAACTGTTTATGGCAACGGTAATCAGACAAGATCTTTTTGCTATATTTCTGATTTAGTAGATGGCATTCACAGATTAATGACCTCATCCGTAAATGAGCCTGTGAATTTAGGCAATCCTAATGAATTTAAAGTAATGCAGTTAGCAAAGATTGTTATCAGATTAACCAATAGCAAATCAAAAATAAGATTCCTTCAATTACCCGAAGACGATCCTAAAAAAAGAAAACCTGATATTAGCAGGGCAAAAAGCCTATTAAAGTGGTATCCAAAGGTTAAGTTAGAATCCGGCTTAAAAACGACTATAGCTTGGTTCAAAGATAATCTCTGATATCTTTATTATTTCTTTTCTAAAAGTTTACCAATTACTTTACTAAAAAAATTTGAGAAAAAACTTCTTGACAATCAAAATGTTATTAACTATAATTAGCACTCTAACAAAAAAAGTGCTAATTAAAATTTTTAGAGAGAAGGAGGAGATTAAAGCATGAACATAAAACCATTGGCTGACAGGATAGTTATTAAACCATTAGAGGCACAAGATAAAACAAAAGGAGGAATTGTGCTCCCAGATACAGCTAAAGAGAAGCCTCAGGAAGGTAAGGTGGTGGCAGTAGGAAAGGGTAGAGTTTTAGAAAACGGTAAGATTGAACCATTAGAGGTTAAAGTTGGCGACATAGTCCTTTATAGTAAATATTCAGGGACAGAGATTACGAAAGACGGAGAAGAATACCTAATAGTAAAAGAAGAAGATATTTTGGCAATTGTGAATAAATAAGTATTTAAGCATTAATCATTTAAGAATTTTAAGATAAGCGGAGGAAGGAGATATGGCAAAACAATTATCATTTAATGAAGAGGCAAGAAGACTCATACTTCGGGGCGTTGAACAATTGAGTCTTGCAGTAAAGGCAACACTAGGACCTAAAGGAAGAAATGTTGTATTAGAGAAAAAATTCGGCTCTCCTACTATTACAAAGGATGGAGTAACTGTGGCTAAAGAGATTGAATTGGAAGATCCTTATGAAAATATTGGAGCACAATTAGTTAAAGAGGTTGCAGAGAAAACATCCGATGCTGCTGGTGATGGAACTACTACGGCTACTGTTTTGGCTGAAGCAATCTTTAGAGAAGGGTTAAAGAATGTTACAGCTGGAGCAAATCCAATGGCTGTGAAAAGGGGAATTGAAAAGGCAGTTGAAAAAGTAGTCGAAGAATTAAAAAATCTATCCAAACCTATTAAAGATAAAAAAGAGGTAGCTCAAGTTGCTTCCATTGCAGCAAATTGTGATACAGCAATCGGTGAATTAATCGCTGAGGCAATGGATAAAGTAGGAAAAGATGGGGTAATTACTGTTGAGGAGGCAAAAACAACAGCAACTACTCTTGAAGTCGTAGAGGGAATGCAATTTGACCAAGGCTATCTTTCTCCATATTTTGTTACTGATGCTGAAAGGATGGAAGTAATTTTAGAAGACGCTTACATTTTAATTCATGAAAAGAAAATTTCCAACTTAAAAGATTTATTACCATTGTTAGAAAAGATAGCTAAAGCCGGCCGTCCACTTTTAATTATAGCTGAAGAAGTTGAAGGAGAGGCTTTGGCAACATTGGTAGTCAATAAACTTCGTGGCACTTTAAGTGTAGCTGCGGTCAAGGCTCCAGGTTATGGCGATAGAAGAAAGGCAATGCTTGAGGATATTGCTATTTTAACCGGGGGAAAAGCTATTACTGAAGACTTAGGGATAAAATTAGAGAACGTAGACTTAGAAGATTTAGGAAGGGCAAAAAGGATTAAGATAGATAAAGAGAATACTACCATAGTAGAGGGTTCTGGAAAAACCCAAGCCATTAATGGTAGGATAGCCCAAATCAGAAAACAGATTGAAGAAACAGATTCCGACTACGATAAAGAAAAACTACAAGAAAGATTAGCAAAGCTTGCAGGAGGAGTTGCAGTAATAAATGTCGGGGCTGCTACTGAAACTGAAATGAAAGAAAAGAAGGCAAGGGTTGAAGATGCTTTACACGCAACGAGAGCAGCTGTGGAAGAAGGCATTGTGCCAGGAGGAGGGGTAGCGCTGCTTAGAACTTTACCCGCCTTAGAAAAACTTAAACTAAAAGGTGATGAACAGATTGGCGTAGATATTATTCGTCGGGCTTTGGAAGAACCGATTCGTCAATTGGCAAATAATGCCGGCTTAGAGGGCTCTGTTATAGTTCAGGCAGTCAAAGAAAAAGATGTAAATGTTGGCTATGATATCAATCAAGACTCTTATGTGGATATGATAAAAGCCGGTGTAATAGATCCGACTAAAGTAACTCGTTCAGCGCTTCAAAATGCAGCAAGCATATCCTCTCTGCTTTTAACAACAGAGGCCTTGATTGTGGAGAAAAAAGAAGAGGAAAAATCCCAAATGCCACCAATGCCTCCTGGAGGCGGATATGGCGGAGGAATGTATTAAAAAATAGTCTAAAAAAAGCGTGTTGGAGTATAGGCCAGGGTTTAACTCTGGCCTATTTTTATTAACAATTTTAGTTAATTTTACTTAACAGGTTTTGTTTGCGAAAATTTTTGTAGTAACTGTGAAATCTAGAAAATTTTCTTGCTTAATCTTTTATAAAATAGTAATATAAATGACAAAATGCTAAGCTGAATTGAATTATTATCATAATTTTTAAAAAATTTAAAAAATTCAGGGCCCATAGCTCAGTCGGTAGAGCAGGTGACTCATAATCACTTGGTCAGAGGTTCGAGTCCTCTTGGGCCCATATTAAAAATGTGATAAAAGATTGTGGAAGGAGATGTTTATTATGAAAAAAATTCTTTTTACTGTTGGTGTCTTGTTTGTTTCTTTCTTTTTTAGTCAATCCCTTTTTGGCTCGGCAGGCCATATTCTAAATCTCGATACACAGGGAAAATCTCCGCTAATTAAAAGGATAACTATTATTCAACAAGAAGGAGGCAGGGTCGATTGGTCACCATCAGGCAATAATCTGATTGCCTTTGATAAAAAGAATGCAGATGGTTATTATGACATCTATCTTATGGACACCAATGGTACTATAGTAGCAAATCTTACCGATGGCAATCCCAATATAAATCAATTGCATAACGGAAATCCGGTTTGGCACCCTTTTGGCAAATATATCGTATTTCAATCAGAAGAACCACAACATTACAATTTAGCAAATAAATGGCCTCCCAATCCAGGTATCGGTGTTTATAATAATCTTTGGGCTATGACACCAGATGGAAAAAAATTCTGGAAATTGACAAATATCCCGATTAAAAAAAATCTTTTTGACGGAATTGCTAACTTTGGAGTCCTTAATCCTCATTTTTCTCACGATGGTAGAAAACTGGTTTGGACCGAGCGTTATGATGATTGTCAGACAAAAGAATGCAAGTGGGGAAAATGGCGCATTAAAATGGCTGATTTTATTGATTCACAAAATGGCCCATATCTAAAAAATGAACAAATAGTTTTGCAAAAATGTTGTAGTAAGATTGGATTTTATATGACTGCTATGGGTTTTTCTCTTGATGATAAAAAAATTCTTATTGCGGGTAATATTGATGGTCAGGATGAATTTGGAATGGACCAATATATTTTCGATTTAACCACGCGCCACATCTATAACTTGCAGAATACGCCTCAAATCTGGGAAGAGGATTGCAATTGGACGCCCATTACTAATAAAATAATTTATATGACAAATGAGGGCTCGCCATTAGATTTTGATAATCCAGATTGGTATTGGCAACATCACACAAGAGAGTATTGGTTAATGAATAATGATGGCTCTAATAAAACTAGACTTACATATTTTAATGATAAGGATGCCCCTGAATATATTGGCCGAGATACTATTGTAGCTGATTCTTCAATTAGTCCTGACGGTAAGAAATTAGTAGGAATTATTGGGATTGACTATGGCGACCAAGACAAGGCAGATTTTGAACTAAAGATTGTGCTCATTGAATTTGAAAAACCACTCTAAGAACTTATTTAAAATCTTTAATAAGAGGGTTACCAAAACTGACCAAGCCGCCAAAAAACATACTTGGGAGAAGTCATTTTTTAAATAAATAGAATGGTCTCAAAAATATTTTCTCGAGTTAAACTCTTACTCATCTTTACCATAATATTACCGATATTATCCTCTGGTTGTTTAAAAAAAACGCCTGCAGCTATAACTGTTTTACCTTACATTACTCAAAAACTACCTATTTCTGAACGAAAATTCTATATAGGATTTGTTCCGAATCCGGCCTCAGCACCAAAAAGTACTTTTAATGACATTATAAAGGCATACGAAGAGGCTAGGGAGATTGCCGAGATAAGCGTAGTCTGGGTAGCCAAGCAGTCACTAGGTGAATATGAATTATTGAAGAAAAATCGTCTAATAACTGCTATAAGGGTCTATGGTCTAAAACCATTAATAACTCTTAACTTCGCTACTCTTAAGCAATCACAAAATGGCCTAGAATATGTGATTGATGCGCCGAGTGGTATAAATCCAAGCCTTAGTGATTTAGAATTTCGCCAACTTTGGAAAAATGAGGCAAAAAAGATTGCTCAAGAGTTTAGACCGGAATATTTTTCATTGGGCAATGAAATAAATGATTATTTCTATTTTCATCCTGATGAGTTCGAAACATACTTGTCTTTGGTTAAGCAGGTGTATAATGAAATTAAAAGTGTCTGCCCCGATACTAAAGTTTTAGTTGTGCTATCTTATAATCACCTAATTGAAAACAATCAATGGGATATGCTTACAAAATTAGATAGCTGTGTTGATTTAATCGGGTTAACCACCTATCCGTATAAAAAATTTTCAACCCCAGATGATATCCCTATAGATTACTATTCAAGATTAAAACAGTATATTACTAAACCGGTTGCGTTTACCGAAATTGGCTGGAGTTCAACTGGAAAAAATACAGAAAAAATCCAAGCAGATTTTTTGATTAAGTTTTTAGAATTAACGAAAGGGCTCGATATTGAGATGATTAATTGGTTATTTTTGCATGAAACCACCTTAACTGGAATTATCGCCCAAATTTCCCATCCAGATGTTACCACCATTGCATTAAAAAGACCGGACGGCAGAAAAAAAGAGGTTTATGATATCTGGGTAGCGCTTAAACAATTAAAGCGACGCTAAGACAACGTCTTTTCTCACTTATCAAAATATTTCAATCTAAATTTGTGAAAAATTTTATTTTTAAAAGGGTTGAGGATTTTTCATTGATTTATGAATTAAATTTGGTAAAATGTTATAAATCTGAATCTATCTAATTTAGCAAAAGAAATTTATTTTATATATTTATATTATTTTTAATAAAGAAACGGGCGGTTGGCTCAGTTGGTTAGAGCGTCGCGTTCACATCGCGAAGGTCACAGGTTCGAATCCTGTATCGCCCATAAAAAACATATTTGACACCTTATTTAAAAATATTATAATTTTGTAATTCGTGGAGCATATTCGTTGGAACAGATAAACTATAATGAGCAGATTTTAAGGTTAATAGAGTTACAGTCTTTAGACTCCAAACTCTATCGTCTCAGAAAAGAAAAAGATGAGCAACCTGAAATTATAAAGAGCCTTCAAAATAAACTTCAACAGCAGCAACAAGTTGTAAAAGAAAAGGAAGAAAGACTAAAGGCGGTTCAATTAAAGAGAAAAGATAAGGAAATTGAATTATCCTCTCAAGAAGAACAGATTAAGAAACTACAATCCCAGCTCTATAGTCTTAAGACTAACAAAGAATATACTGCCATGCTTAATGAAATAAATGGCAAAAAGATGAATCAGTCTGTTTTAGAAGAAGATATTTTAAAAATAATGGAGGAGCAAGAAGAAATAAAGAGACAATTAGATAAGCAGAAAGGACTTTTTGCCGAAGAAGAAAAAAAATTTGAATTAGAAAAACAAAAGATTCAAAACCATCTAAAGGAAATTGAAGCCGAAATTGCTGATTACGAGGCCAAGCGTAAGATAGTTACCGAAGGGGTAAATCCTAAGATTTTGGCTAAATATGAGAAAATATTAAAAGGAAGAAATGGTCTGGCTATAGTTGAAGTAGATCCCAATGATCTTTCTTGTAAAGGGTGCTACATGAAGACCACGCCACAGGTAATTAATGAAATAAAAATGAATAAGGGTTTAGTATTCTGCGAAGTTTGTTCAAGAATTCTCTATGTCAGAGAAGATACAAAGTAATCACTATGAGATTTTTGTTGATGGCGGAGCGAGGGGCAATCCGGGAGAGGCGGCGATAGGGATTGTAATATGTCAAAACGGCGCTGTCATAAAGAATTTTTCTAGATTTATTGGCATCGCTACCAATAATGTTGCAGAGTATTTAGCGATAATTTACGCACTCCAAGAGGCAATCATAAATAATTTTCGCAACGTAACTATCTATACCGATAGCGAATTAATTTATAGACAGATAAAGGGAGAATATCAAGTCAAGCAGACAGAACTAAAGATATTTTTCGATCAAATTAAACACCTAATGACAGGGTTTGTTAATATTGAATTTGTCAATATTCCCCGAAGCAAAAATAAACTAGCAGATAAATTAGTTAATCAGGCAATCGACAGAAGACCTGTTCATTTACAAAGTAAAAAAAGACCTAAGGTAGACCGGGATGGTCAATTATTAGACCTAGTCTAATAATAGGAAAGTCCGAGCTCTGAAGGGCAGCGTATTCCGATAATTTCGGAACATCAAATCTTTTATTATATAGAAAGGTTTGATCGGATAGCCCAAGTTATTAAACTAGTGGGCGTTTAATTCCTAAAAGAATTAAATAGAGCCACAGAGACGAGTAACAGCCACTATCTTACAAAAACATTTGTAAGAATAAACAGCTGGGAAGTGAAACGCGGCAATCTCTACGCGGAGCAATACCAAAAGGTCCTAATTTGCAATCGCAAGACAGTGGCCCGCTGTCATATCATTTGATATGTTAGGATGGGTTGGTTGCTAGATCTCAAAAAGAAATTTTTGAGACAAGAGGAATGACCATCGGGCAAACACTTAAATGTGTTTTGTCTTTACAAAACTCGGCTTATACGGTCTGCCTTAGGTATTCTTATATTTTAAATTTTTAAAAAATATTTAAGTTCAATAAAAATTAAGTTTGGGAGGAGTTATGTCTGGACATTCAAAATGGGCAAGTATCAAACATAAAAAAGCTGCTACCGATGCAAAAAGAGGGGCTTTATTTACAAAGCTAATTAGGGAAATAACTACAGCTGCAAGAAGTGGCGGTAACCCTGAAACAAATCCACGTCTAAGAACCGCTATTGCAAGAGCAAAAAGTCATAATATGCCCACTGCCAATATTGAAAATGCAATAAAGAAAGGAACAGGCGAATTGCCGGGAGTTGTCTATGAGGAAATTACCTATGAGGGTTTTGGTCCGGGGGGAGTTGGAATAATGGTTGATGTACTAACAGATAATAAGAACCGGGCCTCAGCTGAAATCAGAAATATTTTCTCTAAAAAAGGTGGAAATCTTTCCGGGTCTGTAGCGTGGATGTTTCAAAAAAAGGGTTATATTGTAATAGACAGAAAGATTATTGAAGAAGATAAACTTCTCTCTTTTGCCTTAGAGGCTGGCGCCGAAGATATGAAGACAGAAGAGAGTACCTACGCTATAATTTGCGATCCCAAAGATTTTGAAAAAGTAAAAAAGACTATTGAGGAGAAAAAAATCCCCCTGTTAAGCGCAGAGATAACCATGATTCCAACAAATACAATCAGGATAGAAGAGGAGGCATTGGCGAATCAGATTCTTGACTTGGTAGATGAATTGGAAAATCACGTTGATGTTCAACATGTCTACGCAAATTTCGATATACCCGACGAAATTTTAGAAAAAAGAAATTCTTAAACAAAGGAAATGTTAATCGTAGGTATTGACCCTGGTTTAAAAAATACAGGTTATGCAATAATAGACCAACAAAACAATAAGATTAGACTAATTGATGCTGGTTATATCAAAACCTCTCCAGACTGTAGTATAGATAAAAGATTATTGAAGATTTTTAAGGGGCTAGATGAATTAATTAAAAAATACTCTCCTGATGCTGTTGTTTTGGAAAAATTATATTCACACTATAAGCACCCTTTAACAGCATGTCTGTTAGGACATGCTCGGGGAGCGATATGTTTGTGTTGTGCTCAAAATAATATAGAACTTTTTGAATACAGCGCTACAAGAATCAAAAAATCAATTTTAGGAGTAGGTAATGCCTCAAAACAACAGATTCAGCAGATGGTATTAAATATATTAGGCCTTAAAAACAACAATGCCTTTTCCTTAGATGTTACCGACGCTATTTCAATAGCTATTGCTCACAGTTATATAACTAAAAAAAGATTAATATGATTGCCCAGATCTCTGGTAGGATAGTTAAAGAAACTCAAGAAAGTGTATTAATCGAAAATAACGGAATTTGTTATGAGGTATTAATACCGGCGATAATCAAAAAACGGTTGGTCGAATTCATCTCTGATGGAAATATCAGACTAATCACTTACCACTACCATAAAATAGAACAAAATACCAGCACCCCGGTATTAATTGGCTTTACAAACGAAATCGAGAAAGAATTTTTCGAGCTATTTATTACTGTTTCAGGGATTGGGCCAAAGGCAGCCCTAAAGGCTATCAGTAAACCGATATCGCTGATTGCGAAAGGTATCAATGATGGAGATATAAATTTTCTTTGTAGCCTACCTGGCATTGGAAGACAAAGGGCTAAGGAAATAGTGGCTAAACTTCAAGGGAAAATGGGCAAATTCGGATTGATTCAAGATAAAACATCCGTAGAACAAACAAAAGACGAATCAATCTCAGAAAATATCGAAAAAGAGGTGCTGGAGGTTTTATTAAGACTTGAATATACAAAGGCAGAAGCAAAAGAAATGATTAAAAAGGCATTAGCTAGAGCTCCAAATATCCAAACCACAGAAGAGCTCTTGAATGAAGTTTATCGCCAGAGGGCACATTGACAGAACAGATAAATACCCAAATAAAAGGCGCAGTTGAATCTTTAATTTTTATAAGTGATAGGCCTATCTCTATTCAAGAAATCCAAAATGTTTTAGAGGGAATCGATGCCGCAACAATAGAAGCTATTGTAGAAGAGCTCAAGGGCGAATATGAAAAAAGAAGCAGCGGAATAAGAATAGTCCAAGTTGGTGGCGGTTATCAAATGGTTACCTCAACTGAGTACGCGCAATTTATTAAGAAATTTTATAAAATTAAGCATTCAGAAAAACTAACTATGCCGGCACTTGAAACCTTATCTATTATTGCCTATAAACAGCCTGTTACAAAATTAGAGATAGAGACTATAAGAGGTGTAAACGTTGACGGGGTATTAAAGAATTTGCTTGAAAAAGGGCTAATAAAAATTGCGGGCCGAAAAGAGGTAATTGGTAGGCCTTTTGTATACGCAACAACAAGAAATTTTTTAGAATATTTTGGGCTAAACTCTCTTGATGAATTACCACCTATCGAGCAATTTGTTCAGACTATTCAGGAAAAAGAGAATCTTCAGTCAAATGCCAATATTACCCCGTTAGAACAAGATGATATTGCTATTAAAGAAAATTACACATCCTCTGAAGAAGGGGTTTCCGGTATTCGCTATAAACAAGACAATACCTCAACAGAAATAAATTCTAATATTAATGAAGATAAAGCCGTGTCACAGACTATTGATGCCTCTAAAGAATTACAGAAAAATTCTAAAGAAAATTCAAACACAGAATAATTTTTATATCAAAGGAGAGATGATGCAAATAAGGGCTCTCAGAAAACAAATAGACATTTTAGATAAAAAACTTGTAGAGATATTAAATAGGCGCGCATATCTATCGAAAAAAATAGGCGAGATTAAAAAACAATTAAATAAATCTATATATGCGCCTGATCGAGAAAAAGAAATTCTTCAACGCGTCAAGACCTTAAACAAAGGTCCGTTGGCTAATGAATCTCTAACAAATATTTATAAACAGATAATCTCCGGAAGTTATGCCTTAGAGAAGAAGTTAAAGGTTTCCTACCTTGGCCCCGAGGCAACATTTACCCACTTGGCAGCTTTAGAAAAATTTGGCACCAATGTTGAATATTTGCCCTGCAATAATATTACAGATGTATTTTTGTTGATTGAAAGAAATGAGGCAGACTACGGCGTAGTTCCCATAGAGAATTCTATCGAAGGTGCAGTTAGCCATACATTAGATATGTTTATTGATTCGGATTTGAAAATATGCTCTGAGATTGTTTTAGATATCTCTCATAACCTCTTAGCAAAATGCACCATTAATAGAATCAAAAAAATATATTCTAATCCTCAGGTATTTGGTCAATGTAGAATCTGGTTACAAACTAATGTGCCAAATGCAGAATTGATTGAGGTAAGTAGCACTTCTAAAGCAGCACAACTAGCCTCTAAGGAAAAAAATGCTGGTTGTATTGCCTCTGTTCTCGCCGCAAAGGTATATAACCTAAAGATATTAGCTGAAGAGATAGAAGATAGCCCCCATAACAGGACAAGGTTTTTGGTGATTGCAAAAAACGATGTTGGACAGACAGGCGATGACAAAACCTCAATTATGTTTTCAATTAAAGATAGGGTCGGTGCGTTGCACGATATGCTGGTACCATTTAAAAAATATAATATCAATTTAACTAAAATTGAATCACGGCCTTCCAAGAAGAAGGCATGGGATTATTATTTCTTTTTAGATTTAGCTGGACACAGATTTGAGCCAAAAATAAAGAAGGCTTTAGAAGAATTAGATAAAAAATGTAAATTCCTAAAGATTTTAGGTTCCTATCCAAAGTTTGAATAAATGACAGACTTAGCAGGTTTATTAAGAAAGGATATAAATAAAATAAATGCCTATATTCCCGGTAAGCCAATTGATTTAGTAAAAAGACAGCTGGGAATTAACAATATTATAAAATTGGCATCAAATGAAAACGCCTACGGTGTCTCAAGGAAAGCAAAAAGGGCGATTATTAAATCTTTGGGAGAAATCTTTCGCTATCCCGACGGAAGTTGCTATTATCTGAAATTGGCTTTAGCCAAAAAGCTAAAGATTAAACCAGAAAATCTGATTTTTGGCAATGGCTCAGATGAATTAATAGATATTATCATAAAAACCTTCTTAAATCCGACAGAGGAAATTCTCACCGCAAAAACCACCTTTGTAGAATACGAAATTCTTGCTTTAGCCAACGGTTTTAAAGCCAAAACCATACCTTTAAGAAATTTCCGATACGATTTAGAAAAAATGCGTGAAAGCATCTCAAGAAAAACTAAGGTTATTTTCATTTCAAATCCCAATAACCCAACAGGGACATATATAACCAAAGAGGAATTCAATAAATTTATAGAATCCATTCCAAAAAATACTCTAGTAGTAGTTGATGAGGCCTATAATGAATTTGTAACTGCAAAAGATTTTCCTATGACTATGCCATTAATCGGCAGGAAAAATATAATTATATTAAGAACCTTTTCTAAGGCTTACGGATTGGCTGGGCTTCGTATTGGCTATGCAATTGCAAGAAAGGAATTTATTCAAGCAATGGAGCGCCTCAGACAACCCTTCAATGTCAACCTTCTTGCCCAAAAAGCTGCTGAGGCAATATTAACTGACAGCTCGTATCTTTACAAGACTAAAAAAAATATTATCTCTCAAAGAGAGAAAATGTATTCTGAATTTGAATCTTTAGGAATAGATTATATTCCCTCGCAGGCAAACTTTATTATGTTTAGGACTAAACTCGACGGAGAAAAACTCTGCCAAATCCTACTTCGAAAAGGAATTATTATTAGAGATTTAAAGCCATATAATCTCAATAAGTATGTACGGGTAACAATTGGCACAGCAGAAGAAAACAAAAGGTTTATTAAAGAACTGAAAAGGATATTGGAAACAAATAACTCAAAAAAAGAGATATCTAAAATAGGAGGATAAATGATAGTTGTACTTCGTCCTGATGCAACGCAAAAACAGATTGATTATCTTTTGCAAAGAGTAAAGAAATTAGGTTTAGAACCTCACATTTCAAAAGGTGTTGAAAGAACAATTATCGGTCTTATTGGCCCAGAAGATGTTTTGCGCGTAACTCCGCTTGAGGTATTTCCCGGCGTAGAAAAGGTTATGCCGGTATTGGCCCCTTATAGACTTGTATCTCGAGAATTTCAGAAAGAAAATACGATTATTAGCTTGTCCCCCAACGTAAAAATAGGGCAACGCAAGATTGCTATCATTGCCGGTCCTTGTGCAATAGAAAATTATGAAACATTAAGAATCATTGCAAAAAAAATAAAACAGGCAGGTGCTACTATTCTCAGGGGTGGCGCATTTAAACCACGCACCTCTCCATACACCTTTCAAGGGCTAGGGAAGAAAGGTTTAGTATACTTAAAGAGTGTTGGTAAGGAAATGAATATGCCAACAATTACAGAGGTAATGGATCCGCGTGATGTAGATTTAGTTTGTAGGTATGCAGATATTTTACAAATCGGTGCAAGAAATATGCAAAACTTTAATCTCCTAAAAGAGGTGGGAAAAACAAAGAAACCTGTTTTGCTCAAACGCGGAATGTCCTCAACAGTAAAAGAATTGCTTATGTCAGCAGAATACATCTTATCTCAAGGAAATTTTAATGTAATTTTATGCGAGAGAGGAATACGAACATTTGAGGATGCTACGCGCAATACCTTGGATATTAGCGCTGTACCTTTAATCAAGGAAAAATCACACCTTCCAGTTGTAGTTGACCCGAGTCATGCCTCAGGAAAATGGGGCTTAGTTGCGCCTTTGGCTAAGGCTGCTGTGGCAATTGGTTGCGATGGTCTTTTAATAGAAGTACATACCAAGCCAGAAGAGGCTCTATCTGACGGAAATCAATCCCTCTTACCAGAACGTTTTGCTAATTTGGTCAAAGAACTAAAATTAATTGCAAAGGCAATAGGAAGAACTATCTAATGGGCCTTTTTAAACAAGTGTCAATAATTGGAGTTGGTTTGATTGGGGGTTCGCTGGCTAAGGCAATTAGAAAAAATAACATTGCCTCTTGTATTGTCGGTTTTTTTAGAAATAAATCAAAACTAAAAAAGGCAATCAGAAATAAAATAGTAGATAAAGGATTTTTAGAATTAGATAAATCAGTAGAGGGTAGTGAACTTATAATCATCGCCCTGCCTATAAGTAAAATTTTAGAGTTTCTACCTAAAATTGCTAAATTCGCAGAACCTGACTCAATAATTACTGATGTAGGAAGTACAAAATTAAAGATTGCTTCCTTAGCCGATAAACTTAATTGCCATTTTGTTGGTTCGCACCCATTAGCTGGTTCGGAAAAAAAAGGTGTAGAATTTAGCCAGGCAAATCTTTTTGAAAACTCTTTAGTAATAATAACCAAAACAAAAAAAAGTAAAAAAGAAGTGGTAGCCAAAATAATAAAATTCTGGCAGGCATTAAAGACAAAAGTAATCATTACAACCCCTGCTGAGCATGATAAAACTTTGGCATTTACTAGTCATTTGCCTCATCTATTGGCGTTCTCTCTAATTAATTCTATCCCCCCAAAATACCTACCAATTAGTTCCACTGGCTTAAAAGACACCACACGTATTGCTAAATCAGATGCCTTGCTTTGGGCAGATATATTTTTAGATAACAGAGACAATCTTAGAAAATCAATCAGGTTATTTGAAAATCAGCTAAATAAAATTAGCCAATTGTTAAACAGCAATAATAGAAACCATCTTATCAAATTACTTAATCATGCCAAAAATAAACGACAGATAATTTCTTAGCGCTATGGATAAAGATGAGAAAACTATTATAGCTATCGATGGACCTGCCGGGTCAGGCAAAAGCACAGTCGCAAAGGCAGTCGCCAAAAAGCTCAACTTTCTTTACATAGATACCGGTGCTATGTATAGGGCCCTAACCTTAAAGGCAAAATGGAATAATCTAAATCTTGAGGATTCAAATCAGATTATCGAACTTGCCAAAAAGACAAAAATCCAGTTAGTGTATGAAAATAATAGCTTAAAGGTAATTCTCGACGGAAAAGATGTATCTATCGATATTCGTCAACCTTTTGTTACTGATGGGGTATCAATCGTAGCTAAAATAAAACAGGTAAGAGAAATAATGACCCATCTTCAAAGAGAAATTGCCAAAAACAATAATTGCGTACTAGAGGGGAGAGATATAGGCACAGTAGTTTTTCCTAATGCAAAATTTAAATTTTTTTTAGATGCCGATTTTAAAGAGCGTATAAAAAGAAGATATAAAGAATTAATCGAAAATAATCCCAAATTAGATTTGGCAACTGTTGAAAAAGATTTAGCTAATAGGGATAGAATTGATTCCACCAGAGAAGTAGCGCCGCTCAAAAAGGCCCCAGATGCTATATATATTGATACAACAAATCTGACAATTGAGCAGGTAGCGGAACAAATACTAAAATGGATAAAAGCCTAATTAGAAATTTTTCAATTATTGCCCATATTGACCACGGAAAATCAACGTTGGCTGACAGGTTGCTCTTGTTTACCAATGCCATTGATGAGAGACGTTTTCGTAATCAGATTTTAGACGATATGGATCTGGAGAGGGAGAGGGGTATTACCATAAAGGCATCAGCTGTTGAGATAAAATACCTTGCCAAAGACAACAAAGTCTATACCCTTAACTTAATCGATACACCTGGCCATGTAGATTTTACCTTTGAAGTCGCTAAATCTTTGGTTGCCTGCGAAGGGGCACTTTTAGTAGTTGATGCATCTCAAGGAATAGAGGCCCAGACTGTAGCCAATTATTATTTAGCCATAGAAAGAAATTTAAAAATCATTCCCGTAATAAACAAAATAGATTTACCGAGTGCACAGGTCGATAAGTTAAAAAAAGACCTTTGTTCAATTTTAAGATTTAAAGAAGAGGATATAATCTTGGCTTCGGCAAAAGAGGGAATTGGAATAGAGGAGATTTTTGAAAAGATAATTAAAGTTATTCCTCCTCCTGGAGGAGATGAAGATATGCCGCTTACGGCACTCATTTTTGATTCGGTATACGATACCTTTAAAGGGGTTTTAGTATATGTGAGGGTATTTAACGGAATCATTCGTTCTGGTTTAGATATAATTTTTATGCACAGCGGCAAAAAATATAAAGTAGAAGAAGTAGGTGTATTTAAACCAGATTTGACGAGGGTGGATTCTTTAAGCTGCGGTCAAGTAGGATATCTAACTGCCAAAATCAAAGACGCAAAAGAGGTAATTATTGGAGATACAGTTACCGAACAAATGCGCCCTGCCAATATTGCCATAAAAGGGTGCAAAAAACTAAAACCGCTTGTCTTCTGCGGAATATATCCAGTAAATTCTAGCGACTTTCCCAACTTAAAAGATGCTATGGAAAAACTCAGTCTAAACGACGCCTCTTTTATTTATGAGCCCGAAACATCACAATCATTTGGATATGGATTTCGTTGTGGCTTCTTAGGCCTACTTCATATGGAAATTGTTCAGGAAAGATTAGAGAGAGAATACAACCTCAATCTAATACTTACCACCCCTAATGTTGTCTATAAAGTAGTGACAAAAAAACAGCAAGAGATTGAAGTAGATAATCCGGCTAAATTTCCTTCACCTGAACAGATTGCCTACTGTCAAGAACCTTTTATTCATACATCGATAATAACCCCTTATGAATTTATCGAGTCGATCTGCGAATTAGTGAAACAAAAAAGGGGCGAGATTCAAAACCAGGAATTTTTAGGCCAAGACAGAATCAGAATCAATGCAGAAATGCCTTTGGCTGAGGTAATTGTTGATTTTAACGACAAGATTAAAGCACTAACTCGCGGCTACGGTTCTCTCGATTATGAATTTTCTGACTATAGACAAACCCAGCTCGTTAAATTAGATATCCTTATAAATAAAAAGATTTGCGACGCCTTTTCCTGTCTTATCCATAAAGAAAAGGCAGCGGAAAAGGCTCGATTATTCGTAACTAAGCTAAAAGAGATTATTCCCCGTCAAGAATACGAAGTGATTATTCAGGCAGCTGTAGGCTCAACTATAATTGCATCAGAAAGAATCAAGCCATTTAGAAAAGATGTTACAGCTAAATGTTACGGCGGGGATATAACTAGAAAAAGAAAACTCTGGGAAAAGCAGAAAGAGGGCAAGAAACGACTAAAACAATTTGGCTCAATAAAAATTCCCCAAGAGGCCTTTTTGGCTGTTTTGAAAATATAATCAAATAAAAATAATTCAACCTGAAAATACCTAAAGGAAGGAGTTTTTCATATGACAGAAAAATCTAATATTAGCTGGCTTGAAAAAACCAAGCCCGAAATTAAAGAATGGGTAGAAACTATTTTTGTGGCTTTAATATTAGCCTTAATAATCAGAAGTTTTATTGTTCAACCTTTTAAAATCCCTACCGGCTCAATGGAAGAGACTTTATTAGTCGGGGATAGAATTCTGGTTAACCGTTTTATCTACGGTTTAAGAATACCTTTTACTACTAAAAGAATATTTAAATTTAAAAAACCAGAAAGGGCAGATGTAATTGTTTTTAACTATCCAGAAGACCCTAAGCGTGCCTTTATTAAGAGGGTTATTGGAAAAGAAGGCGATGTGGTTGAGATAAAGGATGGTAAAATTTATATTAATTCTAAACTATTTGAACACCCGGCAATAAAAAATATCTATTATTATAATCAAGGAAATCTCGGTTTAATTAACCAGAAAATAGTTGTCCCAAAAGATTCCTATTATGTTTTAGGGGATAATAGCCGTTCTTCTCGTGATAGTAGATACTGGGGTTTTGTGCCGGATAAATATTTAATTGGAAAAGCCTTTCTGATCTATTGGCCTATTAAGAGAATTAGGATAATAAAGTAGCGGTAAATAAAAATATCTTTTAACTATGACTTTCGCTAATAAAATAACAATTTTTAGGATACTAAGCACCCCGTTTTTTATTACTACACTTATTTATTATACCCCTCAAAGAGAATACCTGCGTTATGTGGCTTTAATAATCTTTTTATTGGCAATAATATCGGACGCAATTGATGGCTATATTGCAAGAACGCAAAAACAACGGACCAAAGCAGGAACAATATTAGATCCAGTGGCTGACAAAATTTTGCTAGACTGTGCCTTTATACTTCTTTACTTTATTAGTAATCAGTATTTTAAAATTAAATTGCCTTTACTGGTTATGCTTATTGTGATATTCAGAGATATTATTTTGCTTCTGGGAGGAGGAATTATTACTATCACCAATCAAGAAATAGATATTAAGCCAACTAGATGGGGTAAAACAGCAACCTTTTTTCAGATGCTCACTATTACTTTTATCCTGATTCAATTTAAATTGACCTTTGTCTTTTGGCACTTAGCAACAATTTTTACCTTAATCTCTGGGGCTGACTATTTAAGAAAAGGTATTAATATTTTCAGCAACCAACCAGCCAAAAAATGAACATTTTTATTGGAATTCTATTAAGCTATCTGTTAGGTTCTATCCCGTTTTCGTTAATACTCGTTAAAGTTTTTAAAAACATTGATTTACGCAAGATGGGTTCTGGTAATATTGGTGCCACCAATGCCTTTCGTACTTGTGGATACAAAATTGGCATTCCGGCCCTGCTGTTGGACATAGCCAAAGGGCTGTTACCCGTAATTTTATTTTCCGAATTCATTAAGGGGACAGGTCTTTCTAAAGATTCCCAAAGATTATTATTAGGATTAGCCAGTATATGCGGTCATAATTGGCCATTATATCTCAATTTTAAAGGAGGCAAAGGCATAGCCACATCTTTTGGAGTCGTTATCGGCCTTTCCTTAAAAAATCTATTTTTGGGTAAAATAATTGGTCTGATTGTTTTTATATGGGTTATAGTATTTATTTTTTCCGGATTTGTTTCCTTAGCCTCTATTATTTCAGCAATTCTGTTTCCTATTTTTTTAGAAATTTTTAACCTGCCGTATGAATATAAGGTCTTCGGTATACTTATTTCTCTGTTTGCGCTCTATCGCCATAAGTCTAATATCTACAGACTGTTAAGAAAAGAGGAAAACCGCTTTAACGTTTTTTCCAGATTTTCCTGCCAAAAAAAGAAAACGTTACCTTAATTTTGCCATAACTCCTTGTTTTATCCGTTAGTTATGTGTTATAGTTTAATTGAAAATTATAGTAAAGAAGGCTGATTCTTTAGAAATTACATTTTTGCCTTGGGTTCCCAAAAGGAATGAGCCGAGCTTGCTATAAAAAAAATGAGGAGGAGAATTCCTAAGAGCAGCTCGGCTCTCTCTTTAGCAAAGGGTAAGATTATGAGAAATTTAGTATTTAAAAATTTAACTTCAAAGGACCACACCAGAAAGATTATCTTAGCCAAAGAAACTTTCGAAGAAGAGGGTATCTCTACAGTTATCCAAAAACACCTCATTTATTTTGTGCGCCAAATCAAACAACAAGGCCCTAATGATAAAGTAAAACCCGAACTTTTTATTATAAAACAAAAGAATTCCCATTCTAAGACTGAGGCATTCCTCGTCAAAATGAAAGCCGGTATGTATATTCAGTATGAAGGAAATCTTTATGTAATTAATTTCCTCCATTCTTTAAAAATATTCATGTCGCCATCAAAAATGGCAACCTCTCCAGAGTAATAAGATTACTTTCTGCCATCTTCTAATCTAAACTCTAAAAAATTAGTAATATGTTTTTATATTCTTGCGGATATTTTTTTTGTGTGATAAGATAGCGCTGTCATGAATGAGGCAGAATTTAAAATTTTGCGAAACCAGATGGTAGAAGAACAGCTAAAGGCGAGGGATATTGTAGACCAAAAAATTTTAGAGGTCTTTCGGTTAATTCCGCGACATAAATTTGTTCCTGTTGAGTCGATTAACTCTTCTTATAGCGACTGTCCTCTGTCTATAGGCGAAGGACAAACCATCTCTCAACCTTATATGGTCGCTTTAATGACCCAGTGTCTTGATTTGAAAAAAACTGACCGAGTATTAGAAATTGGCACTGGCTCGGGTTATCAAACTGCTATCCTTGCCTCTTTGGCAAATGAGATATTCAGCATAGAAAGAAAAATCAATCTTGCCAAGAGGGCAGAAGATATTTTAAAAGAATTGGGATTTTCAAACATAACAATTAAGGTCGGCGATGGTAGTCAGGGTTGGCCTGAAAAATCTCCGTTTAATAAAATAATCGTCACAGCTGCCTCACCAGACTTACCTATGCCGCTTTATGAACAATTAGCTCAAGATGGAAAATTAGTAATTCCCATAACCAAAGGTTTCTCTCAAATTTTAACCGTCTTTACTAAAGAAAAAAACCAGCCTTTACAGCGTCAAATCTGCGGATGTAGCTTTGTTCCATTAATCGGAAAATTCGGCTATAAAGAAAAGGATGCTTTATAAAAATGTTACATATTTATTATGGGAAAGGCAAAGGTAAAACCTCTGCAGCAATAGGTTTAATTATAAGGGCAAGCGGTTACAAAAAAAGGATTGTATTTTTTAGATTCTTAAAACCGAAATCTTGCTTGAGTGGAGAAGATATAACTTTAAAAAAACTGCCAAATTTAAAAGAATTTCGCTTTGACTATTCGCATCCTTTATTTATTAAAAATTTTAATTCTAAAAAAAATAAAGCCCTAAAAAAAGAAATAAGGAAATCTTTAAGAGTATTAAAGACTACTGCAAAACAAGGAGATTTTGATATACTTGTGCTCGACGAATTCCTAAATTTATTGAATCTGGGATTAGTAAATAAAAAATCAATCATTACCTTGTTAAAAAAATTAGCGGAGAAAGAGATAATTCTTACCGGTAGAAATATGCCAAAGGATTTTTATAAAATTGCAGACTACATAACTGAATTCAAATTAGTAAAGCACCCTTTTCAAAAAGGAATTTTGGCCAGAGAGGCAATAGAATATTAATCCCATAAGATAAATAATTAGTATAGCATAATGGATACATATATCTTAGGAATTTCTGCATTCTATCACGACAGCGCTGCCTGCCTGGTAAAAAATGGAGAGATTATAGCAGCTGCGCAAGAAGAGCGCTTCAGTCGAAAAAAACACGACAGTAGCTTCCCAATAAGGTCAATTAATTGGTGCCTTGAGAGTCAAGGAATCAATTCCACCCATCTAGCATTAGTTGCCTTTTATGATAAACCACTTATAAAATTTGAAAGAATACTCTCTAGCTATCTGGCGTATGCACCTTGGGGATTGCGTTCGTTTTTGATGTCAATGCCAATGTGGCTTAAACACAAATTATTTATGAAAGAATTGATTATGCAAGAGCTTAATTATTCTGGCGAGATTATTTTTACTGAACACCATCAATCTCACGCTGCCTCGGCGTTTTATCCCTCGCCTTTTAATGAATCTGCTATTCTCACAATAGATGGGGTAGGAGAGTGGGCAACTGCAAGCATAGGTATCGGAGAACAAAATGAAATCACTATACTAAAAGAGTTGCATTTTCCGCACTCGTTAGGCCTGTTATATTCTGCCTTTACCTATTTTACTGGCTTTAGAGTAAATTCTGGCGAATATAAACTAATGGGTCTTGCCCCTTACGGACAACCGAAATACAAAGAAGTAATCCTAAATGAACTAATAGATTTAAAAGAGGATGGCTCATTTAGATTAAATATGAAATATTTTAATTATTGTGCCGGCCTAACAATGACCAATAAAAAATTTGAAAAACTTTTTGGTGGACCACCGAGAAAGCCCGAAACCAATATTACTCAGAGAGAAATGGATATCGCCTGTTCTATCCAACAAGTAACTGAAGAAATAATGGTAAGGATGGCTAGATTTACCAAAAACTTAACCGGCCAAGATAATCTCTGCTTGGCTGGCGGTGTTAGTTTAAACTGTGTGGGAAACAGCAAAATCCTTCGGGAAAAAATATTTAAAAATATATGGATTCAACCAGCGGCTGGAGACGCTGGTGGGGCAATAGGTGCGGCCTTATTTGGCTGGTTTAGATATCTAAATAATAAGCGTCAAACCGATGGCGTAAAGGATTTTCAAAAAGGCTCTTACCTGGGTCCAAGTTTTAACGATGAAGAGATTAAAAAAGTTTTAGATCGATATAATCTATTCTACAAAAAAATAGAGCCAACAGAATTGCCCAAAAAGGTTGCAGAATTAATTAATAGTAAAGCAGTTGTGGGTTGGTTTGAAGGTAGAATGGAGTTTGGGCCACGGGCGTTGGGAGCAAGAAGTATAATTGGTGACGCAAGATTACAAGAAATGCAGTCCAAGATGAATCTTAAAATTAAATTTAGAGAATCATTCAGGCCTTTTGCACCTAGCGTATTAAAAGAAAAATGTTCAGAATATTTTGATTTAGATATCGACAGTCCCTACATGCTATTAGTGGCCGACGTAAAAAAGGAAAAAAGGTTACCCCTACCTAAAGATATAGGATTAAAAAGTGGTTTTGAGAGATTAAAAATACCTCTCTCGGTTATTCCTAGCGTTACCCACGTCGATTATTCAGCCCGTATCCAAACCGTAAATAAAGAGGACAATCCTTTATTTTACGAAATGATAAAAGAATTCGAAAAAATTTCTGGCTGCGCGGTTATAATTAATACCTCATTTAATATTAGAGGAGAGCCCATAGTCTGTTCGCCCGAAGATGCATTGAGATGTTTTTTGCGAACCGATATGGATTATTTGGTTATCGGTAATTTTATTTTAGATAAAAAATTACAGAGTAATATTTCCAAAGATAAGTTGCATTATAACCACTATTTAGAGTTGGATTAATTTTATGATAACAAAAGAGCCAACAAAAAAACAACTTGAGTTTTTTGTTTTAGGTATAGACATTATTGCCTTGCTCTGGATAAGAAAGGCGATTATCCAAAAACAGATGCCCTTAGCGTATCTGCTTTTACTTTTTGTTGGTGGCTTTACATTTTTATTCTTTGCAAAAAATAATTTTGTTGTAAAATTTTATAAAGGTTGGATGCGGATTGCTGCTATTTTGGGAATAGTAGTTAACACTATTCTAATGACAATTATATTTTATGGTATATTTACACCAATTGGTATATTTTTTAGAATTATTCGTAAAGATATTCTTAATCTAAAATTTGATAAAGAGGCTTATACTTACTGGATAGATAAACCACAAAAGGAATTCAAGAAAGAAGACTGCTTAAGACAATTTTAACATAAAGGAGCAATATGGGCAGAATGTCAATCTTTAAAGAAATCTGGGACTTTATGAAGGTGCGCAAACGTTACTGGTTAGCACCGATAATTATCATACTTATATTATTGTCGCTTCTTATCTTTTTTGCCCAGTCAACAGCTGTCGCACCGTTTATTTATACATTATTTTAATAAGCTTAAAATTTATTAGATTTATTAACTTGACAAAATAAAATTATTGTATTAAATTAAAAGCCATTAAAAAATTATTAAAGGAGGCAAGATGTTGTTTATTCTATTATTAATTATAGGTATAATATCAAGATTCATACCTCATTTGGCAAATTTTTCGCCGCTATTGGCGATTCCTTTATTTAGTGGAGTGTATCTTAAAAAACGCTATGCAATGCTACTACCTTTGACCACCATAATAGTAACTGATTTGTTTTTAGGGCTTCACAATACCATATTGTTTACTTGGGGTTCAATTTTGCTAATTTCATTTATTGGTCTGGTGATTAAAACTAGAAAGAATATTTTAACTATTACCATTGGCGCACTAAGCTCTGCTGTTCTATTTTTTATAATTACAAACTTTGGCGTGTGGCTGATGGGTTGGTATCCACCCACTTGGGAGGGGCTCCTTTACTGTTATAAAATGGCGATTCCATTTTTTAGAATAAATTTATTGTCGACGTTGGGCTTCAGCATAATATTTTTTGGCATATACGAATTAGCGGTATTGTTGGTAAAGAAAGAACAAATAAGAAAAGTTCTTTTGATAAATTAGTTTATCATTTTATTTATATAGGTGCATTAGCTTAATAGGGAACTCCGTGAAAATCGGAGACGCTCCCGGTGCTGTAATTTCGCTCTGATGTAAAATCAGAAAAACATTTGGCAAGTTTGACCACTGTCTTTTAAAGAAGATGGGAAGGTAGCTCAAATGGCGAATAAGTCAGAAGACCTGCCTATATATTAAAGTCGTTTTTTAGCTGCGGCGGACAGCTAAAACGCATACAAAGTGGGCCAAGAAAATTAGGGTGCAGCCCCCGTTTTATTTAAAAAACGGGGGTTTTTTATTGGAGGAGGTCAAAAATGAAAAAAACAGTCATTTCTATTCTATTAGTTTTGGTCGCAAATATATTGCCGATTCTTGCTTCTGCTGACGAAGATTACGAACAACTACAAAAGATAATCATTACCCCAAACCGTTTTCCACAAAAATTTAAGAATTACGCCGGCGAAGTTACAATAATTACCGAAGAAGATATGAAGAATTCAGGTGCCCAGGTTTTGGCGGATATTTTCCGAACTACAAAAGGGATTTTAGTAACCGATTATTATGGAAACGGTGCAAGGGTAGCGGTGGATTTGAGGGGTTTTGGTGAAACTTCAGCAAGCAATGTTGTTGTATTAGTCGACGGAAGAAGGGTTAATTCTTGTGATTTAAACGGGGTTGACTGGATGCAAATACCTATAGAAAGGATAGAATCAATAGAAATAATTCACGGAGGAACAGGTGCGGTAATATATGGCGATAATGCCACAGCCGGTGTAATAAATATCATTACAAAAACGGCAAAGACAAAACAGCCGCATTTTGAATTATATCAAGCTGTTGGTAGTTATAATATGAATAAACAGAGCCTTTTGTATGAGGCTGAGATAAATAAACTTTCATGTTCTTTATCTACAACCCATATTGATACAAATGGATTTAGGCAAAATGGTGAATATAAAGCAAGCGATATCGGAGGACAATTTAAATATCGCATAAATGACTCTATTACTTTTAAAACAACCGGTAATTATCACGACGCTGATTTGGGGCTGGCTGGTTCTCTAACCTCCTCTGAATACGCTAATGAAAGTAGGAGGTTTTCATCTCTCGCACAGAGAGATAACAATGCTGGAGAAGAAGACTATTACCTAACCTTTGGGTTAGAGGCATTGGCATCTCAGACAGGGATAGGAAATTTAGATTTTTCTCTCAGAAGAAGAAATTCCTCTACTTATTATCCAACTTGGTTACTTATTATGCATTCGCAAATGGACACAATCGCTTTTACCCCCAATTATACCTCTACATTAGATTTGTTTAAAAGACCGAACAAGCTCATATTTGGAATAGACCTCTACAAGACCGATAACAAAATAGACTATTATAATTATGCCCCTTATACTAAAACTAATGATGACGATATAGACAAAGATAGCTTAGGATTCTATATAAGCGATTCATTTAGTCTTTGTGATAAAGTATCTTTTGATTTCGGATATAGATATGAAAAGATTAAGTATAATCTAAATTATCTTGACCTTACCTATGCATCTAATAATCTAAGCGAACGCCAAAAAAGAAATCAAGAGGCAATAAAAACAGCAATCACCTACAGCCCTAATGAAAAAACCCAGCTGTTTTTTAATGCCTCAAAAAGCTTCAGGGCGCCACTTACTGACGAGTTTCTTTATCTCGATGCCTTTTGGCAAAATAAAATTGACACAGGTCTAGCCAGCCAAGAGGCTATTGAGCTCAACTGGGGAATAAGGCACTCCTTCACAAAAAAAGTTAATGTTAATCTTACTCTCTTTAATATGTATGTCGATGAGGAAATATACTATAATCCAATTACTTTTAAAAATGACAACTATCCAAAAACCACACGTCAAGGTCTTGATATGCAGTTAGATTTACAATTAACAAAAAATATCAGCACCTTTATAAACTGGACCTATACTCGGGCCAAATTCCGCAAAGGCATCTTTGATGACAATACAATACCTATGGTGCCATTGAATAAGGCCAGCGCCGGCCTAAATTTAGAATTTAACAACTTCAAGGTTTTACCCACAATCACCTATGTGGGAAAAAAATATGCTATTAGCGACCAGGCTAATTCTCAGGATAAAATTGATTCCTTTGTGAGGGTTGACTTGATAACACGTTATGAAAAGTCAAATTTCGAGATATTTTTTAATATCAACAACCTTTTTGACAGAAGATATGTAGAATATGCTGCCTACAGCTCTTGGACAGGCGATATAGGTTACTATCCCGCCCCTGGAAGAAACTTTGTAGCTGGAGCAAAAATCAAATTTTAGATTTTTACTGTTGCTAATTTTTGCCTCAAGTAGCTAAAATTATATTTAAAAGTAAAATCTAAGAGAAATTCTTGATTTTTTGATTTTTTTAGCTATATTTATTATTAACCAACATGTTTGAAGAAGAATATACCTCAAGAATCACGCTATTAATTTCTATATCAATTCATATAGCAATATTTTTGAGCTTCTCCTTGATTAAATTTATGCCTCATAATAAAGAGCTCTCCCCCGTAGAGATAAATTACCTTATTAATAAAGAGATTTCTAAGTTAGTTAAAGAATCGCCAAGTAGCAACAATCAAATTTACCAACAAAGACAACTTCAGCAAAAAGAAATAACTTTGCCAGTGGATAATATTCCCCAAAAAAATCCCCTCATAGCTAACCGTAAAGATGTAGATATTTTAGATGTAATTAAACCTTCCCAGACATTAGCAATCTCAAAACCGGATTCGAATTTTGAAGTAAATAAAACACAAAAAATTAATTTAAAAAACTTCGTTGAAGAAAAATCAAATGATCCCATATATCTTAGTTATCGGGCTAAGATAAGAAAAAAGATTCAGGACAGCATCTATTACTATTCAGAACAATTCTCGTTCTTTGATAGTCCTCAAGAAGGCAAAGTCTTTGTTTCTTTTATTATTGATTCAAAAGGTTTTCTACGACATTTAGAGATTTACGATGATATATCTACTCCGATAGAAGTTCTAAAAAAAATTGTGCGCACAGCAATAAATTCTGCCTCTCCATTCGATGCCTTTCCGCCAGAACTAAAATACGACCAGCGCACCTTTAATCTTGAAATTTCTTTTGAAATAGAATAAAACAAAATGCACTAGAAAACATAAGCAATTGACATTACGAATAGAAAGTGTTATATTGACTCCTAAAAAAGGAGAGTGAAAATAATGTCAGAAGTAGAAATTAAAGCCGGCGAAAGTTTCGAGTCCGCCCTCCGCAGATTTAAAAGAAAGATTGAGCGCGAAGGTATTCTAAGAGAAATAAAAGAGCGCAAACACTACGAAAAACCTAGCGAAAAGAAAAGAAAAAAAACAAGAAAAAAATTTTAATGTTTGCATTATCGACTTCTTGGAATGCAAAACTCCATTATAGTGGTGAAAAAATTATTAAAGAGATAGCAGAGATTGGATTTGAGGCTATTGAATTAAGTTTTTCTCTTACCAAAAAAATAGTCAAACAAATTAAAGATAGAAAGTTAGTTAAGATTGTAAGTCTACATAATTTTTGCCCCATCCCCGACGGTATTTCAAGAAACAAAGCCTTACCCGATGTTTATAGCTTATCATCTCCTGATGAGGATATTCGAAGAATGGCCTTAAGATTTACCAAGAGAACTATTCTTACTGCCAGACAACTGGAGGCTAAAGCAGTAGTGCTTCATTTAGGCAGAGTAGAAATTGCCGATTATACCAGAGAACTTATAGCTTTAAAGCTAAAGGGAAACAAACAGGTCAATAAATTTAAAACCCTAAAAGAAAAAATGATGATAGAACGCAAAAAAAATGCCCCAATCTTTTTTGATAGCACATACAAGAGCCTAAAATATTTATCAAATTTGGCGTTTAATGAGGGTATTAAGTTAGGACTAGAAAACAGATTTTATTATCGAGAAATACCCAATTATCAAGAGCTGCAAATACTGCTGGATAATTTCTCCAAAAAAAACACCTTTTTTTGGTATGACACCGGCCATGCTTATATTCAGGAAAAATTAGGCTTTGATAAGGTATCGGACTATTTAGATAATCTGGGAGAAAAAATATTGGGTGCTCATCTTCATGATGTTATCAATCTTTCTGACCATAAGGCACCCTTTACAGGAGAAATAAATTTTAATAACCTAAAAATCCTAAAAGATGATAAAATATTAAAGGTGATTGAGGTTCATCAACCTGTAACAAAAGAACAGATTATCTATGCTAAAAAGAAATTAGAAGAGGTATCTAACTAATGATTCGTCAGCCAATAGTTGCTGGAAAATTTTATCCCGAAAACAAAGTTGCCCTGACAAAACAGATTAATTCATTTTATAAGCCCCAAAATAAACGCACTGTCACAAGCTGCATCTTGCCCCATGCTGGTTACATCTACTCTGGAAGGGTTGCTACTCTGACTGTAGCAAGTATTGAGATTAAAAAGAACCTAATACTTATAGGACCTAATCATACAGGAATGGGTAGCCAATTTAGCATTGTCTCTTTAGGCATCTGGAAGACCCCTTTAGGAGAAGTAAAGATTAACTCAGAAATTGCCAGGAGAATAAAAGATAAATCTACAAAAATAAAAGAGGACACTCGAGCCCATATCTATGAGCATTCGCTTGAGGTTGAATTGCCAATTTTACAATTTTTTAGCCAAGAGGAATTTAGTTTTGTGCCTTTAACTGTAATGGAAGGGACAAAATCCGAATATAATGAAATTGCCTCAGCAATAGCTGATACCATCTCGGAACTAAAGATTTCTAAAGACACCTTAATAGTAGCCAGCTCAGATATGACCCATTATGAACCACACAAAAACGCTGAAGAAAAAGACCGAATGGCAATCGATGCAATAAAAAATTTAGATGAAGACTTGTTGTTGGAAAGGATAAAGAAATTTGATATTTCTATGTGCGGCTATGTTGCAGTGGTAATTACGATTATTGCCTCTAAAAAGTTAGGGGCAAAGAATGCAGAATTAATACTCTACCAAACTAGCGCAGAGACATCTGGTGACTTTGATTCGGTTGTTGGTTACGCCGGAATGATTATTTATTAAAATTGACACTGTTAACTTAAAATGAAAACACCGAAAACCATCTATCTGGTAGAACAGCCTTGAATCCCGCTACTTCAGCAGGGCTTTTAAGCCCCAAGGAAGTATGTGGCCTGAAGT
>Ga0272448_1000884_pt1 | contig 42920 bp, 27 predicted proteins | sample YNPCB0191_FD_202220 | JGI IMG/M metagenome (GOLD analysis project Ga0272448, IMG submission 202220) | Hot spring sediment microbial communities from Yellowstone National Park, WY, United States - YNP-CB-019-1 | ecosystem: Environmental > Aquatic > Thermal springs > Hot (42-90C) > Sediment...
GTTAGCTTATTAACCATCCTTAATAACAATTTAGATTAATAATTTAACTTAATAATAAGTTAAAGTGTCTATCGCGTGCTAGTTGCTTCCTTCTGTTATCTTTCTCTGTCTCGTATGAATGATTCTATTTAACTTCTAATAGTATTTGATTATCAGAAGTTAAATAGTGAAAATAAAAAGGAATGATGATAGTAATCTAAATTGTTATTAAGGCAGGTTAATAAGCTAACTTGTTATTAAGGATGGTTAATAACCTAACTTGTTATTAAAGAAGGTTATCAACCCAATTTGTTATTAAGGGAGGTTAATAAGCTAACTTGTTATTAAGGGAGGTTAATAAGCTAACTTGTTATTAAGGGGGGTTAATAAGCTAACTTGTTATTAAAGAAGTTTATCAACCGAATTTGTTATCATGGAAGGTTAGTCAACCAACTTGTTTAAAAGGAAGTTAATAAGCTAACTTGTTATTAAAGAAGTTTATCAACCGAATTTGTTATCATGGAAGGTTAGTCAACCAACTTGTTTAAAAGGAAGTTAATAATTAATATTAACAACAAGTTATCTAAGTAATTATTATTAAGGAGGTTATCAATCCAACTTATTTTAAACCAAAATTAAAACAATTTATTAACTTAACTTATTCTTAAAGAAGAGTATTAATCTAACTTATTATTAATCTAATTTGTTATTAAGGATGGTTAATAACTTAATTTATTCTTAAAGAAGAGTATTAGTCTAACTTAATAATAAGTTAAATTATTAATCTAATTTGTTATTAAGGATGGTTAATAACCTAACTTATTCTTAAAGAAGAGTATTAATTTAACTTATTATTAAGTTAAATTATTAATCTAATTTGTTATTAAGGATGGTTAATAACCTAACTTATTCTTAAAGAAGATTAATAATTTAACTTATTAATAAGTTAAATTATTAACCTAACTTGTTATTAAAGACGATTAATAATCTAACTTATTCTTAAAGACGATTAATAATCTAACTTATTCTTAAAGACGATTAATAATCTAACTTATTCTTAAAGACGGTTAATAACCTAACTTGTTATTAAGGCAGGTTAATAACCTAACTTATTCTTAAGGATGGTTAATAAGCTAACTTGTTATTAAAAAAAAAGTTGATAACTGAACATATTCTTAAAAGGTTGATAACCTACCTTATTCTTAAAGAAGATTATTAAGCTAACTTGTTATTAAGATAAATGATCCATCTAACTTATTATTAAGGAAGATTATTAATCTAACTTATTATTAAGGAAGATTATTAATCTAACTTATTCTTGATGATGATTAACAATCTAATTTATTCCTAACAATGATTATCAATATAACCCGTTTTAAATCATCATTCTTGAGATAACATTTTTAAATAATGATTAACAATCTAATTTCTTCTTAAGATAATTTATTCTTAGTGATCATTCTTAAGATAACTTGTTATTAATAATAATTAACAATCTAAATTATTCTTAAAAATAATCCTTAAGATATCATTTTTAAATGATCATTCTTAAGATAACTTGTTATTAATAATAATTAACAATCTAAATTATTCTTAAAAATAATCCTTAAGATATCATTTTTAAATGATCATTAGTAAGATAATATATTCTTACCAATGATTAAGAGTCTAATATATTCTTACCAATGATTAAGGGTCTAATATATTCTTACCAATGATTAAGGGTCTAATATATTCTTACCAATGATTAAGAGTCTAATATATTCTTACCAATGATTAAGAGTCTAATATATTCTTACCAATGATTAAGAGTCTAATATATTATTAATAATGATTAAGAGTCTAAATTATTCTCAAGTGAATTTATTAAAATAACATCTTCCTTAATATTAAGTTAAATTAATAACATGTTATCTCAATAATCTTCCTTAATAATAAGTTAGGTTATCAACTTTTTATAATAAGTTAGATTAATGTCCTTCCTTAATAATAAGTTAGGTTATTAGCCTTTCTTAATAACAAGTTAAATTAATACTCAACCTTAATAACAAATTAGATTAATAATCGTCTTTAAGAATAAGTTAGGTTATTAACCATCCTTAATAACAAGTTAGCTTATTAACCATCCTTAATAACAATTTAGCTTATTGACCCCCCCTTAAGAATAAATTAGGTTATTGAACCCCCTTAAGAACAAGTTAGGTTATTAACCATCCTTAATAACAAATTAGATTAATAATCGTCTTTAAGAATAAGTTAGATTATTAACCATCTTTAATAACAAGTTAGGTTAATAATTTAACTTAATAATAAGTTAGATTAATACTCTTCTTTAAGAATAAGTTAGGTTATTAACCATCCTTAATAACAAGTTATGTTAAATATACTTATTTACATTTATTAATAATTAATGTATCAAATGAATATTTAATAAATGTTATTGCGATGATTATATTCATGTTGATTAAACGTTAACCAACAATATTATTTAGAAAAGTGCAACATTAATGATATTTATTATTTATAATAACTTATTATAACCACAATAAACTATATATTATAACCATAATAAACTATATATTATAAAATCCTTAATAATAATTACTATTGAATAAATAGTAGGTGATTAATAATTATAATATTTCACGAATTTTACTCAATATAGTCATATAATTTATTAAGCTATACAACTATATCTATTTATAAAAAGTATAATGTTTTTCATTTGTGAGATTATCTAAAATTAATGTTTATTATAGATATTAATTGATGGTGTATTTTATTTTAATATAACCATAATTATTAAAAATATCAACTTATTATTTGGATAAATATTATACAATATTATCTTTTGAAATTGATGTTAAACTAAAAGTTTAACATCAACAGTATTTTGGAGAGACGAGTCCAACATTACCGTTATTTGATTCAATCATTTTATTTATACAATACTCAATTAAAACACTGTAAGCTCATAATTATAATAATATTATTTTTAAATGTTACATCTTATTGGAGAGTCAATATCAACCGATAAACATTTGAGTTATCAATTGATATAGATAAATTTACCATAATAAAATTATTATTAACCATAATGATTGACTTATTACTTCTAATATAGATCGGTAAATCTAAATGATCATGTTTTTAAAAAACATGGAAAATTTGTAATAGTAATATAACTAATAAATAGATAAAATCTAATATATCATCATAACTATTAAGTTGGTATTAAATTTACCTGATTTAGATAATAAAATAGGGAATTATAAAAATTGAAAAAAAATATCTATAATAATGTTGTTTAATAATCATGGGTCATAAACATAGTAAATCTAAGAAAACAAATACCAAAAATGTGCCTCCCCAACCCAAATCAGATTTTGAGGGATTTATTAAAGAGCATCAGTTAACTGATGGTCAAAAGATAAAAATATTAGCACTCAAAGCCAGACCCTATGTCTCAAATATAACCAATCGTAACACAATATTTAATTCAAAAGAATTTGACTTAGCCTTTATTAATGATAGAAACCCCAAAATTACTGACATACAAGGTAATGATAATACTAACTTTATATATATAAATAACAACTATAGTTATCAATCATCTACTTTTAATGATGAATATATACTCGGAGTAATAGAAGCTCGTGGAATATCATTTTGTCATCATATTACTTTATTACATGTAGAAACCTATAATGATATTAAATATTATGTGGTATCACTACTTTTGAAACCTTACAACAATGAGCTGAAACCATTTTCTATACTATTTATAAAAAATATTAACCCACCTCCCAAACCTGTTATTACTGTAGAGGACGGTAAAACAATCACACGTACCACCTTTCCAATGTCAATTAATCCTGATCCACCCTTACCTCTTAAAGTTATGGAAGTAGTAAATAAATATGCTAAAGAGAGATCTTTAGATGAACAATGGTATATTATTAATTTAAATAATTCTGACTGTCTAAGAGATAAGTATCCAGATAAATGTTTAAATGTGTTTGAAGTCTAATCATGTAATGTCTTATTCCAATAATTAATCCAATTAAGATTAATTATTGTTTATTACTATTTATCGAATACTAGATATTTGTTATAATTCATTTCATCATTAATACTAGGAGGAATTAAGTCAAATGTATTATCATTAATTAATTCTGATGGCCAACCTATAATAATTTTAAAATAATTAGAGTATTTAAAATTATTAACAATGATAATAGATCTATCATTGTCATCGCTCATCGTTTTATTTTCGGTTTTAACTTGTTTGAGAAAATCAGTTAATTTATCCAAATAAATAGCTGGGAAATACATATATGGTATGATAGTTTTAGTCTGATTATCAAAGTTATAAGTTTCAATTAATCCAAATGCTACCATTTTACCCTTTGTATCATAATAACCGATAAAAAGGAAATTGTGTGGCCATTTCTTTTTATATTTTTCAGCCAGAGTAATAGATGTATTGATAATGCGATCGATTTTATTAATTTTGCAAGGGTTAATTATTTTATGACATTCATCCATAATTAATTGTTTTGTTGATTCATCTATTTTAAATAAATTATAAATATGTTCATAATCATTACTAAAAGTATAACCCTCATCCAATAATTGTTTTCTCTTTTTAATTTCCCAGTTGCTATAATAAATATTACTAAGAGATTTATCAAGACCAAGCGGATCCAATTCAAAAATGTGTTTTTCTGTAGTTAATAAACAATTTACCTCTAAGTGATCTTTTATAAAATAAATATCCTCTTGGGTTAAAATGGTTACTTCTTTTTTTATTATAAAATTAGTCTCAATATAATCTAATGTTTCTTGATTACTATGTAATCCATAGATTTCTAGTTTTCCTTCAGTTTCAGTATTCATGGTTAAGTGATATAAACCTGACGCTTTGAATCTGATAAATTGTCCGTCACCCTTTATTAATTTAATTTTACCCTGATTATTTTCTGATGTTGATGGTTTTAATATGAACGCATGTATATAATCATATTTTTGAGGATTAGCTGAATAAATTATTTTATTTAACATACTTTATCTATCAAATCATATTAGTAATTACTAATCAATTTCCTAATTAAAATTGATGATTCAATTTAATTAAAATTAAACATAAACGTATTAATGATTTGTCATCTTATTTTTATACTAGCATTTATTATTGCGATTATAGTTAATATTTGTTATTATCGTAGAGTGGGCGCTATTATCACATTTAAACAATTGTTAGTGTCTTTATTATTATTATGTTTATTTGCACCTGTTGTTGAAGAATCTTTTTATAGATATTTTCTTAGAATTTATCTTCAGAATATTCCATATAATAATTTAATAATTATTACTTTATTTTCAAGTAGTCATTTGCTAAATTTACAATATTTGAGTAATCTAAAAGTTGTGTCGGTTCAGGTATTATTATGTATCTATTTGGGTTGGTATCTTTTGTGGTTAGATAATATTAATCATTCTATCATTATTCATTGTTTATATAATAGTGGTATATTATTTTCGACTTATCTTTGTTTATTATTGTTACCTAATAAGCCAATTGAAACTAAAGTAAAAGACGATTCAACTAAAAAATATACCTTACTCACTAGAAGAAACTCATGGAGCCATAAATCTAATATTATCAGATTATTCCCTTGTTGTAAGGTTATAGATATAAATAAATTACCTTTGGATCTTCAACTTAGTTTCGATAAGTATGAACAGATTTGTTTACGTCATGCTACTGATAAATTATTTAAACTAAAAGCTAATAGTCAATTATCATAGAATTTATCAAAAGAATAAGTATTCTTTTGATAAAAGAAAATAGACCGACTTTATCAATTATCTTATATATTATACATAATTAAAGTCAATTTTACCTTTAACTTGTAATGATCTATTAAGTCATCATTAAATTAATACCTTATAATATAAAATATCTTTTAATATTGATCTAATCGATAAATATATAATCCATAATTAGTCTACATATCATCGTTGTTAAAAATCTAATAATATTGATTATAGTTAAAGATCTTGTATAATATTAAGAGGGAATAGGGACTACAGATAAATTATTTAAAACATTATAAAGACCAGATATTTTACGTAATCTCAATAACCCTCGATTATAGACATAAAAATCGGAAGTTTGACGAATAGGTTGAGCTTCATTACATTCAACAGGTTCACCAGGGGTTAAAGCAAAATATCGATAAGTTAATACATATCTTAAATCTTCAGGTAAAGCTACATGTGAACGATAACGAATAACACGACCAATAACTTGTCTAATAGCAGATTCATCAATTGATTGTTCTAAAATATGAATAGCACGAGTTTGAAGGAAACTTTGACCTTCTGAGCCAGCTTCAGTAACTAATAGAACTTTATAATGTTCACCATTAATATTATTAAGATTATTATATAAATTTACAGTATTACATCTTTGTTCATCATTAAGGTCACCGGTAAATAGTAGATTACTAACACCATAATAATTTAATAAACTTTGAATTAAGAAAACACCATACCGATTTTTAAATTGAGAATAAACAACATGTTTACCAGGAATACCTGTAATTAAATTAATTAACACATGAAATTTAGGAGAATATTGAGACAAATTATCAATAAAATTTTGGTCTATCCATCCTCCTTCAGCCACCAACTTATCAGGAGGAGCTCTATTATTTTTTAATAAAATTTGAATATTAGGAGGATAAATCATATTACCGAGTTGACGTGAACGTAATCTAGAGGTAGCTAAATACCATCTAGTTCGTTGAGCCTTATAACGAGCCGGATTTCTTAATCGTAGACTCTCAGTAGGAGCAAAGGTAGATAATTCTTCCATAATAGCTTGATTATAAAGTTGATATTGATCTTCAGTCATTGGAATAGCTAAACATTCTTTAATTTCGGCAGGATAATCAGAGGTAATTCGGTATTGTGAAATGACATCAGATATACGACTGATCAAATATTGATCTGGAATAAAAATTTCATAAACATAATTAAAATGACTTTGGAATTCCTCAATTGAATTAAACGCTTCTGGTTTAATTAATAATAATATATAATATAATTCATCTATTGATCTTAATATAGGTGTACCTGATAATAAAATAAATTTAGTATTAGTTAATGATCGTAATAAATCATAAAGAGCCATATAATTCTCACTTTTATTAATATATCCATTGATCAAATTATGTACTTCATCTATTACTACAATTGAATTATCCATATCACGTTTATTTGGTAATCTTTCACCTAACAGACTATAATTATAACTAATAAATTCGAAATATTGTCTAACTCTCTCTCTCTCATAACCACATTTAATACAATATTCACTTAAAAAATTTTCCCTTAAACTTCCGGTACTTAATACATATATTTTTTTGACTCCATAAGTAGTAATATATTGATCTAACATCATAATGGCACCACAAGTTTTACCTGCACCTAAACTCCAATACATTAAAATACCTCGATAGGGCATTTTAACGAAATAATCAGCAACTTGTGCTTGATGAGCCAACGGTTCAAATTTAAAATCAGCTGGCCTTGGTGGATATCTTAAACAATTCCATTTCCCTATTATACTTTTACCTACTTCTCCTGTAGCCTTAACATATCTTCCGGTTAATTGATTAAATACATAAACTGTCGGTGCTCCACCAGGTCCACATGTTCTCACTACTTGTAATGGTTTAGTTTTGATTGGTAATGGTTGAATTGATCTATTAACTAATACAACTTGACCTTCAGGGGATCTTGTTGAAATACAACCATTAGTTAATGGATTCAAAACTTGATTAGTTGGACAAGGACTAGTACCAGCTGAATTTATTGTTCTAGTTATAGTTGTAGTTGGTTGATTAACAAGTGGACATATATTGGTTTCTGGATCGGGTATAGTTCCATTTGGACAAGTCATTATCTTTTATTAAAATTAATATAATTTATTTTAACGTTTTAATCTTAATTTACATATCTTAGTTAATTAAAAATTATAAGGTATCATTATCTACTCAATTATTCATTATTTAAAACTAATTTTTATTTTCTATTAATTTAATAAATACATGTCTAGGTCTTTATTCTTATCAACCATTTAATGTTAAATTAAAAATTACTACCCATCTTTAATTTATTTCACACCTGTACTCTTGATAGACCTCATTGAATTTCACAAGAACACTTCCCTTTTAATTTAATTATCCCTTTGGATATCATCTGTTTAAATTGAAAGACCAACTATTAGATTATGATAATCTAATTTAATATACTACACAACCCATAATATTGAACTCCATAAAATCTAGTGTTCCATAATCTGTCTAATATTTATTAACTACCTCTACCGTCCATTTAATATTTTCAGTTAATCAAATTAATAATATTATATGATTATTATTTAAGTAACACGATGAAGTGTTTGTTATTTAATGATGTATAAGTGTTCACCCCAAATGTCCTTTAACAAATTAATAAAAAATTATCAGTCAAGATCATTATTTATCGAGAGGATTAATCAAAATGTTTATACCCAAGATAATTATCAATTAAGATAATTATTAATTAAGATTAGTGTTAATCAAGATGATTATTAATTAAGATTAGTGTTAATCAAGATGATTATTAATTAAGATTAGTGTTAATCAAGATGATTATTAATTAAGATTGGTGTTAATCAAGATAATTATTAATTAAGATTGGTGTTAATCAAGATGATTATTAATTAAGATTGGTGTTAATCAAGATAATTATTAATTAAGATTGGTGTTAATCAAGATGATTATTAATTAAGATTGGTGTTAATCAAGATGATTAATTAAGATTTGTGTTAATCAATATTATTATTAATAAGGATAATTATTTTTATTTTGATCAGGATTAAAATAATTATTAATTAAGATGGTTATTAGTCGAGGTGATTTTTGATCAAAATGTTTATTAATCAAGATAATTATTAATAAAGGTTATTTATTAATCAATGTTATTATTAGTATGATTATTAATAAAGGTTATTTATTAGTATGATTATTAATTAAGGTTATTTATTAATCAATGTTATTAGTAATCAAGGTTATTATTATTAGAATGATTATTAATCAAAATTGTTATTAACCAAGATTATTAATCAAGATTAGTAATAAACAAGATTATTAATCATCTTGGTTATTATTAATAAAGATGAATAATTCTTAATGATCAAGACAATTAATGATCAAGGATGAATATTAATCAAGTCAATTAATGATCAAGAATAATTATTAATCAACTTGATTAAGAATCAAGAATTATTCTTAATCAAGTTGATTAATAATCAAGTCAATAAATGATCAAGAATAATTCTTAATCATTTAAAATATTTATCAAAATCTTGATTAATAATTAAGGTGACTATTAATTAAAACATATATAATTTAATTATAGAAGAAGGAATAGTCATCAAAAAGTGGATTCACTGATAATTTTATTTATACTTTTTATTATGAGTTATTATTAAGTGTATGCGCTAGTGAGTGGTCTCTCTTATCGAGAAGATTATGAATAGGATAATTAATAAAGATAATGGACTGATCAATATGATAATTAAGGATTAGGAAAATAATTATATTGTTTATTCATTGGATATGATTGTATGAATAAACAATATTATAGATAATATTGAGGATTATAAATTAATAAAGATAATTATTAATCAAGTCGATTAATAATTAAATTTAATTATTAATTGATAATTTAGTATGAGATGACGATATAGGATAAATATTAGAGGTAAGTATATGTAAAAGATGATCTAGTGTATACAACTTTAGATATGTTATTAATTAGTTAAAGCTTTAATTTATCTAAAAATGTGACAAACATTTAATTTAAAATAAAAAGGAACACAAATACTCAATTGATAAATTGAATATTTGTCAGTAAATCTTAAATATTTAGAACTTAATTAATAAAATCAAATTGAAATTATTAATAAAAATGTTCTATTGAATAATAATGAATATCTTAACATCCAATAATGATTGTTTACGATACCTATTTGGGTTTTTATCAGATTTGGATTTTATTAATTGGCTCAAAACCTGCAAATATTGTTATCAACAGAAAAAATTAAAAATTTTAACCGATGGTTATACTTTAGCCTCTATTTACACTATTATAGCTAACTATCAATTTAGTAACATTAGTATTGATGTTGATTTTTCTAAATTATTAATTGATCTTACTCCAGCCGTTAGCTCTGGACAACGGGTCGTAGATTATATTTTTTATCAATATCTTGATATAATATCAACATCTTCTTACAACTTAACTCGTTTAACCCTTGGTACTTTATATAATCAACCAATAGATAAATTATTATCTTTCGATAATTTAACACATTTAACTTTTAATGGGTGTTTTAATCAGAGCCTTGATAATTTATCAAGATTTAATTTCTTAACTCATTTAAGTTTGAATTGTAGTTTTAATCAATCAATTGATCATTTACCTATCAAATTGACTCATTTAACATTGGATTATGGGTTTAATCGATCAGTTGATCATCTTCCTACCAATTTAACCCATTTAATATTAGGTTATTCGTTCGATCAATCTGTTGATCATCTACCACCTAATTTGACTCATTTAACTCTAGGGTATAAATTTAATCAAACTATTGATCATTTACCTACAACTCTAACTCATTTAACGCTTGAAGTTTATTTTAATCAACCAATTAATCACTTACCTCCTAATTTAACACATTTGATTCTAAGTAACTCATTTAATCAATCAGTTGATCATTTACCTGGAACCCTAACTCATTTAACTTTAGGTGATCATTTTAATCAACCTATTAATCATTTACCTGCCAATTTAACTCATTTAACTATAGGTGACGAATTTAATCAATTTGTTGATTTTTTACCTGCTGCTTTAACACATCTAACATTAGGTAAATCTTTTAATTTACCTATTGATCATTTACCTGTTAATTTAACTCATTTAATTTTAGGACTATATTTTAATCAATCTATTGATAAATTACCACCTATGTTAACTCATTTAACAGTGGGTGATTATTTCAATCAATCTATTGACTATTTACCTGGAAAGTTGAGTCAATTAATTGTGGGTGATAATTTTAATCGGTCAGTCGACAAACTACCATCTAGTTTAATAATTTTAAATTTCGGTAATGATTTTGATCAAACTGTTGATTATTTACCAATTAATTTGATATCTTTAAAATTTGGGAATTGTTTTAATCAATCAGTTGATCATTTACCTGTTACATTGACTGATTTAACTTTTGGTGACGATTTCAATCAATCTATTAATTATTTACCTAATACTATTACCTGTTTAACTTTCGGATATAATTTTAATCAATGTGTTGATCATTTGCGGAATTTCGATAAATTAACTCATTTAACTTTAGGTGGTTATTTTAATCAATCTATTAATTCTTTACCTTTTAATTTAACTTATTTAATTTTAGGTTGTAACTTTAATCAGGTAATAGATCATTTACCATCTAAATTAACACATTTGTCTCCCTCTTCATTTAACTATCCTCATTGCTTTGCAATGAGAATAGTTAAATAGAGGGAGCCGCAACGCGAACTTTAGGTGATAATTTTAATCAACCAATCAATAAATTACTAGCCGATTTAAAAATATTAACCTTAGGTGTTAAATTTGATCATCCTATTGATAAATTACCAAAAGGTATTACTAATCTGTATATTCATAATAAGTATTTCAACATTGCCAAATATCTATATAAATTATAATGATGAGTAGTTTATCTTCTAATCAATGTTAATCCCATTTAATTGTATATTCATGATATATTAATAAAATATAGTATTCCTTTCTGACCATTTTTATATATCACGATAAAATACCCAAAGAGTATTATTTATACGAAATCCATTAATAGATAAAGAGTATTATTAACAGATAAATAATACTTCTTTATTTACAGATAAATAATACTTCTTTATTTAAAATAGTTATTTATCATTAATACTAATTATAATTGGATATTATTTATTCTTAAGAATGAAAACATTTTAGATATGTATTTTGATATCAATTGTAATTGAATGCTATTTGTTCTTATTCTTAAGAACATCTAGCTCTCTATCCTTTAAAATATCTAACTCTCTATCCTTAAGAACATCTAGCTCTCTATCCTTTAAAATATCTAGCTCTCTATCCTTAAGAACATCTAGATATTTATCCTTTAAAATATCTAGATCTCTATCCTTAAGAACATCTAGCTTTCTATTCTTAAGAACATCTAGATATTTATCCTTTAAAATATCTAGATCTCTATCCTTAAGAACATCTAGATATATATCTTTAAGAACATTTAGATATTTATCCTTTAAAATATCTAGCTCTCTATTCTTAAGAACATCTAGATATATCTTTAAAATAATGATAGTTAAATGTTGGGTTGTCGCTATTAATCTTGATCTCATATTAAAATTAAATTAATACTTGATATAACTATTTAAAGTGATGATTCCCGTAAAGTTGTATTTAAATATCATCCTAAACTGATATTCAAGTATTATTGTTAATAAAGATTAAATTGTATATTAATTACCAATTATTGTGAATACTACTTACTTAATCTTTTTACAAAAATCATCTTTATTAGATCACTAACATCCTTCATAAATAATCATATTGATAATTGTTCTTGTAAATAATATTCTTCTTCTTGATAATTATTATTTTCCTTAATAATTGTTATTCATTTTGATAATTATTATTCTTCTTGATAATCATTTATCAAGAAGACCACCTATTTAATCATATTGGTAGATTATTTATCATCTTGATAGATATATATTTAATTGTATTGATAAATAATCCTCTTGATTATATTAATTATTTAATTGATATAATCAAGAGGAATCTTATTAATAATTTTACATGAATAAGTAAGGAAATTATTAATTGTCAAGATTGGATGATTGGTAACTATAATACTTTTTAGTCAAGGATGATAATTGATAAAGAAGATTAGACATACAATCAATGGGATGATCAGTCAAACAATCAATACAAGTATTAATAAATAATCAAGATCATTATTAATAATTAATCTTTATTATCAAATAATTATTAACTAAGATAAACAATAATTATATCACATATCACCATTTCTTATTCTTAATAATCATGATAAATAATTATTTATTTAGAGGATGATTATTAAGTTTAATATTGCGACCACCCACCTATTCTGCTTTGTTATTAATACTTTTCATCTTTAATTATTTAAATCTTGTTAATTATTATATCAATAACTAAATAATTGTTTTGAGTAATAATTATTTTAATAACTAATTTGCGATCTTTAAATAATAACCGCTTTACTTCTATCTCGAAAATTAACTCACTTATCATCTCGATAAAAATCCATATTATGATTATTAAAGATAAATATTCGCATACTATTATTGTTAATAACCAATTAACAATAAAGATAAGTTATTTTTGTATATTACATATCATGGTAATTAATAAGATAATAAATATTATTGGGTATAATAATAAATAATAAGTTAATAAGATAATAAATATTATTGGGTATAATAATAAATAATAAGTTAAGGAATAACCTAACTTATTATCAAGTATAATTGAAAGAAATTAATTTTTAATCAACTAACATAAATGAACAAATTTACATTGATTAGTCCTAATTTCATTAATAATGGATTTATACCAAGAGATTATAGTTGCACTGGGAATAAAGTTAATCCAGAATTAAAATGGTATAATGTTCCACCAACTGCCAAAAGTTTAATGTTAGTTTTATCCGATCCAGATACACTTAATCCTCCATTTATTCACTGGATCATGTATAATATTCCATCTAATTCTAATGGTGTTAGTTCAGGTCAAATTATAGGTAACCAGGGATTAAATTCGGGTAACCAATTTAATTATACACCAATTTGTCCACCACCGGGTCAAACTCATAGATATATATTTCACTTGTTAGCTTTAGATACAATAATACCAACTAATAATAATTTTACACAATTATGGCAATCAGCTCAAAATCATATTATTGATTCCACATATTTGACTGGATTTTATTCAAGATAAATTAGTCTAAAATTATAAAGTTAGAAATAAATGGAATGGAATCAATTAAAATTCTATCATCGAAATCCACCCTCTGTTACTTTAGGCCGAACTCCTGATGTTTTATGTTCTTATGATATTTATACGGAATATTTAAAATCTATCAACAGATCTGTCACTCAAGATGTTATCTGTAAATATTTAAATCATGATCAACCTTTTTCTATTGCACTAAATCAATTTCCTTATGATTTAGCCACTAATATCCACCATTTTGTTGTTTGGATTAATCCTAATTATAGTGATATTATTACTGAAGATTATATTGAATCTTATTTACATAATTATCTGATTAATGATTATGTACTATTTGAGAACTTAAATAATGTTAAAAGTATTAAACAAATTCGTCATTATCAATTATTTTTATCTAATCCTATTTTTATTGCTGTGTTACAATCCTTATCTTCATTTATTCCTTAATAATTTTATGGCCTACTGATACCTCCTACTGCACTTATTTCTCCTCCTGTATTATATCCTCCCCCACTATATATACCCCCTAAATAATAACCTCCCATGTTACCTCCACTATAACCACCATGATCATTATATCCACCCTCATCCCCACTATATCCACCCTCATCATACATTGCACTATTAACTCCGTTGCCATAAATAAAATTAGGATCAGTTTCTCTGTTCCTTAAGTCATCATATAATTTATTATGACTGAAATCTCCGTATGCTCCGTCACTATACAGTCTATTATTTAGTCCTTCTTTTTTAGTAATTAAGTCAATAATTTTTTTAGGAGTCTTCACCTCATCGTGATATATAAGTTTTAAAGCATTATTGATACCATCAATATAGCCTTTTAAATATGTCGAATACGCACAATCACACTCATTATTACTCTGTTTTTTAGTATATTTAGTATTATTTCCGTTATTCGATCTATTGACTTTTAATTGATGGGGATATCTAGAGTTATTTCGGCTCATTATTTTAATTAAACAATATATTTCTTTATAGAAATATATTTAATTTTAATTAATTAGTATCTCTATTTTTGAGAATTAATTGTTTTATTTATTTCTGATTGATAATGATCTTATTTCTAAGATTATGAATCTTTGGTAATCTCGTCTTAATTTTAAGTATTATATTAAAGTGCTATAGATATTCTTCTGTTTCTATTTGATTTAAATCAATAGTTGACGTTTATTTATTTGGTCTTACTCGTTCCCTATTCTAAAAATGATTTTTTAAAAAATAGATTCTTATCATTAATAATTTATATGAATTCGATATTGATATCCTATATAGGAAGACCTGAATTATTAATATTAGATTATTATGATTCAACTAAATTGAAGAGTTTAATAGGTACTGAATATTTTAATAGACTTAGATGTAATTATTTGGATGATAAGGGATTTAGAATATCTATATTTTATGATCCCAATAGTACCTTACCTAAAAACTTTATAGCGTCACGAATAGCTAAAATTGATATTAATGGTATAGTCATATTAATTGACGGAAATAATAAACTTGAGTTATCCAATTTAACATCAATACTTAACTCTACTGGTAATCAAATAACTATTATTACATATAATGACTTAACAGATAAAAAATTTTATGGATTGAGTATAGATCCTGAAGGAAATAGTAGTAATATTGAATTTACTTTATCTGAAATGAGAAATAAAAAGATATATACCTGTCCTTTAAATAATGAATTAGATTATAGATTAACAATTTTTTATTCGGATGATCAATCTACTGATGAGAATTTTATCACTTCACAATTAGCTAAAAGAAAAATGCATGGTACTATTATAATAACAGACGATGATAAAAAATTAACCTTTAATGATGTCAAAAAAATTATTGTATCATCTTATAGTCTAAGGTCATTAGCTAAAAACTTAAATAATGTTAAAATTTAATATCATTAGATCAATATAATTAAAACTAATTATATTGACTTGAATATCATAAAATTAACTTAAAATTTATTTTCATCTACCTAAATATGAATAATTAAAACTAATTATATTGACTTGAATATCATAAAATTAACTTAAAATTTATTTTCATCTACCTAAATATGAATAAAATTGATGAATTATTAAGATTACCTTTACATAAACTGGTCGATGAATCTCTCGACACATTGAAAGACATTCATACTTTCATTGGTAATATCTTTAATCACAGTAATGACAATGATCTACTTAAATCTTGCTCCAATAAAAACTTTTCTGAATGGTCTTCTTCTGATATTGGTACTATTGCCTTTATTTCCCTTAATAGTAAAAATCCTGAAATCAAACAAGCTGCTTCTGACTTATTTGAACAATATAAAATTTGGGTTAAAGAACATCCTACCCAACCCGCACCATTTACTTTTTCTGATCAAATTGGTAATGAATTATCGTCCATTTTTTCCCAAATCCCCCATTTTAATTCTGATCCCTCTGTTTTAATGAATACCTTAGTTTCCGATTTTGCAACCTTAATTAAATCATCTTTTTCTACCTCTACTTCTTCTTCTTATCAAACTACCTCTACTCCTTCTTCTGATCAAACCACCTCTACTCCTTCTTCTGATCAAACCACCTCTTCTTCTTCTTCTGATCAAACTACCTCTACTCCTTCTTCTGATCACATTACTTCTACTCCTTCTTCTGATCAAACTACCTCTACTTCTTCTTCTGATCAAACTACCTCTACTCCTTCTTCTGATCAAACTACCTCTACTTCTCCATCTGATCAAACTACCTCTACTTCTCCATCTGATCAAACTACCTCTACATTTATAGATCAAAATAGATCTGATCAAGATAATAACACCTCTACTAATATAAATAATATAGTAAATAATATATTTTCGATGATTCAACAATCTTTAAATCAGACAACTACTGAAAATGATAATAATGTTAATCATAAAATGGAAATGATTTTTAAAGATATCTTTTCATTAGTTAAATCATCTAAAAACTAAGATTAACAACTAAGAAAATAAAATTAAAAAAATGAAAATTTTATTTTTGTCTAATATTGTATTTTAATTTAAACAACTGATGGACTCTAAACTAAATAATTCTTTTAACGAATATGTCTCGACTATCATTTTACAACCAATAGTCGATTGGTTGAAAGTTGATAAAAATGTTAATGTAACACTTGACGATTTAATAAGTATTATCAATTTAGACAATTCTTCCAAACCCAAGAAAACAACAACTGATTCTACAAGTGCAGATAAATCAGTTAAACCTAAGAAAACTGATAAACCCAAGAAGACAGTTACTCAATCTAATACACCATGTCAACACAAATTTGTACGTGGTGATAATAAAGGTAAAGTTTGTGGTCAAAATAGTTTATCTGGATCATCATTTTGTCGCCGTCATACCAAACAAAATACAGAAAATACAAATGTACCTACTGATAATGTTACTGATATTGACCATGACAACGATATCGATGACGACGATGATGATAACAAAGTTCAATCTAAAATTAGTAAAAATACCTCATTTAATACCATGCCACCCTTACCTTCTTCTAAATCAACTTTAGGATCACTACCTTTACCACCTATGCCAACAGGCCCTTTACCAAATATAGCCAATTTGCCATTATTACCAACTCCTAAGATTAATAACCAATCAAAATTACCCTTGTTACCCTTAAACTCTAAGCCAACAAATAAATAAATATATAATCAGATGATATATCATCTAATTATATCATATTCATTTATTTTATTATTTATTTGAATTGTCACCCTGGCTTTATACTTTAAATTTTATTTATTAGATATAATGATTTCCTTTAAAGCTATCGTTTATATTAATAAATAATTATTTATATATCCCTTTAATTCCTTTTTTATAAATCGCCATTAATGGTGTAACTTATTATGATTATATCTAGCATTTACTATTATTAGTATTTAACTATGATTGATTATTTTGTTTAATCAGTGCTATCATTAATATGATATTAGTATTTAACTATGATTGATTATTTTGTTTAATCAGTGCTATCATTAATATGATATTAGTATTTAACTATGATTGATTATTTTGTTTAATCAGTGCTATCATTAATATGATATTAATTATCATGATATCGCTAATATGATATTAATTATCATGATATCGCTAATACTATTCTTGATCATTAAATAACCACCTATCTTAATTATTATCAATACAATTGTGTGTTATTATATATTAAACATTATTAACATTAATCTTAATGTTAATGTCGTTCATCGATATTAATTATCACTTATTAAACATTAATTAAGATTAAGTTTATCAGTTACCAAGCATTAATTAATATTTAATATTAACACTAACAGTGTTCACCAAATATTAATGATAATCATTATTAATTAATCTTATACTAACAGTGTCCACTAAATATTAATGATAACATTATTCGCTAATTCTAATCATCTTAATAATCGTTTTAATAATATTTATGATGATTAATCAAGATGATTAGAATCACTACTATTAAGGTGATATATAATCTAACTATTAACTTGATTATTTAGATAAATAATATTAAAGATAATTATTACCATGATTAAAATGAATAATTATGGGTATTAACAAGATAATTAATAATTTCCATTGAGAATTTTAAAAATTCTTATTTTAATCATCTTAATTTTGATCCTTAACCACCTTAATAATAATTATCTCAATAATCATCTTAATAAATAATCATCATAATTAATCATAATCTTGGTATTAATTATCTTAATAATAATATTTTGATTTATAATTATTGTAATGACCAATTTATTAATACTCATCCCAATACTCATCTTACTTATTAACCATAATTATTATCTTATTAATCAACTTATTTATTAATCATTGTTATTTAATTATCTTGATTATTAATCATTTTAATTATCTTGATTATTAATCATTTTAATTATCTTGATTAACGATCACTTTAATAATCTTGATAATCATCATCTTAATTATCTTGATTAATCATCCTTTTGATGATTAATCATCCTTTTGATGATTAATCATCTCAATTATCTTGATTAATCATCATTTTGATGATTAACCATTCACCATTTTAATCATCTTAATTATCTAGATTATCTTGATTATTAATAATCTTGATAAGTAACATCTTAATAATTGAACTTATTAATCATCTTGATTAATCATCATCTTAATAATCTGATAAACAATTCTAATTAATTCTCATCTTAATAATCTTTACAAGTAAACCCTAATAATCTCAATTAATACTCATCTTAATATTAACCATCTTGAATAATAATCATAATAATCTTACTAATAATAATAATAATCTTGCTAATAATCATAATGATCTCAATCACGATGTTAAATAATAATATTAATAGTAATCATCTCAATCACGATGTTAAATAATAATATTAATAGTAATCATCTCAATCATGGTGATTAATAATCATCTTATTCATTATTAATTATCTTAAGCATCTAATAATCTTAATTCATAATTATTAATATAATTATGATTGTTAATTTTTTATTAAATAAATATTCTATCTAGTAAATTAATTAACCTCTTATATTGATATCATAATACTCTTAATGATATCAATATTTAATGATTATTAATTATTAATGAATATCTTTTCATTAATTATTAATTTTGGTAACTCCAATAGAATGATCAATGGACGTAGTAATTTAGATTATTATTAAGGTAAGTATTATGATGATAATTATTTATTAAGATTATTATTAATAATATTAAGACAATTATTAATCAAGAGTATTATTCTTAATATTATGACAATTATAATCAAGTATTCTTCTTAATATTATAGCAATTATAATCAAGTATTATTATTGAGACGATTATTAATTAAGATGATTAATGTTATTAATTATCAAGATAATCATCTTAATAATCCTCTTACTATTCTACATTAACACTCTTAATCATATTGATCAAGAATCTTAATCATCTTACTTAACTAATATATTAATTATCTTAATCACCTTGATATTAATCATCTTAAGAATAATCATATTCATCTTGATTTATAATCATATTAATATTCTTGAATATTAATATGATCTTAATAATAATCATATTCATCTTGATTTATAATCATATTAATATTCAAGAATATTAATATGATCTTAATTAACAATCATCTTGATAATTATTTATCTTAATCATATTGATCTTAACTAACAATCATATTAATATTTACCAATAATCAGCTCTTACACCATAACCTTAATAAATAATCATTTTAATCTTGATAATTAAATATTAATAATTTAAAGTTGATTAATATTTATAATCGTAATTAATAATTATCTTAATAATCTTAATTAAGAATTTTAATAATAATCTCAACGAATGGTCTAGTTAATCATAATCGTAATAATAATCATATCGATTGGTTATTAATTATAATAATAATAATGATGATTATAATCATCATTATTAACATTGATCTTAATAAATCACTATGCCCTTGATATGTATATTAATTTGAAGATCATAATTGCTGTGATAGGTATTGATGATGTTATTGTAAATTAATGATTATACTCATTAATAAGATCTATTAGACAGTATATTAATAGGTCTTATTATAAATTGTTCTATCATGAATTAAATATTATGTTGATATATCATAAATACGTTCTACATCTACCTTCTAATATCAAGAATAAGGATTATACTAGAATAAGTTGTGTAATAAGTAAAAATACTCTCCAAGCCGAAATAAGCCAATCAGATATAATATTATCCTTCAAACTGGAAAAAGTTGATCAGACATAAATATATCCTTCAAACTAGAAAAGTTAATCAGAGGTAAATATTGCCCCTGATGCAAAGAAATCTAGGATAAAATAGATGGTTATCAGTTTTTATATTATTTTCTCTCACATCCTTAATTAGGATTTTCTAATTCAATTCAAAGTAATGAATGATACCATCTGAAGTAGACAATATTTTAAAGTATTCCGAAACGATTAAAAATAGATGTTATTCTTTTAATGACTTTAAGTGGTTTTAATATCTTTGTATCACTCTAAGGAATTGTAAATATTTACAATTTTGATTAGATAATAAAATACCTTGGTAGATAAATATCATAATTAAAATAAATATAAGTTTGCGTATATTTCCACAATATCACAGTTAAAATTAAGATAGTGAATTTTGGATGTTTTATAGAGATATCATAAGGAAGACTGTTATTTATAGATGTTCATCATGAACGTGAATACATATTAAATAATTAACATCGAAATATATAATAATAATAATTATTATCAATGTGTCTAATAATAATTATATTAATTGATAAGTTTTAAATTATTATCATAATGATTATTACATTATTTAATAAGCTCAAAATGATTACCGGGATGATTAATCATAATAATAACCGTAATGATAATATTATGATTAATTATCATTATAAATATATTAGACGGTAAGTAAGATAATTAATATCAAAATGAATAATAACATAATTAATAGTCACCATCATCAAATAATAATTATTATTTATCTTTGTATTAATACGATATTAAAATCTAATCTCTTATTGAATATTGCCAACTAATATCAAAATAACTATTAGTTAGTAGAAAACATTAATAAGATGATTACGAAGATAATTATTACCTTCCTAAAATTTAACAACCTATAGATTATCCTTGATTCATTACTGATAATAGGTCGAAAATTTACTTGATAATAAGTGATAAACATTTATTAATTGTCACATATACATAACAATTAGACATCTGGGGAATTCTATAAATAGTAACTATTTATAATCATTAAGTATATGATTATAATCAAGTTAATATAGAAGACAATTTAATAAGCCAACATATTAAGTACTTAACTAATTATTAACTAGTGGATAAATTTGACTTCATACGTTTGAATAAGTAATGAATACTATCTTTAATATGAGGAATTTGGGGGTATCTAGCTAACAATTTAGAAACATCAAGATAATTATTGGAACGACCGGCTTTCAAAATTTTAGATTGTTGGTCAACTGTAAAGTTTTGATATTTGAAATTAGGATCAATATATTCTTTATATAAATCCAAAATTTCATTATGACTAATTACCCCAGGATTACAGAAATTCCAAATACCATTCAATTTGTTAGTCATCATATCAGGTATAATAGGTAATAAATCATACAATATGGTCATACTATTAGGAACATTAATAACTTTTTCATATTTAGAAATTTTAGTAATAAAATTTCTGGGTTCTAATCTATCAGATAAAGGCATTCTGATCCGTAAAATTAAACAATTTTTGAATTCCTTAACTATCTTTTCTACTATCTTTTTACTAGAGGAATAAAACGATTTTTCAAAGTTAGGCTCATCTTCTTCAGTAAATCCTTTACCGCCTATTGGATGTTCCTCATCATATTCATAAATGCATCCCGTTGCTACATAAGTTATATGTATATTTCTTTTATGACATTCATCAACTAAGACTGCAGTTCCTATTACATTAGCTCTTAAGGTAACTAATTTATTATCTTCACACCAATCAATATTAGAATTAATATTTTTAGGGTCACGAGTAATACCGGCACATAATAAACAATGGGTAATATTTTGATATTGATTTAATTCATTGATAATATCATTATATTTATCTAATCGACTACGGCTTAAAATTAAAGTGTGCCCTTGTTCTTCTAATATTTTTATCATCATATTGCCAATCCATCCACTCGCTCCATAGATTAAAATTCTCATTTTATATTAATTGTAATATTTTTAAATAAATTTAAAATTCTATTTTAGTTCAAATCTTTATATATATTAATTTGACAGCTTATTTTCTCCATCTATTAAAATGAAAAGTCTATTATTATCTGATGTTACTAATAATTCTAATGATATTCAAGAATTCAACAATGCAATTTCCCCTGATGGTAAATTTGTATATATTACCCATATAATTAATCCTAATGTACCACCTTCTACTAGTCTAGTTATAGCTGAATTATTCGAAAATGTAGATGGTAAACTTATCTCGATTAAACAATTGTCCTTAGATCCAAATTTTCCTATTATTTCTTCAGGATGTGCTGCTCGTAATTTTCAACTATTTGCTATTTTAGATATTGATAATCGTACTACTAATATATTAGGTCAAGGTCGTTTACGTTTATTTGATTTACAATTTAATCAAGTAGGTAATCCTTTTATTTTTAATGATGTTAACATTCAAACCCTTTCTTTAAATGTCTCTAAATTTAGTTTCTCCTTTGATAATCATTATTTAGTTGTTAGTTATATCAATAGTACCGATCCTCAACATTTAACTGGTGTTACTAAATTATTGGATATTAGTAATCCCTTTAATATTATTGTTACCTCCACTGTTCCTTTCAATGGTTTTTCTAATGGTGCCTCTTTTTTTGAATTATCTTCTTATCATTCAATTAAAAGTTATTTAATCATTCCTAGTACTAATGCCATAGGATCTACTTTCACTAGTTTACGTTTTGTGGCTCCAGCCCAAATTCAAATATTTAGGATACTCAAAAATGGGTTATTACGTTTTTTAGATAGTACTTTTTTACCTCAACTTATTTATGCTGCAGAACCCTTTAATTATAAATGTACTGATAAAACATATATTATTGTCACCAATCAAGTTTCTTTTATTCCTGGTCACCCAGTTCCTTTCGATTCCATCTTAACTAATGCTACCTCAAGTGGTATTACCCCATTTCCACCTTTTACTAATGATAACACTCAACTACATATCTTTCAATTTACTCGTCGTCGTCAACGTCTTAAATTAATTATTAACGAAAATATTAACACCTCAGTTCGTGACATTGCATGGTATCCTAATGGTAAATTTTTCTTAGCTTCTGTAGTTGCTAGTCCTTTTGTATTATCCCAAACCTTACCTACCAATCCTCTAGTTTTCTTCTCTATTGTTCAACCTATTCTTTTGGTTTTATATAAGTTTAATATTGACTCTATTACCACTTTAAATGAGTTTCATGTAGGACCTACTGCTCCTTCTAATTATTTTAGTGCTAATGGATCTTGGTTAATTGTTGGTGGTGGTAGTGGTGTTGGTGCAGCAACTGACATAGTTAGTACTAGTTTATATAAAGTAATTAATTAATCAACTCCAATTAAATAAAAATTGATTAATTAATTTTTATTTAAAACTTAGTTATAAGTTTAACTATGTTAAATAATCAACCTTCTGATATTATTTATTATATCTTTAGTTATTTGTCTATTAGAGACCTGTTAAATTATGAGTTATGCTCCAAATTATCTTATCAAATAGTCTCTGAGATGCAAAACCTCTGGTATCAACATTATAACAAATATAACAAAAAAGCTAGTTATCAACCACAATTACATTTATCTAATTACCGTCCTGGTTGTAGGTTTACCCGTTATTCTACCAAAATGAAAATTACTAAAGATCAATATAATGACTTAATACATAATATTATAGTAACTAACACTATACCCACTAATTGTGCTATTTTCTGTAAACGTGACGACCATTATGATTTATCCATTTTTAAAATATCACCTATGAATCATTATAGTGATTATAGATATCTCACTTTAAAAGCTTTATGGCAGAAATCTAAACTAAAATGGACTAAAACTAAAGATAATACACTTACCAAATTAAAAAATGATTTACGGTTTATCATTGATAGAATCAATTCCCTTGAGTCAGAAAAAGAACGATGTCAACATATGACTACCTATTTTATTGGTAAATACAAACCTCACTAATCACTCTGTTGATCATTTTATTATTACACAATGATAATATTAATGTATTAATAACATTAATATTAATCCTTTTAATTAACTTTTAATCGTCCGATAGTTATAAAATCCAAATATAAACGTGTATAGATAATTGCAAATACTGTAAAAAAGGTACATGCTGCTAGAAATCTAGCATTTGTTGAAATTAATTCTTCGATTATTAACACTATATAAACACAAAAACTCATGCTACCAATTGAGAAAAAGATAGTACTTAGCTGTGCCATTCTATTATAATGTAATAATATAGTTTTATATGTTACATTAGGTACTTTTTCTACATACCCAAATTGAAAAATCAAAACTGTCACACCCAATAAAATTGCGCTTACATTACATACACTACTAATTGATAATGTTTTAACGATAATATCTATATCAGATTTATCAATTTCATCTAATGATAATTTTAAAAAGGTTAAACTGGTAAGAATTAATGGTATAAATTGCATGACAGTATTATTTAATCCATCACGTAAATTAATATTAACACCTGATTTAAGTATACTATTATTATCCATTTTTATTTTAAATAAAGTTAACATTACTAAATTCATTTTTTTATTTAATTTTGTTGTTATCAACTATAATAGATAGTTAAATTAGTTATTCTCATTAATATCGACTATAATAGATAGTTAAGTTAGTTACTCTTACATGTTAATTAGAATTATTATTCGTATTACTGTTTATTCTAAATGTTAATTGCATTAATACTTATTAACTTCTTAATAATTCTTAATTTCTTAATTATTTATTAATCTTTTAAGAATTATTAATCCCTTGTCTGTCGCGCGCAAGTCGCTTCCTTCTGTTTGCCCTTGACGGGCCAACTCAGGAGCGGCTTCCCTCATAATGGCGCATAGCGCCATTAACGGGAAGTTCAAACTCCCTATATTTACATAATAGCATTGCTAAGCAATGCTATTATGTAAATAAAGAGGGAGATACGAACGACGGGAATTGTTTCTTAACTTCTTGGTAATTATTAACTTGTTGTCTCCCTCTCCATTTATAATATATTAACCTCCTACTAACATACTTTAAATAGAGGGATCAAACTCAGGAGCGGCTTCCCTCATATTGGCGCGGGTACTTCAACGACTCCCGTGGAGCCACTGCCAATATCGGGAAGTTATACGAACGAAGGGGATTGTTTCTTAATAATTCTTAACCTCTTAATTGTTATAAGTATAATAGTTATCAAGCTTGATTTAAATTTACTTACAATAGGGTTAACATATTAATAAAAGTAAAATAACATATTAATGTGTTATTAAAAGTAAAATTAATAAATATTAGAAGTAATATTATAGTTATAAATCTTTTCAGTATATTAAACTATTTTGTATAGTTGAAGTTAATTCTAATTCGTAATAAGGATATGTCAATTAAATTAGATTATAACCACATTAAAGTCAGTCCTAATGAATATTTTAAGTATGTTGAACTAGCAATAACATTTTAATTAGTCACCTCAATTATAATTAACTTCAATTATACAAATACTCTTATTAATTATCCTCTATTTATCAAATCTTAATTTAAATTGTAAATAAGTTAGATTAATGTTAATCTCTATTATCGACTTTAATTTAGTCAAAGTTATATATATTAATTTCATCAATATATTATTATTATTAAGAGGATAAAATTATTTAATTGTACGGTTAAGTGTTGTTATGTCGGGTTAACAATATATTGATTGTTAACAATTTATAGAACTCATGTAACATTATTAACTATAATTAATTAATGACACACATTTATTAATATATTTAATTAACTAATTGACAATAATTATATAATAATAATAGATGTTAACATCAAAGTTAACTATTAGTAAACCATGATTATTCAATTTAATTTTTATTAAGGATTAAGAATAATAATTAGAATCACTCATATTCCGTAATCATAAACAATATCATATTAATTATTTATGATAATTAATATGATATTGTTCATAAATATTTCATATAAATAATTAATATGAATAATATAATATTGTTCATAAATATTATATTAGTTGTGTTTAATAAATATAATTATTGTAGAAATAAAACTATCACTAATTTATTTAGATATACATGAGTATTATTATAAATGTGATTAAATATAAATAATATCCACTAATATAATATTATCATCTGGATTATTGATATCACCAATAGAATGATAATAACCAGGAAGTTTATCCCTATGTTCAATCCATTCATTAACATCATTAGTAATAACTTGAGGATATTCTGAATTATTTAATAAGACATAGACATGATCAGTTGGATAATTAATTTTAAGAGGATATTTAATAATAACACATTCCTTAATAAATAAAGAATTAATGTTATTAGACAAAAATTGTTGTGCTTTGTGTTGACTAGAAAAAACGTTATCTAAAAATTCATAAGAATAACCATTACGAGTTTTTGTCTTAACTAGAGGTACATAAACTTCATATGATTCTTTCAATTGACTAAAACATTCTAGTGGTAATTGGTAATGTTGAATAACTTTACGAGTTGATAGTTTGGTTAACTTATCCATAATTAATGTAATTAATTGATCTTATTATAAAATCAATTTCTAAATTACATAATAGTAATATATCAACCTATTTGTTAAATTTACATTATATCTTCAACCCAGAAGTCTAATGATCATAAATATTATCAATATTAGTTAGATTATCTATAAATACTATAGATGACACTCATATCAATTAATTAAGAAATAATTAATTGATATAAATAAAAATTTAATTGATATAAATAAAAATTTAATTATAATAATAAAAGATGAACCAAAAGGTAGTTGATATTTGTTCAATTCTGGAAAAGACTTATAATAAATATCTAGATCTATTTAATGTATCAATAACAAAAGAAGATCCGCCTGACTATCTTATTTCGACTGATAATAATAGCCAAGGTTCATATAAAATTAAATTAATATTGAAGGGTAATAATGACAAAATTAATAGTTTAGCTAAATTAATATATTACTATGATGGAACCAAGGTCATATTAAATGATAACTGTATAACATTATCAATAGCTGTAACATTAATACTAAATGAGTGGTATAAAGAAAATATATTTAATATTTTAGATCGTTGTTTAAAATACGATTTTTTAAATGAACTCCAAAATGGACCGACAGATAAATCTAATTGGTTAATAAAATATAGAATATTATTATCGGCTTATCCTGATATTAACTTAGTTAATCAATTCGATATTGTAGTCGATTTAACTGAAACTGACTTATATCAATGTGATCACAAAATACATTTCCCTATCAAGGAAAGACAGACTGCTGATGATACTAAAACAATAGAATTAATTAAGAAACTTTATCAATATTACAATCAAAATCAAACACTATTAATACATTGTAAAAATGGTGTTGGTAGAACAGGTATCATTTCAGCATTATTAATTTCGCTAATATGTAAATTAGATTATGACGACACTATTAAATATATTACTATCTCTTTAAATGATAGAAAATATTATCAAGGTAGAGCTAGTTTAAAGAGTGTACCTTCTACGTCAAGCCAAAGACATCAAATTAAGAAATTAATTACTTCATTAACTGAAATTTAACTATTGAGTTTATAACAATCACTTAATAATAAATAATATATTTATTATTATTTATTACTAATTTAATATGTAGTTGATATTTTTTTTGAACGTGATGATCTTCTTTTATTTATATTTTCCGTCATTTGTGTGAGTCTTATGTCATCTTTACCATCATCATCATCCACAATCTGCGTAGGCATAATTTTAGTATTAGGCCTATTTATACCTTTTTTACGTTCAAAAATAATAGAAGATGTGTTTTGTTTATCCATTTTAAACATACATTAAATAAAATTTATAATTCATTTTTGTGATATTTTATTATTAAAACCGAGGTAGCACTTTAATACCTCTTTTTCCACGTCATCTATTTTAACTGCTACTTTATTTATTTGATGATCTATATACCATAACCCACCCATTACGACTAAACAATTAGTAAAAAAAAATAAGTGATCATTAGATTTAGTACTGGATATATTTGAATAATTAGTATAACGACGTATGTGAGTAATCGGTTTATAAAAATTAGATAATAACTTAGTATTAATTAGTGACATATTTTAGTGGTTAAAAATCAATTTATAATAAACCTACATTTACTACACAGTAAATATTTAGCTACTAGTATTTAAAAAGATACCCTTACAATCAGGTCTGACTGTAGATACAAATGGTAAATTTTTAATTTGATCAATTATTTCATTATTATTAACCTTAATAATAATATCATTATAATTACCTCTAAAAAAATCAAATACACATATAATAGATACACCTGGTAAATTAGTTATTTCTTTTTTCCATCCAGTTAATTCTTGTTGATTACAGGCTTTCTTAATAGTATTAACATGATAATTTAATGACATAAATTTTAAATGAAAAGACGAATATTATTATTAAAATCAAATTTAATTAACATAAATTGATTAATAGACTAAAAGATAATTAATTAATTTAATGGACGTGTATATTGATCAAAGAGTCAAAAAAATTTATTTACCAGATAAAGGTTATGCATATATAGCTATTAATCATATACCCCCTAATACTATTATTATTAAAGAAACCCCAATAACTATTAAGGATGAAAATATAATATCAGATATTTTTCAATTATTATATACTATATTTAATTCTAGTAATGAGATAATTAATAAATTTAAAAAGTTATTACCTAGAACTTTGGATCATTATCAAGTTAATAAAAATAAAATAACAGAAGAACTTAATAAGATCAAATTAAATAATAGCATGTTATATAATTTCTTTCTTGACAACTTTACTTTAAATGAAATTTATCTCTATTGTGCTAAATATTCATGTAATGCCTTTGATTATCAAGGTAAGCCGGCTATATTATTTAATGCTACAATATTGAATCACTCATGTTTACCTAATGTTATATTTGGTAAAGAAAATAATCAAATATGTTTTATAACCATCCGGGATATTAAGAAAGGTGAAGAAATCTATGATAATTATATTGATATCACCTTGACGCGAACTGAGAGACAAAGACAATTAAAAGAGCAATATGGATTTGTTTGTCACTGTGTGAGATGTGTTGAATATAATTCAACACAAAATGTAAAATACGATCAAGAAGTGATTGAAATAGAACATACAAGGCAAAGGATATTTAATCATTCCAAATCTAAATTGATTTTTTAATATTATTTTTAAATAATATTAAATGTCATTATTAATCGATAATGAGAAGCTGAGAGAACTTTTTGAGGAGTTTGTTAAACTTGATATAAAAGAATATGGTAAACCAGCCAAATACTATTATTATCATCACGAAATGGATTCAATCAATGCTATTGATGATGAAAATATTTTTCAACAGGAATTAGACAGAATGAAAAAATCTGGTTTAACTAAACAATATACACATGATAAGACAGTAGAAATTGATAATCATAGATGGAATATCAAAATCTGGGTTATACAATGTGAAGACTTGAATAATAATAATAATAAATGGAGTCAATATAGCAAATTATTAATTGATCCTTTAGCTTGTTTATGTGGTTATCTAGTAACGGGCTTTTGTTATATTCAACTAGTAAATAAGTTATAATATTAATTGATTTTTTAAATTATTTTTTTTAAGTGGGGAAATGCCTTCAAACAAAGATAAGTTTTATAATAATTGTATGTTCAGTGGTACTTTCTCTCAATTTGATCCTGTTGGTATATGGTGTGACCCCTGGAATCATAGTAAAATGGAACTTCAAATTAACAAACTTTATCGTAGTGTCCAAATTTATCTTGTAGAAGAGGGATCTTATAATATTGAATCATCTATAAATTTTACTTTAACCAATGAACAATTATTGATAGAAGGAAATGAAAATCGTTTAGAATTAAAATAAAACCTGATAATTGTTTGGAAATAGCTAGTGGAAAATTTTATCAACATGGTAAAGAAATAGCAACAGTTGTATTAATCAAAGCAATATAATATAGTTTCTTTCAAATTTCCCCCTTTCAATCATCTATTTCATTGAAAATAAATGATTGGTATACATTTTTAATTTATTAACTCTTGATAATTAAATATTTCCAGATTTCTCTTTATCCATAAAAGTTAACAAAAACTAAAAACATGATATAACCATTTATGAGTTCATAAATATTACAATCTTTCTTTTTAATTTAAACTTATTTTCAATCAACAAATTTGTATCCCATCTTTAACTATCTAATTTACTAATGTATCATTCTAAATTGATACATAACTATTCACATTTTAAAATTTTACCTACTGTTGACATTATCAATCAAATACCACAATACTTATTACTTTATCTCTCAAAATTAATAGTTACATTTCTCCATACTGTTATATATTACATCATATGTAATATGTAATTTTCATCATTAATTTGACTATTATCTCCCTCTCCATTTTAATTTTACCCAATACACACATAATAATACATAGGAACTGTGAACTTATCTAAAGTAGTTATACTCACCCTTATGTAAGTACGATTAGTGTAATGATAGTTTAATGGACTATCATCAAGTTATTGGATTATTGTCATTATTTAACAGTTAAACTCTTATTAATCTTTAACTGTCGATTTTTAACGGATTGTTGATCTTTAACAAATTGTTAACTCTTATTAAAAGATTAAACTCATATTCAACTCTATTTAATCTGTAATAGATTAATCCATTAAATTCTTAAACTATTATTATTTTTTAATAAACTTCCAACAGACCAATAAGAATTTAACACTTGTTAATTTTTAACATATTAACCTTAAATAAATACTTAATTTCTTGTTAAATTTAAATATATTATTGGAATACAATTAATAATTTCTTATTAAGAACTTGTTAGTCTTTAAAATATCGTTAATCTTATACCAATAATCCCTATTAATCTGTAAAATATCATTATTTCTTATTAAATTTATTAATCTTTAACAGTTTATTTAACTTTTTTAATCTCTTATTAAGCTTTTAATAATCTATTGTTGATATTTAACATATTACTAATCTTTTAATCTTATGGAAATAATTAAACTCTTGTTAATCTTTAACTGATTAATAATCTCGTATTAATATTATAGAAGTTATTCAACTTCTTAATCTCTAATATTATAAAGATTATTAAACTCTTATCAATATATTAATTTCTTGTCAATCTCTTATTGATCTTCATCAAATTAATCAACTCTTATTAATTTAATAAAGTTCAATCAACTCCTATTAATTTAATAAAGTTCAATCAACTCTTGTTAATCTAATAAACTTTTATTAATCTAATAAAGATTAATAATCTCTTATTAATCTCATAAAGTTCAATCAACTCTTGTTAATCTAATAAACTTTTATTAATCTAATAAAGATTAATAATCTCTTATTAATCTCATAAAGTTCAATAAACCCTTGTTAACCTAATAAAGTTCAATAAACTCTTATTAATCTCATAAAGATTAATAACCCTTATTAATTAGTATGCTAATTAATAAGGATCCTTCGGACATCTGTACTAAGCATTAATTACAATCTTCATTAAAAGATGCTGACTAGATCTTTTAAATGCCAATCATGACGAGTAGGCTGCAGTGGATGTTGGTGTATCATTATTTATTTTAATATTATTCTAACAATATTAAAATGAAGAGAGAGATAATCACCTATCTCAATAAAGTAAGTAATTAGTTAAAAGAGTAATGTATTTAGTTTAATATTATTAATACAATATATAATATAAGTTATAATTGAGTAATATTATCGATCATAATAATATTATCATCAGGATTATTTATATCACCAATTGGGTAAAGATACCCAATTAATGTATCCCTCATGTTGATCCATTCATTAACATCATTGGTAATAACTTGTGGATAATTTGAATTATTTACTAAAATATAAACATGATCATTCTGATAATTGACTTTAAGAGGGAATCTAACAATAACAATATTATTATAGCCATTACTAGTAATGAAATTTTTAGCTTTTTCATGGGATGAGAACACACAGGATAAAAACTCATAATTACATCCTTGTTTCGTTTTGTGTTTTTATAAAGGTACATATACTTCATAGGTATTAATAAGTCTATTAATACATTCCTCTGGTAATTGATAGTGATCAATAACTTTTCTACAAACCAGAGTGTTTAAATTAGTCATTGACTAATTAAATAATTAAAATTTAAATAATCAATTTTACTAAATACCGATTAATTAAGTTAATAAAAAGGCATCTACATTAAGTTATTTCCCACCAAATTTTTTATAAAATCTTATTTCCTTGTTAATTATTCTTAAGAACACTTATCATCTAATTACTATTTAATTATTCTTAAGAACACTTATCATCTAATTACTATTTAATTACTCGTTAATTATTCTTAAGAACACTTATCATCTAATTACTATTTAATTACTCGTTAATTATTCTTAAGAACACTTATCATATAATTAACACTTATCGTATAATTAACAAGTAATTACTTGTTAATTATTCTTAAGAACGCTTATCATATAATTTACATTTAATTAAATGTAAATTATTCTTAAGAAAGATTAATATTCATACAATATAATTAATAGTTAAATGGTCGATATTTAAATAATCGAAGGCTATTCTTAAGAATAACCATAATACATTATTAAGAACAATTAATAAAATTTAGTAATTTTCGTAGTGGCTTTATGACCATCAGGAAAGCGACTTGCTGGCAATAGACAATAAATTTTTATTAATCCGATGAAAATTAATGAACTCTTATTAATCTAATGAAAATTAATGAACTCTTATTAATCTAATGAAAATTAATGAACTCTTATTAATCTAATGAAAATTAATAAAAACTAATAAACTGTTATTTATCTGATAAAGATTAATCGACTCTTAATAATCTAATAAAAACTAATCAACTCTTAATAATCTAATAAAAACTAATCAACTCTTAATAATCTAATAAAAACTAATCAACTCTTATTTATCTGATAAAGATAAATAAGCTGTTATTGTCTGTCGCGCGCAAGTCGCTTCCTTCTGTTGTCTCCCTCTCCATTTATACTCTGATATTTATATCAGAGTATAAATAGAGGGAGCAAACTCAGGAGCGGCTTCCCTTATATTGGCGCCCAGCGCCAATATCGGGAAGTTCAAACTCCCTCAGGGAGATACGAACGAAGGGCATCTGATAAAAATTAATAAGTTGTTATTAATCTGATAAAAATTAATCGGCTATTATTCATCTGATAAAAATTAATCAGCTATTATTTATTTGATAAAAATTAATCAGGTGTTATTGGCACCCTCTTCATTTAAAATATGTTTAACATACTTTAAATAGAGGGAGCCAACTAAGGAGCGGTTGCCCTCATAATTGCGCATATCGCCATTAACGGGAAGTTCAAACTCCCTCTATTTACATAATAGCATTGCTTAGCAATGCTAATATGTAAATAAAGAGGGAGATACGAACGAAGGGCATCAGATGAAAATCAATAGATTGTTATTCATCAAATCAAAATTAATAAACTGCCATTAATCATCAAATCAAAATTAATAAACTGCCATTAATCAAATGAAAATCTATGAACTGTTATTATTAATCAGATCAAAATTAATAAACCATTATTCATCAAATCAAAATTAATAAACCATTATTCATCAAATCAAAATTAATAAACTATTATTCATCTGATAAAGATGAATAAACTCTTGTTGTCTCCCTCTCCATTTATACTCTGATATTTATATCATAGTATAAATAGAGGGAGCCAACACAGGAGCGGCTTCCCTCATAATGGCGCATAGCGCCATTAACGGGAAGTTCAAACTCCCTATATTTACATAATAGCATTGCTAAGCAATGCTATTATGTAAATAAAGAGGGAGATACGAACGAAGGGCATAAGATAAAACTTTATAAATTCTTATTGATCTGATAAAGATTAACGGACTCTTCTTCATCTGATAAACTTAATAAACTCTTATTGATCTGATAAAGCTTAATGAACTCTTATTGTCTGTCGCGCGCAAGTCGCTTCCTTCTGTTGTCTCCCTCTCCATTGATACTATTTTAGCCAAAGGCTATCAGAGTATAAATAGAGGGAGCAAACTCAGGAGCCCCAACGGGAATCTGATAACATTTAATAGACTCTTATTAATCTAATAAAGATTAATAAACATGTTAATCTAATAACATTTAATAAATACATATTATTCTAATAACATTTAATAAAACACATATTATTCTAATAACATTTAATAAACTCAGATTAATTTGATAACTTTGATTAATCTAATAAACTGTTATTAATCTAATAAAAATTAATAAACTTCTATTAATCTAATAAAACTTAATAAACTCATGTTAATCTGATAAAGATTAATTAACTCTTATTAGTCTAATAAATCATTATTAATCAACTCAGATTAATATAATAAACTCTTATTCATCTGATAAATCTTAATAAACCCTTATTGATTTGATGAAATTTTAAATGAACTGTTATTGATCATATTGATCGTTATTAATGATAAAGATTATTATTAATAAACACATTAGATGAATAATAAAGAAGATTAAATTATTAACAATCTAGATGGCTATTTATCGGGATAATTAATAATAAAGAGATAATATGAATATTCATATATCTAATAAAGAAAAATGAATTAGCATCAATATTATGATAGCTTAATATAAAGAAGAATATATAAATAATAATCATTTGGTCATTAATAAAAATATTAGATAAGTAATAATCTGAATTATCAAAATCATAAAAAGACGGCTAAATGGATAATTAATATGATTAATAATATTATTATTAATCAAGTTGATTATTAGTAGGGAATATTAGATTAATCTCTTCGTTCGTAAAACTCCCCGAAGGGATTTAAAGTCTGTTAGCCAGATTTTAAATGCGGAGGGGGCGGCAGAAGGAAGCGACTTGTGTGCAACGAACAATAATCTCGATTATTCATCATCTAAAAAAATAATCATACAAATAAATAATCATCTTAATTAATGAGCTTGATTATTCATCTTAATTAATGATCGTGATTATTCATCATCTAAATAAATAACCATCTTGATTATTCATCCTCTTAATAAATAATCATCATCTAAATAAATAATCACCCTGATTATTCATCATCTAAATAATCATCTTGATTATTCATCAAATCTTTTTTATTAATGTTCATCGAAATAATTATTTTGATGAATAATCAAGATGATTGTCTGTCGTGCACAAGTCGCTTCCTTCTGTTGTATCCCTCTGCCTCATTCCGCGTTGCCATCGTCTCATTCTATTTGAATAGTGTTCTAACACTATTCAAATCCCTTCGGGAAGTTATACAAACGAAGGGGATAATAATGATGATTATTTATTTAGATGAACAATCAATAAGATGATTTAAAAAGAATTTCTTATTAATATGTACTGTAATACTAAATTTTTAATAGTTTCTTATTGATGTCTTAATAAATCTCCCAATAGTTTTTGGTATGTCAATCCATTAAATTTTTATTAATTTGATAAACTAACTAGGTGTTTACTCTTTCGGGATAAGCATAAGTTTCATTGCCATCAAATCCAGAGGGAAGCTCTAATAGTGCGATAATCTTTAAGATATTAAACTCTCATCAATTTATAATCCCTTATTAAACTATTATAAATTAATAATCACCCACTAATCTATTAAACACTTGTTAATTTTGGTTAATTAATCTATTAAACTCTTATTAATAGATCCATTAATTCTTGATATATTAATAATATCTTGATTATCTTTGGTTGGGTATTAATTTCTTGTTAACCTTTAATATATAATTAATCTCTTGTTAATCTTTAAGAGATCAATAAATACCTGTTAATACCCGGAAGATTAATGATCTCTTTAATATTTGATAGATTAATGATCTCTAATTGTCTGTCGCGCGCAAGTCGCTTCCTTCTGTTGGGCCGAAGGTCTAAGGAACCCTGAAGGGAATCTTAAATATATTAATAATCTCTGATTGTCTCATTCTGTTGTCTCCCTTCGGGCTCCTGAGTGTTGCCCTTTACTGTATGGTGATGAAACCACCACACAGAATGAGACAGAGGGAGCAAACTCAGGAGCCCAAAAGGGTATCTTAAATAGATTAATGATCCCTTGTTAATCTTAAATAGATTAATAATCTTTTATTAATCTTAAATAGATTAATAATCTTTGGTAAATCTTTAATAGATTAATAAACTCTGGTTAATCTTTAATAGATTAATAAACTTTGGTTAATCTTTAATAGATTAATAAACTCTGGTTAATCTATTAAAGATTAATAAACTCTGGTTAATCTATTAAAGATTAATAATCTCTGGTTAATCTTTAATAGATTAATAATCTCTGGTAAATCTTAAATAGATTATTAATTCTGACAAATCTCTGGTTAATATATTAAAGATTAATAAACTTTTGTTAATTTTGAATAGATTAATGATTTCTTATTAATCTTAAATTGATTAATAATCTCTGATTACCTCCTTCTATTGTCTCCATGAGGAAGACAAGTAACGATGCCCGAAGGGAATCTTTAACAGATTAATAGTCTCCCATTAATCTTAAATAGATTGATAGTCTCCCATTAATCTTAAATAGATTAATAGTCTCCCATTAATCTTAAATAGATTAATAGTCTCCCATTAATCTTAAATAGATTAATAGTCTCCCATTAATCTTAAATAGATTAATAATCCCCGGTTAATCTTAAATAGATTAATAATACCCGGCTAATCTTAAATAGATTAATCATCTCTGGTTAATCGTAAATAAATTAGTAACCTATTGTTAATCTTGAATAGATTAATAATAAATAAATTAGTAACCTATTGTTAATCTTAAATAGATTAATAATAAACAAATTAATAATCTATTGTTAATCTCAAATAAATTAATGATCACTTATCCACATTTAGCAGATAAATAATCTCTTATTTATATTCAGTAGATTAATAAATTCTTATTAACATGTCAAACTATTGTTAATCTTTAATGGATTGCTATATAATTGTTGACCTTTAATCTTTGATAATCCGTTAAACTCTCTAGGGAGGTTTATTTTTAGAGCTAGCTAACTTTGATTGTACCTCAGTTAAGTGTTTTGGGCGATAACATTTAACGAATTATTTAACATTTCTGTTAATATTTAATAGATCAATAATATCGCTAGGGTTTTACTTTGCTTGCTCATAAGAACAAATTAAGTATCTCAGATAAGATATTTACCCCCTCTGAGAGAAGTACCATTCACGTTATAATCTATTGTTAATAGTAAACTATTAAATAATCGTTAATAGTAAACTATTAAATAATCGTTAATATTAATACATTAAGTTTTGTTAATCTTTAATAGATTATTGGGATTATTAATTTATTAAACTCACTAGCACCATTTACATTATAATGCTTAACAGTATATTAAACTCTTGTTGGACTTTATTATATTATTAATTTATTATGTATTTAATATATTCTTTAAAACAATAATCATACATTTAATATTAAAATAGTTGGTAGTTATTCTTAAGAACAAATAGAGCATAATTAATATTAAAATAGTTGAGAGTTATTCTTAAGAACAAATAGAGCATAATTAATATTAAATAGTTGAGAGTTATTCTTAAGAACAAATAGAGCATAATTAATATTAAAATAGTTGAAAGTTATTCTTAAGAACAAATAGAGCATAATTAATATTAAAATAGTTAAGAGTTATTTTAAAGGACAAATACAATATAATTAATATTAAAATAGTTGAGAGTTATTCTTAAGAACAAATACAATATAATTAATATTAAAATAGTTGAAAGTTATTCTTAAAAACAAATACAATATAATTAATATTAAAATAGTTGAGAGTTATTCCCAAGAACAATAATTATACATTCAATATTAAAATAATTAGTGATTAATTTTCAATGGTTAATAATGATTACTTTAATTGATAATCATCAATATTTATTAGGATGGATAATCTATGTTTATTTAAGATGAATAATAATAGTTAGTATTCATGTTCAATTGAGGTTGATCATAAATTTTATCAATTATTACAATTTAATAGGTATTAATACTCGATGTTAATAATAGTTAAAGTTTAATATTATTATTTAGAGGTTAAATTAGGATTTTATAATCTATTGATTCACTAAATATCTAATAACCGATTATATTAATGGCAATTTTTCATATTTATTATCTTATTGACAACCAGATAATTCAAAATGTGAATGTTAACATTAATAATTAAAACATTAGTAAATAAGAATTATTTAATTAATTTTAACTAAAATTTAGGAATAAATAACAATGTTATTTACCATATGATTAAGCTTAAATCTAATATATCAATGATTAAGCTTAAATCTAATATATCAATGATAATAATATTAGATTGGTTACGTTAAAGTTTTAAAATGATATTAAAGTCACCAAAATACACCATTTTGTAATTTTATTGATTGTATAATATGTATCTACTAGTATTATAATCATGAATATAATTCAAATATCACCATATGATATTTTTTGATTGTGCTGTGATAGTAATAAAATTTCTTTCGATGATTAATCTATTATTTGTGTTACTATTAGATTAATTATATTATTGGTAAATAGTAGGTATATCAAACAATGATTTATTTTTTGATACTGAAATTATTTAATCATAACTAAAACCTTTTGTTGAGTTAATTAATAATAAGATGTAAATTCAAACTTATTTATGGATATCATTAATATAACATACGAACAATAAAATACCGATTCTATCACTCAATAATAATAAGTAAACTTTATCTTTTAAATGATAATAACCCTGATAATTAATTTTTATAACTTGCAGATTAATCAATAACTTTTATTTGATTAATCTAACTTAAAGGTTGATCAATAACTTTTATTTGATTAATCTAACTTGAAGATTAATCAATAACTTTTATTTGATTAATCTAACTTGAAGATTAATCAATAACTTTTATTTAATTAATCTAGCTTGAAGATTAATTAATAATTTTTATTAGATTAATCTAACTTGAAGATTAATTAATAACTTTTATTTGATTAATCTAACTTGAAGATTAATTAATAATTTTTATTAGATTAATCTAACTTGAAGATTGATTAATAATTTTTATTAGATTAAAACTTGAAGAATGAGCATTGATTTTTATAAATTGATCAATAACTTTTATTTGGTTGATAATAGTTTGGTAATTGATGATTTATCAATTACTTTTTATTTAATTAATAATAACATGATGATTAATTAATAATTTTATTTGATTAATAATAACTTGTTATTTGATTGATTAATGACTTTTAGTTGATTAATAATAACTTGTTATTTGATTGATTAATAACTTTTAGTTGATTAATTATAACTTGTTATTTGATTAATTATAACTTATTATTTGATTGAACAATAACTTGTTATTTGATTAATTATAACTTATTATTTGATTAATTAATAACCTTTATTTGATTAATTAATAACCTTTATTTGATTAATTAATAACCTTTATTTGATTAATTAATAACCTTTATTTGATTAACCATCACTTTTTATTTGATTGAATAATAACTTTTATTTGATTAATAATAACTTGTTATTTAATTAATCAATCATATTTTGATAATTGAACAATAACTATTTATTTGATTATTAAGAACTTTGATATGAGCAATAATAACTATTTATTTGATTATTAATAACTTTATATGAGCAATCATAACTATTTATTTGATTATTAAGAACTTTATATGAGCAATCATAACTATTTATTTGATTATTAATAAATATTTATTTGATTATTAAGAACTTTATATGAGCAATCATAACTATTTATTTGATTATTAATAATTTTATATGATTAAGAACTTTGATATGAGTGATCATAACTATTTATTTGATTAAGAACTTTGATATGATTAATCATAAATATTTATTTATTAATAACTTTGATATGATTAATCATAACTTTTATTTGTTCAATCATAATTATTCATTTGGTTAATAACTTTTATTCGATTAATCATAGCTATTTATTTGATGGATAACTTTTGTTTGGTTGAACAATAACTATTTATTTGATGAATAACTTTTATTTGATTAATCATAACTTAATTAATGATATATTTTGTTAAGAGGTGAGATTCAGTATATCATTTCATTGGGATATAATGGATAATAAGCAAGGTGTAATAAGGCAATAGATTATAAATAACAGAGAGACATGGAGTAAAATATTAATAATATAGACTAAAATAAGATAAATAAAAATGAGATAAACACAATTAACAAAATAAAAGAGAACGAAAGAAAGACAAGTGATTAAGGTATACGGAATTAAACAAAGAGACAAAATTTGAAAAAATTTGATTATTTAATTTTAATATACATTGATTTACAAAAAATGAGTACTATTAAGATTATTAAGAGAGATAGTAGTTTAGAAGATTTTGATAATAGACATATATATAATGCTGTAATTAAAGCCTTAAATGCCAGTCATGAAAGTAAAAATATAACTGAAGATGCTGAAAGAGTGACACAATTAGTGAGTAAAAATATTACTCAAAATATGGATGTAGAGAAAGTACAAGATTTAGTTGAAGAAGCATTGATGGATCAAGGATTTTATCATACAGCCAAGAAATATATTTTATATCGCAATGATAGAGCTAAAGTTAGAAATAAGGTATCATCACATGAATTAAGTAAACTAGTTAAAGAAAGTGCCAAATATTTTAATAATGATCCAATGAGACAATTTGTTTATTATCGTACATATGCCCGTTGGATTCCCGATAAAAATAGAAGAGAAGTCTGGATTGAAACCGTTGATCGTTACGTTAATTTTATGATTGAAAAGTTAGGATCTAAATTAACCAATGACGAATATGCTGAAATTAAGATGTCGATTCTAAGACAAGAAGTTATGCCATCAATGAGATTATTACAATTCGCAGGTAATGCTGCTAAAAGATGTAATGTTTGTGTTTATAATTGTGCCTATACTGCACCTCAAAGTTTGAGAGACATTGTTGAGATTATGTATATTTCAATGTCAGGAACAGGTGTTGGATTTAGTGTGGAGGCCAAATATGTTGATAAACTACCACTTGTCAAACGTCAAAAGATTCCGCCAGTTGTACATCGATGTGTAGTTGAAGATTCTAAAGAAGGATGGTGTGATGGATTCTTATTTGCTTTGGAAAAATGGTTTGATGGAGACGATGTATCAATGGATTATTCTAAACTACGTCCAGCTGGCGCCAGATTAAAAACTATGGGTGGAAGATCAAGTGGACCACAGGCACTTATTGATTTAATTGATTTTACACGACGTATTGTCTTTTCTAAACAAGAATGTAAACTATCACCTTTAAATGTTTATGATATAATTTGTAAAATTGGAGAGATAGTGGTATCCGGTGGGGTCAGAAGATCAGCCTTAATAAGTTTATCAGATTTTAGTGACACCGAAATTAGAGATGCCAAGAAAGGTATGTTTTGGAATACTAATCCTCAACGTTCAATGACAAATAATAGTGTAGCCTATAATGAAAAACCATCTATGATTGACTTTATGGAAGAATGGTTAGCATTAGCTAAAAATCAAACAGGAGAAAGGGGTATTTTTAATAGAGGTGGTTTAGCTAAAGTTTTACCTGACAGGAGACTTAATGTTCTTGGTGATAGTACTCATGATTTAGGATGTAATCCCTGTGTAAGTGAAGATACTTGGGTACAAACTGTAGAAGGTCCCCAACA
>Ga0272448_1000885_pt1 | contig 42908 bp, 42 predicted proteins | sample YNPCB0191_FD_202220 | JGI IMG/M metagenome (GOLD analysis project Ga0272448, IMG submission 202220) | Hot spring sediment microbial communities from Yellowstone National Park, WY, United States - YNP-CB-019-1 | ecosystem: Environmental > Aquatic > Thermal springs > Hot (42-90C) > Sediment...
CATTTGATACTTTAACTCACCATTATGAAAAATTTTACAAATTCCTTCGCTATAAATGAACTCTATTTCTTCCATCTATAGCAGTATTTAAATTTAGAGCTTATTTAAAAATTTTGCTTTTATATTTTTATTAAAAATAGAGAACTGTAAGTTTCCTGACAAGACTCTTTAGCACTCTTCTCTTATTTAACTAACAAGATCTTACTTCTAGGGTGCTTGTTGATCTGATATTCATTGAGTTTTTCATTCTACCGCTTTACTTCATTTTTACTTAGAATCAATAGATGCGTGGTACTATAACGACTGAGTTGCCATCACGGAGGGTAACCATCTTTTTTGTTTCTACTTCATATTATAGTTAATCGAACAGTCTTCATTGAGCCACAACTTTTGAGAACGATGTTAGTATACGTGCATGAAGTCTTGTGCTTGTTACTTTTCAACTTTGTCTGAAGATTCTTTTAAGAAGCTTCTTAGACTAGCTCAGAAGATTTTTAAAGAGTACTTATAACGTTTTTCAGTGTAAAATGACAGAGTACGTGGTTGAGCTTCTTTTTGAAGAAAGAATCCCAGAAAGTCTTGTAAATAAACTTAAAGATAAGTACCTTTGGTTTTCCCTTTTCGGGAAAAGGCACCCATGGTTTATCATAAACAGCGATATTGGTCCGATGAAAACTAAACTAAAGTACTTACCAATAATTCTTGCGACTTCGATAGCTGGACCACCAGAAGGAGACAATCAAAAAAGATTTCTTCATGAATTAAGCCTTCTCTCTTATGACTTTTTCATGTTTGATCGAAGACTAAAAACAAGCGAATTTAAGTGGAAATGGTCTGAAGAAGATCAGCAAACATATGAAGAACTTAAAAACAAAATTGGGTTTAGAGTTGAGAAAATCGCAGAGTACTCTTCTTATCTTTTACACGTCTTCTGGCCAGTAGCGGTATTCAACTTAGATGAAGTGAAAGATGAAATAGAGAAAGTAAGAAGAGGGCTACTGTCAGCAGAAAATGAAAAAGATATAAAACTTGCATGGGAAATTGCAGACGGGTATTTTGAGAGAGAAGAAGTTAAAAAGATGTTTAAAGAAAAGAATGTGCGTCAAATAATAGAAAGATATAATGAAGTTGTCAAGGCCTACATAGAAAGTCTTTATGAGGGCATGCTAGGAATCTGGAAAGAGGCTAGAGTAGATTTTTGGTTTTCACTTGCCACCAAACGTTAGAACTTAAGAAGATATGACAACTGCGAAGAGTATAAGTTTAGCTAAACGTTAACATATAACGTAAAAACTTTTATCTTAGTTTTATCTTTGTTTAAGGAGCTTCTAACTCACCTTCCAGCCGAACAAGAAATCTCAAGAGAGTGATTAGACGTTGCCCGTTTAGCTCAAAACTAAGGTTTAGACTTTCTAGGGGTTCTGAGCTACGTAGTCTTTTGACTTTTGTAGCTCTTGGGATTCATCAGCCTCCTCCCCTGTCAGAGTGAACCTACTCCAAGTCCTCATAAGCTCCTCGAAGAGCTTCAAACTTTATTGTTTAGTTCTACTTATAAGCACCAATGTTTTTCTCATTCTACTTAAGTCTACCTACTTTGAAACTGCTGATAACGGCCTCGTTTTATAAGAAAGGAACATTTTGGAACTATTGCTCTTTGATAAATTCTGAACAAGTCCTTCCTAAAAAATAACTAAATGAGCAAAATCTTAACGAATTAAATAATTTAAACAATAAAATAAAATGCTTCTTTTTATTTTATGAAACTCTAAATAAATGTAAAACGAAAGATTTAAGTTCATGCAATCCCTACAATAGTTAGAACTTGCAGACGGAAGCAAAAGTTGAGAAAAAAGAAGAAACTAAGGTTGAAAAGAAAGAGGAAAAACCCGAAGAAAAAAAGAAATTAAAAAAGGGTAAGGAAAAAGAAGTAAAAGTTGAGCCATTTCAATTTTCTCCTCTACCAAGTAATGCAAATATTGTTGAAACTTATGACATAGAAAAACCATTTGCAAGAGTTATTATAGCTGAAGTAAAAGAAAGAGGCTATGCTCTTTACTACTTTGTTGATGAAGTTAAGTTGAACGAAAAAGAAGAAGAGACCTATGAAAAATTAGTTGACATCCTCTCAAAAGAGCTTATACCTCCAAAAGAACAAACTCAGGATGCTAAAAAGTATGTTCTAAGCGAAGTTGATAGGGTAATAAACAAGTACAAAAATTTCTTAAAGCTAAGCAATAAAGACTCTCTGGATAAGATAAAGTACTATGTAAGGAGAGACCTTATAGGATATGGGCCAATTAACGTTATGGTACAAGACCCAAATATTGAAGACATATCGTGCAATGGAATTAATCGCCCACTATTTGTGTGGCACAGAAAATATGAAAGCATTTCAACAAACTTAATGATCGTTGACAACGATGCCCTAAACGACCTTGTTGTTAAACTTGCTCACCTCGCAGGACGCCACGTAAGTACTGCGTTTCCAATAGTTGATGCCATGCTTCCAGAAAAGCATAGGTTAGCTGCTACATATGGTAAAGAAGTTTCAGGTGCAGGCTCAACGTTTACGATAAGAAAGTTCAGAGAAGAACCTCTAAGCATAATTGATTTAATAAGTTTTGGAACATTGAACCCAAGACTAGCAGCATACTTTTGGTTGATCCTAGAAAACAGATTAACGATAATGATAATGGGAGGTACGGGTGCTGGAAAGACTACGTTCTTAAATGCGCTAACGAACCTGCTAAAACCTGGGTTAAAGATAGTTACAGTTGAAGAAACAGCAGAACTCAATATTCCCAATGAAAATTGGGTTCAGTTTGTTTCTCGTTCAAGCTATGGCTTAGGAGGTTCAAGAATAGGAGAAGTAACCTTATACGACTTAGTTAGAGCTTCGTTGAGATATAGGCCAGATTACATCGTAGTAGGAGAAATAAGGGGTGAGGAAGCTTTCGTACTGTTTCAAGCAATGGCAACTGGTCACGGTGGTCTCAGTACAATACATGCTGAAGATTTAGACTATGCAATAAAAAGGCTCACAAGCCCTCCAATGAACGTAGCGCCATCTTACATCCCACTAATGAATGTTACGGTTTTAGTTGAAAGAGTTGTTCTACCAAAGATAGGAGCGGAAGGTATTACCTTCGGAAGAAGGATTAGAAAAGTTTGGGAAATTCTAAAAGATGGGACTCCAAAGGAAATAGCAAGATGGAATCCTAGAACTGATAGTTATGAAATAAATATTGAAGAAAGTGAACACTTAAAAAACGTAAGCCTAATGAGTGGTAGAGCAGAAAATGCATACGTAGCTGAAATTGAAAGAAGAGAGTTTTTGTTAAGATGGCTATTGAAAAACAACATAAGAAACTACAAAAGTGTAGCTAATGTGATAGTTAAATACTATTCGCAAATGGGAACGATATCAAGAGAATTAAAAGTTGAGAGTCAAAAAACAGAAAACGTGCTACCAGAAGTTGAACTAGAAGAAAAGAAGTAAATAATACTTTAAGTTTCTTTAAGGCTTTCTTTTTCAAATTCTATAAGTAGTTCAACCTGTCGCTTTGTTAGTTTCTTTGGGACTATGACATTTATCCTAACCAGTTCATCTCCTCTTCCATAGCTATCTAAGTGTGGTAAGCCTTTTCCTCTCAATGTAATGATAGTTCCGTGCTGAGTTCCAGGAGGTATCTTTAGCTTGGTGCTTCCATTTAGTGTAGGAACTTCGATTTCACCACCAAGTGCTACAGTTGGAAAGCTCACCTTGGCATCATAGATGATATTATCTTCTTCTCTAATGAACAACCTATGAGGCTTTACATGAACTACAACATACAAATTTCCATACTTCCTAGAATCTGGATCGTAGTCACCTTCATTCTTAAGTCTTAGCGTAAGTCCATCGTATGCACCAGCAGGAACCTTCAGCTTTATCCTTCTTGTTGTTCTTACCACTCCACTACCTCCACACTTAGGACAAGGCGAGTCTACTACGTATCCCTTACCATGACACAAACTGCACGTTGTTTCTGTGTAAAGCCTAGCAAAACCCATAGTTCTTACATGACGCTCTCTTCCCGTTCCGCCACACCTTGGACATGTTCTTGGCTTTGTACCTGGTTTTGCTCCAGTTCCTCCGCATACGTCACACTTCTCTAATTTATAAAATTCGATCTCCTTTTCTACCCCAGTTGAGACCTCTTCCAGTGTAACCTCTAGATCGTACGACAGATCCCGCCCTCCACGCTCAAATCCAGGTTTAAATCCAAAGAACCTCTCAAATATATCTTCAAATCCAAAGTCAAAGCCTAAGTCTTTAAATAAGTCTTCAAAGTCAGCTCCCCTGAATATATCTTCAGTTGTATACCTTCCAGATATTCCTTCATGACCATACATATCATACAGTCTTCTTTTTTCATCATCAGAAAGAACAGCATATGCTTCTGAAATTTCTTTGAACTTTTCTTCCGCTTCAGGAGACTTATTTCTGTCTGGGTGATATTTTAGAGCAAGCTGTCTAAATGCACGCTTTATTTCTTCCTTGGTAGCATTTCTAGGAACACCAAGTATTTCATAGTAATCTTTCTTGCTGCTCATCTCATCTTCCTACAAAAAAATAATTTAAAAGAAAAATTACAAGAGACCTGAACTTTCTTTGTGCTGAAACAGGGTGCTAACTTTGTATGGCAAAGTTTACATTCATTCATTTCTTTTCATCTTCGGCTTTGTACTCAGCGTCTCTAACTTTTTCTTCTGTCTTTCCAGAAGTTTCTTGCCTTTGAGCTTGTTGAGTAGCTTGGGCTGCTTGTTGATAGATTACAGTTCCAGCTTCTTGCAGTACTTTTGAAAGCTCTTCCTTCTTCTGTTTTATTTTCTCGATATCTTTTCCTTCAAGAGCTGTTTTTAGTTCATTGATTGCATTGTTTATCTTGTCTACGTTATCCTTCCCAATCTTGTCACCTAGCTCTTTAACGGTTTTTTCTGCGGTGTATATCAGAGAGTCAGCTTCGTTTCTTAGCTCAGCTTCCTCTCTCTTCTTTCTGTCTTGCTCAGCGTACATTTCAGCTTCTTTTATTAGCCTTTCCTTTTCTTCCTTTGACAACTTTGTTGAACCAGTTATAGTAATTCCAGCCTGCTTTCCAGTTCCTAAGTCTTTTGCAGTTACGTGCAGTATTCCGTTTGCATCTATATCAAAGGTAACTTCAATCTGAGGAACGCCTCTTGGTGCTGGAGGTATTCCCGTTAAATTAAACATTCCTAAGCTAACGTTGTCGGCAGCCATAGGCCGTTCACCTTGTAGTACGTGTATGGTTACTGTTGTTTGGTTGTCTGCAGCTGTTGTAAAGATTTGACTTTTCCTAATTGGAATAGTTGTGTTCCTTTCAATTATCTTTGTAAATACTCCACCCAAAGTTTCAACACCTAAACTTAGTGGAGTAACATCTAGAAGAACAATATCTTTTATTTCCCCAGTTAATACTGCACCTTGGATCGCAGCACCAATAGCTACAGCTTCCATTGGGTCTACGCCTCTTTCTACCTTTTTTCCGGTTACTTCTTCAACATACCTTTGTACTAAAGGCATTCTCGTCATACCACCAATTAGTATAACTTTATCAATATCTTTTGGAGTTAGTTTTGCATCCTCTAAGACACGCATTATCGTATCGCCTACCTTTCTAACTATTGGCATTGCAAGTTCTTCAAGCTTTGCTCTAGTTAGCACTACATGCAAATGCTTAGGTCCAGAAGAATCATAGTACAAGAAAGGTATATCTATTGTGGTCTGAAGTAAGGTTGAAAGTTCAATCTTTGCCTTCTCTGCAGCTTCCTTAAGCCTATACATTACCATTTTGTCGTTAACTTTACTTAAGTCGATTCCAGTTTCCTTCTTGAATTCTTCAATTAAGTACTGTACTATTGCATTATCAACATCGGCACCCCCAGTTTGTGTATCTCCACTTGTAGCTAAGACTTGGAAAACCCCTTGGCCAAAGTCCATTACAGTAACGTCATGTGTGCCTCCTCCAAAACTGAAGACTAAGATCTTCATTTCTTTTTCAAGCTTGTCTATTCCATAAGCTAAACAAGCTGCAGTTGGTTCGTTTATTATTCTAACAACTTCAAGACCTGCTATTTCTCCTGCATCCTTTGTAGCTTGCCTTTGATTGTCGTTAAAGTGCGCAGGGACTGTAATTACTGCTTTCTTAATTGGATAACCAAGGTACTGTTCTGCATCTCTCTTTATCTTTTGAAGAATAAAAGCAGATATTTGCTCCGGAGTATATTCTTTTCCATAGACTTTAACTTTATAGTTGGTGCCCATCTTCCTCTTAATCTCAAATATTGTGCCTTCAGGATTTACAGTAGCTTGGCGTTTTGCAGGTTCTCCAACTAAGATTTCGCCATCCTTAGTAAAGGCTACTACTGAAGGAAACATCTTCCCAGCAACCGTTGGACCTTCTGCGCTTGGTATTATTATTGGCTTACCACCTTCAATTATTGCTGCTGCAGAGTTTGTTGTTCCTAAGTCTATTCCAATTATTTTTTCTTTTTCGGTAGTTTCCTTGCTCATTTCTTCTCACCTCCATCACCAAGCTTAACTATACTAGGCCTAATAACTTTACCCATAAACATAAATCCTTTCCTAACCTCTTCTGTAATAATTCCTTCATTTTTTCCATCCAAAGACTCGTGAAAGTTAGGATTAAAAGGTTTGCCCACTGTTTCGATTATTTCAAAGCCCTCTTCTCTTAAGAACGCAATAAACTTATTTAAAACCATCTTAAGGCCCTCTGCTAACTGTTCATCGTTCTTATCTGCCATCTTAGTTGCAAGTTCAAGCTCATCAACTAAAGGAAGAACTTTCTTAATTATTCTTTCCTTTTCACTTAAAGTAGCGTTGAGTTTATCTTTTTCAACCCTTTTCCTGAAGTTTTCAAAATCTGCTGTAAGATAGTCCATTTTATTTTTAACTTCGTTATACCTTTTTCGCTCTTCTTCTAGTTCACTTTTCAGGAGTTTTACTTCATTCTTGAGAGTGAGAAGCTCAAGTTCTAACGATAATTTCTCTCCATTTTTTTCAGTCTTCTCTTCTCCAGCTTCAGAACTCATTTTTAATCACCAGATTAAACTTAAGACAGTAGAGTATGAACAATAGGGTATTAAAATTTTTATCACTTATTTTTAAGTTTAAAACTTTTTTAACTTAATTATAGTAACACTAAGAAAAAAGGCTCATTAGCTAGGAGAAGGTTGATAGAAGAACAATGTGTAAACGAGAATCCAGAAAAATAGCCAAGCTGTAAAGTATGCACCTATTCCAATAGTATAAATCTTATTCTTTCCACCTAAAATGTTAACTCTAACTTCTCCAAGAATCCACCTAATAACGTAGTAAGAGATTAAGAAAATCAGTAATGCAATTGAAGTTGCAGTTATTACGCTACCTAAGTTTGGCCTCCAGAAGATTGCAAAAATTACGCCTAGCAAAGACCCTATGAGGCACCTCGTCCAATAAACAATGTTTTCAAGCTTTTCTGACTCCTTTTCCTCCATTATAAAAACACCTGAATTTCTTCTTTTTACCTTGAGTAAAAAATGGTTTATAAAGTTTTATTTTTAGAAATGCATCTAGGTAAGAGTTGAGGCAACCATCTAGAGTAGAGGTTTACTTTTTAGCAAAAGAGCTAGAAAACTTACTAAAAAACGCAAGAGTTTCAAACTTCTATTATAACGAAGAGCTAAACTTAGCTTTAATAAAGTTTCACACAACCTCTGGAACAAGAAGACTAATTTACCAAGGGGGGCTCAGAGCACACTTAACTTCATTTATATACCCTTTTCCTTCACCAAGCGCTAACGTAATAAACGTTAGAAAACTGATAAGAGGCTCATTTGTAAGAGAAGTAACGCAGATAAACTTTGACAGAATTTTAAAGATAGAGCTCGAAAAGGGAAGCGAAAAGTTTAGCATATTCCTTGAGCTTATGGATGGAGGAGCTTTAGTTGCTACAAACAAGGAAGGAGTGATAGTTTTCACAACTGAGAAGAAGAGAATGAAAGATAGAAGCTTAGCCATTGGCATCAAGTATTCTTTGCCACCTTCCAAGTTTCCTTCGCCACTTAACTTCGACATAAATTCTATGAGCAACAAAGAAGAAATGCTTTCTAGATTCTTAAGCGCAACTCTTGGATTTGGAAACCTAGCTCAAGCAGTTATGAAGTACCTTGAAATAGAAGATAAGAAGATAAAAGAATTAAGTGAAGAAGAAATTTCCAACCTAAAGAAGGTATTCACATTCGTTGACCAAATTGCTCCAATGCCAACCATTTATATAAAGTCTAATGAAGTTGTAGACTTCTCATTAATTCCACTGAGTTACATACAAGCAGAACAAATGGTGACTTTTAGTTCGATATCTGAAGCTTTAGACAGGTATTACACTCCTTCGGGTGAAATTTACGTAGAAAGCAAGAAGGCTTCTAAGAGTAAAGAAGAAGAAAGAATAAAGAGACTGCTTGAAATGTCAAGGGAAGCTAGAGAAAAGGCAAACCTTATAATGTCAAACCTACAGGCGTTTGAAGTAGTACTAGCCCAAAAAAAGGACTATCCTCCAATTAAAGTAAAGAGAATAAACTACGACAAAAGAACTCTTCTGGCAGAAGTTAACAACGTTATTCTAGAGCTTGACTATAACATAAGTGCTGCTAAAAATGCATCTAAGCTATTTGAAATTTCAAAAGAGCTTGAAAGGAAAGCGAAAGCAATAAAACCAAAGAAGGTTGAAAAGAAGGAAACTAAGATAAAGCTTAAAGAAGAGAAAGAAAGGGCATGGTATAAGAAATTTAGATATGCATTTACTTCAACAAATAAGATGGTTTTGCTTGGGAAAGATGCCATAACAAATGAAATTTTGTTGAAGAAGTACGCAGTTGATGACGATACTATAGTTTTCCATTCCGAATTTTCTGGTTCTCCGTTTGCAGTCATTTGGCCTAAGCAAGAACTAAGAGAAGAAGAGATGGAGGAAGTTGCGAGCTTAGTAGCATCCTATACAAGCAAAGCATGGGAAGCAGGTTTTTCAGCTCTTGATGTTTTTTGTGTTAGGAGGAGTCAGCTTTCAAAGAAAGCGCCTTCAGGAACTTTCTTAAGCAAGGGTTCTTTTGTCGTGAGTGGAGAAAAAAGATTCTTTAAGAGTTGTCCACTTAAAATTCTAATTTCCTTCGACGAAAGTGGCGAACCTCTTACTTACTCTTACAGAGCTGAAAATAAACTCAGCAATTACTTTATCATAGTCCCTGGAAAAGTTGAAAACAAGAACGTTGCAAAGAAAATTCTAACTATTGCTTCGCAAAAGTTTAGATTATCAGAGGATGCGCGTAATGAAGTTGTATCAAGGTTGCCTAATAAGAAAAGCGAACTAGTATACTACCGCATAAACTAAAAAATAAAGTTTATAAAGAAGTAAAACTTTTTCATTCAAAGGAATAAATGAAGCTCTATAAGTATCTCATCTTCTTTACTCTACTTTATAGTTTGTTCTTTGTTTCAACTTTACTAACTTTATCTTTTACACTTACCACTGTAATAGAAAAAGACATTAGGTTTATTCTTCTTGTTTTAGCTTCAGGTTTTACAGTTTCTTTGTGTTTAAGCGAAAGGGATTATTTCGAGGAGGGGTTGATCTTAGGAGTTATTGCCATCGTCGCATATGTTACTTTTTCTTTAACTTTAATAAACTTAGAGTTTCTCCTCAACTCTTACCTTGAGGTCATTACACTTTTCTTATCTTCATTCTTTGGATTTATTGCTAAGCGTTTAATTTTGGAGAAGAAAAAATGACTTTAATAGCTGCAGTTTCAGATGTGCATGCTCCGATTTACTTGAGTCGATTCTCTTCTGCGATTAGCTTAAGGCTATCAAGCGCTGACTTACTGCTGTTTGCTGGAGATATGATCTACAAGGGAAACGTTAGCGCTTTCTCTAATGTTTTAAGCATAGTCAGGAAAATCTACAAAGGAACAATAGTTGCTACATTTGGAAATGAAGAATTCGATGAACTTCATGAACAACTAAAACAAAAGTATAAGGAGATAGTTTGGCTCATGGATGAGGCTTTTTATATAACTTTGGGCAACAAAAAAATAATGATAGTAGGAACGAGGGGCAGTCTTCAGCAACCAACGAGCTGGCAAAGAGAAAAAATAAAGGACATAGAGCAAATTTACTCCAATAGAGTAAATAAAGTTAGAGAATTGCTTATGAAAAGAAGCGAAGCTAACTTAGTAATACTTCTTTCTCACTATGCAACTTGTAAAGAAACTATTCTTGGAGAAGAAGAGTCTGCGTACCCCCACCTAATGGACCCTAGAATGGAGGAAGTTATTTCTCTTACTCAACCAGATATCGTAGTCCATGGACATGCACATAATGCTACAAAACTTACTTGCAGAATTGGAAAAACTTTAGTTTACAACGTTGCTTTTCCAGCAAGGAAAGCAATTACTATTATAGAGGTGTGAAAGCTTGAACGAAGGCTTAGAAGAAGGGGCACGTGTTCTTGTTCTTTTTAAAAATGGAAAAAAGAGTTTACATCTACTAACGAAGAAAGGAATACATACACATAGAGGCTACCTGACCTTTGAACAAGTTTCTTCCTCAGGGTACGGAAGTAGGTTAACTACAAACTTAGGAGAAGAAGTTTTTATCCTTAGGCCCACGTTTTCTGAAATCGTTTCTAAAATAGCTAGAAGAACGCAGATAGTCTACCCTAAGGAAATTGGATATGCTCTAGTAAAACTTGGAATAGAAAGTGGAAGCAAAGTGTTGGAAGTAGGAAGCGGAAGTGGAGCAACAACTATTTTCCTAGCAAGTATAGTAAAGCCAAGTGGGAAGGTAGTTTCTATAGACGTGAGCGAAGAATCCTTAAGAATTGCTTCAGAGAACTTGAAGAAGTTTTCGTTACTTGACTACGTTGACCTTAGACTAACTGACGTTAGAAGCGGAATCGAAGAAAAAAACTTTTTCGATGCAGCGTTCATTGACATCCCTGAGCCATGGATGGCTTTCGAAACATTGAGCAGTGCGCTAAAACCTTCCTCAAGAGTTGCAATAGTAGTTCCAACTTATAATCAGCTAGTTAAACTTAGTGAAAATCTTCCGAGTAACTTTGTTTTCTATGAAGCTGTAGACATAATCTTACAAGAAATTCAGGTAAAAAAAGGGGCAGTTAGGCCTTTACCACTAGCAAGAGCTCATAACGCTTTTTTAGTTTTTTTAGTAAACATAAAAGAGTTAGCTTAGGATTTGCTTATCTTGAAGATTCTATCGTGCTAGAATTCTAAAAGTTTAAATAAACAAAATTTTTGTTGATGAGCTTAAGTATGAAAAACAACAAGGTAGATATTTTTCGTCTGATTTCGGATTTAAGCGCATACCTTTACTTAGCAATCTTTTTAATAGGAAATATATTCCTAGGCGTAAATAACTTTCTGAAAAATTCGTACTTAATTTACGCTTCTTTAGCTCTAATTCTAGTAGCGGTATTTCTTGGATTAATAAACAAACCAGCAAAGCAACTACCATCAACAATACTGGCAAGAAGTGTTGGTGGCCTTATGGCTATTTCTTTACTTTCCACTGAGTACTTTTTTATTTTTCAAAAACTTAAGACTTCCCTTTTGGTAGCTTCTGCGATTCTTCTTTCTTCCTTCTTAATTTCTCTCCTAATGATTTCTCAAAGAAAAGTTGAAAATGCGATGAAGTACCTTTTATTTCTTGTTGGAGCTTTGCTAACTGCTTTTGGAGGACTAGCACAAGTCTTTGCAGACAAGTTGGCAATTCAATCAGTAGGAATAGGGTACTATGGCTTGCTTGTTACACTAGTCGGTTTGATTGTTTTCACCTTTTTGATTTTTAGAGAAGGAAAATAAAATTTTGTGTACTTCTAACTTCAAAAACTATGTAAGTTTAGTTAAAACTAAACGAAAGTTAAAGATATAAGCTTAAATTTACTCACTGCAACAAGTAACCTTGTAGTAATGCGGGCAGATCGAGGTCGAGCCTCACTGCCTAACGGTGGTAGCTCGCATGAATGAAGGTGATGTCCTCGCCACAGTCTGGGTCCTGCCGGCTTGGGCTAAGAAACGGTCAGGACTTGGACACTCTGGGGGAAAATCGCCTTCAGGAGTGGAGGGGAACCGTATACTCGGTTGGGCGTTAAACCAGGTATGGCCGAGAGCGGGACAACCCCTCACCTCGAGCCCAAAGCAAAAACGATATCTATAAAAAGTAAAAATACTTAAAGTTAAGATATCTTTAGAGCCTTAAGTTCAGAAGGCATATAAGTTATTAGCCTTGGAGAGGGTCTTGTCCCAAATTCAACTGTTCTTTCAATCATGTCTAGAACTATTTTCATCACGTCTGAACCTCTTATTCTTCCTAAGCTTCCGATTGATGCTTCTCTTTCAGAGAAAATTTTGGTGTCGTCTCTTCTTATCGACGGCGCACTTATAAGAACAGGGACAGGTTCACCACTGTGCAAGCCTCTGTCGCATGGAGTTGTGTGGTCACCTGTTATCATTAATGCAATATCTTTGAACTTATCTTCTATTATGGATAAGTGGTCGTCAAATTTGCTTATGAACTCAGACTTTCCCACGGGATCACCTTTGTGCGAGTAGTAGTCAGTTGCTTTTAGATGAAGGAAGACAAAATCGTAGTTTGAGAGAGCTCTTTTGGCTGCTTCAAATTTTCCCTTGATGTTTGTATCTGGCATGCCATTTGCACCTTGAACTTCAATTAAGTCCATACCAACAGCTTTTGCAACTCCCTTATAGAGAGCACCTCCAGCAATACCCGCAGCCCTTAGACCATGTTTTTCGTAAAATGTTGGCAACTTCTTCATTACTCCTGCTCCTCTAAACAGCACCACGTTTGCAGGAAGTTTCCCCTCCTTTTTTCTTTTTTCGTTTAGTTCTGCTTTTTCGAGTATGTTCATCGTTCTAATGGTCCATTTATTCATAATTTCAGCTAATCTCTTTGCTTTTTCTTTCTCTCTAGCCTCTTCTCTAACTTGACATTCAAGTACTGGAACATTTATGTTGTGAGGATCATTGTCTGTAACTTCATAAGATAGATCTTCTCCTCTTACAATAATTGCAGCTCTATGCTCAGTTAAGCCTACAACTTTAAACTCATAACTATCGACGAACCTTGCTTCTTTGTTTAGCAACTCAACAAGCTGTCTAGTTTCCTCAGTTGGTATTCTTCCAGCCCTTCTGTCTATTACTATGGCTCTATCTCCCACTACTCTAACAGTTCCAAAGTCTGCTCTGAAAGCAATTTCTCCTTCCTTAAGTTCGATTCCCTCACCCATAGCCTCTATTGGGCCTCTTCCAAAGTACTCAGTTGTAAGGTCATAGCCAAGGATTTGAAGATGAGCAGTATCGCTACTTGGAGGTACACCAGGCGCTATTGGATCCATGAGTCCTTGGGCTCCAAAACTTTTGATCTTTGAAATGTTTTTCTGACTTGCGGCTTCAAGCGGAGTTTTATTGTTAAGTTCAGCATAACTGTGGTCTCCTAAGCCATCTAATATTACGAGCAGGAATGGAATCTTACTCATGACTCCAACTATAAAAATTTTATGGTTTTAACTGTTTCGTTGAAAAGTTCTACGCATAGGCATACAAAAAGTACTCAACATTCTAGTTCGTCCTTAGAAGAAACAGTATTTGCTTCAATTTTCTTTTTCTCATCTTTTTCCTTTTTCTCTGCCAGGAAAGTATAAACTATATAAAGTACGAACAAAGAGATTAGTACAATTTTTCCAAGAGTTGTTTGGGCAAGAAGTATAACTATGCCCACAAGTTGTATCTTGTATCCAGTCCATTTTCCTAGTATGTCGCTTTCCTTTACCAAGTAAAAGTCTGGAATTGGGTTAAAGTCGCCCTTAACTTTAAACTCTAGAGAGTTACCTTCGTTAACAATTTGAATTATTCTATGAACTACTGGAGTGTCAGAGTAAGGTCTGTTGAAAACTATTACATCTCCAACCCTTAAGTCAGAAGGGTTAACTTTTTGGACAATTATTATATCCCCAGTTATAAATGTGGGGTACATGCTGTTTTGGTACCAAATAGGCATATCTATTGCAACTATTCTTAATGGAGTCGTTGTTCCAGTTAATAGAACAAGGAAAAAATAAAATGAGACAAACAGAACTACACTTATAGCAAACGGAATAACTACTTCGTCGATAAATACTTTTATGTCTTCCTTTAAGCTTTTTGAGAGCATTTTAAATTAAAGTACCGCTGAACTTTGGGTTGTTGCTTTGGATCTAGTTTCTTTTCTTAAACTGTAGAAACTAAACAACAGTACAACTAGGCCTAGAATGGACAGTGAAGGAATTATATATGTATAAAAGAAGTTTATAACTCTTTGTGAGGAAGGAACTCTAACATTGTATTCTCCAGAAGCTTCTAAAGTAATGCTTAGTATTTTGTATGAACTTTGTTTCTTTACAGTAATCGTAACGTTCATTGGGGAATTCACATTTGAAAAGGTAAAGGTCTTTTCGTTACCCATATCACTACTAGAAGATGGAGAAGGAATTATACTAAAAGTAAAAGTTGAATTTCCATATATCTTTATAGAAAAATTATAGTTAGAACCTACTGGTGTAACTGAAATAGGTGGCAATGTCTTTGAGTCGTTCGCAACTAAGTAGGTTTGCCTTGGAACGATTACTATGGTTGTCTTATTGTATGTTTCAGATGGTACAACGTCATAAACCGGACCATTTACAATCAAGCCAAGTAAAGACGGGAGTGTAACTGCAAAGATGATACCTCCGAGTAAAGTTGTTACTAAGAGAAAAGTAGCTTTATTCATTTATTCCCACCTTAGATCCTTGAGTAAACTTGGCTTTTTTTCATCACCAATTAAGAAGTAGAATTTTCCGAGTCCCCTCTTGTAGTTGCTCTTTACTACGTTTTTTATCTCGTTGATTTCTTCTTCTTTGACCTCATTCTTTAGAAAAACTTTAACAGAAAAAACATCACCAATCCTAACACTCTTTTTAAGCTTACTTTTCATGATCTGTCTTTCATCCTCTGTAACTTTATAAACCTTTACTTTTCCCAACTCTTTTTTATCTATATATAAATCATAGACATCCTCATCATCAGCCTTGTTTATAAGCCTAATTTCTACTGTAAAATTACTCATTTTGTTGAACCCTCTTTAGAGAAATGAGAGAATTTAAATTTTTATTTACAGGAAAGCAAAGAACTTAAAATGGCCAAAAAAAGCGAAAATAAACTTTATTCTACCATTCATCTTCAAGAAATTGAAGTATATCCTTTGGACCAAGCTCTTCTTCCTTTTGTGTTTCAGCAGGAAGCTCTTCTGTTTCTTCTTTTTCTTCTGGTTTTCTAGCTCTTTTCTTTTCGATTAAGTAAACAGCTAATGCATGAGAGCAAAAACCTCTTGTTGTAAAGCCTTGGCACCCACAGTGGTATGCACCGTCGGTTCCTTTTATTACTATGTAAGTTCCATGATCACCAACTACTTGGTACGTAAATCTATCTAACCTCTTTACTCTGCCTTCTTTTATCATCTGTTTTGCTTTTTCAACCATTTTTTCTATTCCTTTACTTCCTTGGCTTTCCAACTATTTTCACGTTTGCCTTAGTTCATCATAAATAAAAGGTTTTCTCTATGCGTAAAGGAATGTAAAAGTAGGCTTAAGGCTTTTTAGGGTCATACGAAAGAGTTAAATACACGCTGGATAAAATATCCAGCATGGCGAACGATAAGAAAAAGCTAGTATTTGTTGCCCTTTTAGTCTCGCTTGCTCTAGCTACAAACTATGTTTTGATCTCAGTACCAAACATCAAGCTGATGGACTTTGTTACTTTCTTAGCGGGAAAAACTCTTGGCTTTACCTGGGGTGCTGTAACAGCAACTTTGATATGGCTAGTTTATGGTACGATAAATCCGTATGGCTTTTCGGCTTCAATACTTCCAGTTCTTATTGTATCAGAAATGTCCTACTCTGCAGCCGGTAACCTAATAGACAACAGGCTTTCTGGTCGGTCTAGCAAAGAGAAGTTTTTTATCTACGGAATTGCTGGGTTATTGTCTACGCTGATCTACGACATAGCTACGAACGCTACGGTTGGAATTCTTTTTTATGGCTCTATAATTACAGGACTAATAACCATGAACTTTCCGTTTCCAATGGGACTTGTACATGAACTTTCAAACGCAATCATGTTTCCATCATTAAGTTTAGCACTCGAACCTTACGTAAAGTTTTTGTTTTGAAAGGTGAAAATAAAAATGAAAGTTTCTATTGCTATGTTAATGTTGTCCTTTCTATTATTAGTTTCAGTAGTCGTTAACTTTTACTTAGCTAGTCAGCTAGTAATGACAAGAAACGAAATTAGTAGACTTAGTAAAGCACTTTCAGAAAACACTGTTGTTTCAAGTCTTGTCATAAACTTTGGAAATGGTACGAGAGTTTGGTACAACAATACAATGCTACCTTTTGGTGCGTCTTTATTGAACCTAACGATAAAAGCAACAAACAACAAGGTAACCTATACAATTGGAAAATATGGAGCCTTTGTTAGTGGAATTTACGACGTTGGTACAAAATACTCTAAACCAAGCTACTACTGGATTTGGTATAAATGGAACGCTACAGCTAAACAGTGGGAAATGGGAAGTGTATCAGCAGATAGTTATAAAGTTCTTAACGGCGAAGTGCTAGGATGGGTCTACGCAAACACTTCAAGCTGGCCTAACTTGGCAAAGCCATAAACCAGAAGATCTAGACTTACACTGAGCTAAGTTAAAATTAAGCATTTTGCGACAAAAACAAACTAAACTACAAAAGCAAAAGTATTTTTACTTACCATACACTAAGACTTTAAGCTTGGTTATACAAGTTTGAAAGTACTAGGCGACTTAGAACATAAATGCTTCCATTTTTTACGGACAGAACAATAGTTTTTTAAATTTTCCTTCGCTTTAAAAATTGGTAATTTAACAAAAAAGCGCTAAAAATCTGTCAATTTTATGTTTATTGCAAGCAAACACTTAAAAATAACGTTAGTAAATCACACCTAGCGACTACTTTTTGCTCGCCGCATTGATTTTAGAAAGACTTAAATATTTCTTTTGAACACTTATAATCGGAGGTATATAAAAGTTAGTGAGGTGGAAGAAAAATGGAAAAAAGTTGGGAAACCGTGATGCAAAGAAACGTTTGTCCAAATTGTGGCTCAACAAACATAGTAACAGACGAAAAAACAGGAGAAGTATATTGCGCAAATTGTGGTCTAGTGCTATATAAGCTATACGACATGGGTCAAGAATGGCGTGAATTTGGAGATGAGGAAAGTGAACAAAGAGACAGAGCAGGATCTCCACTAACACCACTTGTACATGACCTAGGACTAGCAACAACAGTTGAGTTTGGGACAAAAAGTGCCTCAGGAAAGGGACTAACAGGGGAAGAGCTAAACAAAGCTCAAAGAGTAAGATTATGGCAAGAAAGGAGTAAGGCGAGTACTGCGAATGAGAGAAACCTAATGGTTGCGATGCGTTATATTGTTCATATTGCAGACCAACTAAACTTGGGTAAGAATGTAGTAGTAAGAGCCGCGAGGATTTATAGGCAAGCTCTTGAGATGGGACTAGTAAGAGGAAGACCAATTAATTCAATGGCTGCAGCTGTAGTTTATGCTGCTTGTAGAAGTAGCGAAGTTCCAAGAACTCTAAAGGAGGTAGCGGCTAAGGCAGGCTTAAAGAAGAAAGAAGTTGCTAGAGCTTACAGAAATGTATTAAGAGCTCTTGAAAATGAGAAGATGCCAATTACAGATCCAACACTCTATGTTACTAAAGTTACATCAAAACTAAACCTAGGACCTGAAGTTGAAAGAGAAACTATTAAGATTCTCAATGAGGCAAGAGCTAGAAAGGCTACTTCAGGTAAGGATCCGATGGGTCTTGTGGCGGCTGCAATTTACTTGGCAACTTTAAGAATGGGTATCAACACAGTAACTCAGAAACAAATTGCTGAAGCTAGTAACGTAACAGAAGTTACTGTAAGAAATAGGTTTAAAGGACTAAAAGAGGCTTTAGAAGGAAACAAACAATAAATTTCGTCGAGGGCTTTTTAGTAAAAAGCAATAGCAGCTCTATTTTTATTTTTTTATCTTTTAGATTACTACTTTAGTATTCTTCATAGCTAAAGTCTGGAGATTCTCCAATCTCTGCTTCCTCGCCACTAAGCCTACAAGGCATAATCAAAGAAGCTTCATTTGTAAACTCAAAACTCAATGCGCTTAGGATAAGGGGATCGTTAACTCTACTCTCCGTAAGAACTAATTAGGTTACCTATTACGTCGTACCCGAAATTCTTCTCAAGAATCTTCCTTCCTTTTTCTGTAACCATTTTTGGATTCCATGGAGGATCAAACGTTATTTCTAGATTAATGTCCTTTATTCTGCTGTCTAACGATGAAAGCTTTTCCTTTACCATGGAAGCAATGAGTTCTCCAAGAGGACAGCCAATTGCAGTTAGGGTCATGGTAATGTTAACTACACCGCTTTCGGAGACTTCAACGTTATAAACTAATCCAAGGTTTACAACGTCAACTCCAAGCTCAGGGTCAACAACTTCTTCGAGTGCAGCCATTACGAGAGCTTTTAGCTCATATTTTTCTTCTTCTGATAAAGTCATGGGTTATAACATCGTAAAGTAGTATTAAAATCTTTCTTGAGAAATAAAGAGGCAAACTCTAAGTTTAAAAACAGACAAAAAAACTCTAAAGTTAAACTTTTACCGGCTTCCCCTTACTTGCAGACTCATAAACTTTTTCCATTAGATATGATAGCTTCATTGCATCCTCTATTCCAGATTGTGATGGAACCCCGTTTACTAAGTAGTTATAAAACGCAACTAATTCTTCTTCAAACCCAAGCTCAGAAGATAAAATCTGAGTTTTTCCCTTGTCTGTAATCTCAAAAAGCTTTATGTTACTTTCGACTAGGTAGTCTTTGCTTGATGTATTCACGAATAAGAAGGACTCCACTCGCATGGCACCTGAGGCATAGAGGTTACTGATAACACCATTCTTGTGTACAAAAGAAATAATCCCAGAAAGCTCTGGCTCTTTGGGGAAGCTTGCGTTGAACTTTGCATAAACTTCTTTTACACTACCAGCTAAGTACTGAATTATATCTATTAAGTGAATTGTGTTACCATTGACCATGCCTCGGTCAAAAGTTCTATCAAAGTGCGGCTTATAACTTATTAAGTATCCACCGTACCTTCCTTGTATACCAAGCAACTTAACTTCACTAGACAAATAATTAAGCAGAGCGTTGTAGGTTTTCGTGTACCTTAGTACAAGACCTAGTTGAAATTTTATTTTGTTCTTAACTATAGAACTGTAAGCAACTTGAGCTTCTTTAAAACTTGGAGTAAAGGGCTTCTCGCAAAAAACATGTTTCTCATACTTTGAAGCATCAGCAACAATTTTAGCGTGAGTATTTGGATGGGTTGTTATTATAACAGCTTCGATATCTTTTCTTTCTAGTAAATCTAGGTAGTTGCTATAAGTGTCGCTTATCTTAAAATCTGTTTTAGCAACTTTTAAAGCATTTTCGTCAATATCAGAAACAGCCTTAACTTCGAATAGTCCGAGCTTGATTGCATTTTTTGTGTGTAATTGCCCCATGTTTCCAAATCCTATTACACCTATTGGTACCTTTGAGTTCATAGAAAGAACTAGCTGTTAGACCTTAAAAACATTTGCTTAGTTTGATGAGGGTAAAAATTTTATAAATGTGTTTTTGAATACTTAGGAAGCTTGGAAGAATTTGAAAAGGTAGCTAGAGAAGCTGCTACATGTAAAAAGTGCAATTTAAGCAAAAGTAGAACTAATGTTGTTTTTGGAGAAGGAAACATAAAAGCAAAGGTACTTTTAATTGGAGAGGCCCCTGGCTTTAACGAAGATAAAGAAGGTAAGCCCTTTGTTGGGCAAGCTGGAAAGATACTCAACGAAGTTTTGTTAAAGATTGCAGGGCTTGAAAGAAGTGAAGTGTACATAACTAATGTTGTAAAGTGTAGGCCTCCAAACAACAGAGAACCAGAGCAAGAAGAAATAGAAGCATGCTTCCCGTATTTAGATTTTCAAATTAGATTCATAAAACCCAAGATAATAGTTACCTTAGGCAATGTTGCAACCTCTACAATTTTTAGCAAGTTTAACCTTAAAGCTAAGTCAATGAGTCAAATTCATGGCCAACTCTTTCTAGTTAGCTCGTTACTTTATGGAAGCTTAAGAATAGTACCAACTTATCACCCAGCAACTGCATTGTACAACCCGAAGGTAAGTGAGACGATGAAAAATGATTGGAAAAAGATAGGGGAAATTGTAAAGGCGTTAAACTAAACTCCTTTGACGAGGATGTTCAATAAATTTTATAAGTAAAGCTATAGCTTAATAACAGAGAAATTTGAGTATTAATGTAGAGTACTTTCCGTATAAGTTCAAGTATGATCAAGAAAGGTTTTTTCATTTTTTGCAAAAAGAAGTAGTAGAAAACAATGTGGTTATAAGCGCACCTACAGGTTATGGAAAAACTCCACTGATACTAGCATCTTTGTTACCGATTGCAAAAAAAGAGGGAAGGAAAATAATTTGGGCAGTTAGAACTGGAACAGAAACGGATAGACCAATTGAAGAACTAAAAACAATATCTAAAAACCATTCTGTTACTGGAATCTCACTCAGAGGAAAGAAAGACATGTGCTTACTACAACGAACCATGGACGAAGAAATGGACTACGATGAAATAACTTATTTTTGCAAAACAAAGATAAAAAACGGAGAGTGCAAATTTTATAACAACTTGTATAATACAACGCTAGGGCATATTAGAGTTCCTCTCACTTATTCTGAAATTTTAAGCTGGTGCGAGAAAAATGAAATTTGTCCATACTACTACCAACTAGAGTTAATAGCAGGCGCTGACGTTATATCAGTAAACTATAACTATATACTAAACGAACCAATAAGCTGGGTTATTAAAAGTAAAGTAAAAACAGATGAGGCTTTTTTAGTTGTTGATGAAGCGCACAATTTGCAGAACGCTTATGCGAATATAAACACAAGTAAAATTACTATCAACTCAATAAACAATGCAATTAAAGAAGTTGAAGAAAACTACACTGAAAGAAGAGAATGTAGCAAATTTCTAGTCAGTATAAAGTTATACTTAGAGGAAATTCTTGATGAGATGAAAAAAGAAAACGTTGAGGACAAAGTTGTTGAGATAAATGAAATTATCAAAAAATGCGCGAGAGATTACGAAGAATTTGAGGAAAGGATAGAAGAAGTTAAGGCTCTTGGGAATAGAACAAGGGAGAAAAAGATAAGGGAAGGAAAAGCTCCAAGGTCTAGCTTACATGCTCTTGGAAACTTCTTTACGAAGGCCCTCGAATTGACATCAGAAGAAGGAGTTGCGCTTATAGCAAACTTAGAAAACAAAGATAACTTGTCTTTAGAAATTTTTGATATGAGGTCAAGAGAGCTACTTTCAGAAGTTTGGGATAAGTACTATAGGGTAATTTTTTGCTCAGGAACGCTTGGCCCTCCAAAGGCCTTTGCCGAAACTATAGGTTTGAGTTCTTTTGTTTATGGAGAATTTAGCTTTAGGCTAAGAAAAGAAAATTGTATTTCTTTAATTACCTTAGAGCTGTCATCTGAAGGTGAAGAACTTCCTGAAGAAATGGCTAAGAAGTATGTTGAGGCAATAGAGTCGTTTGTCTTAGGCTTAAATGAAAACATAGCAATATTTTCAGCTAGCTATAGGATACAACAAGATTTGATAGACAACGGGCTCCTACAAGTATTAGAAAGAAACAACAGAATGGTTTACGTTGAAGAAAAAGGCATGAGTGGAAATAAGAGTAGAGCAATTATTGAAGCATTTAAAAGGTCTTCAGAAGAATCAAAAAAGGGAGTTCTTGTAGCTACAGCAGGAGGAAGATTTTCAGAAGGTGCTGATTTTCCTGGTAGACAACTTGTTGGAGTATTCCTGGTTGGAATTCCTTTCGATAAAATTAGTGCAAAAACCAAGCTTTACGTAGACTTTTATAAGAAGAAGTATGGTTTAGAAAAAGGTGAGCTTTATTCTTACATTATTCCAGCGATACGAAGAGCCTCCCAGGCTTTAGGAAGAGCACTAAGGTCTTCCGAGGACAGAGCAGTTTTTGTTTTAGGGGATAGAAGGTATAGAAACTTTCTTTCTTTGCTTCCAAGGTTTGTAAGGATGAACTACAAAAGGATAAGAAACTATAAGAACATAGGGAAGTACGCAGAAGATTTCTTCTACAAGAAAAAGTACACTAACTAGGTTGATACTTACTAGAGTTTAAGATATATTTTCCAGAACTTTAAACCCCTATTGGTAAGCCATCTCCTCTAACGTCACAAACACCAGCTTTTAAACTGCTTTTTTTCATAACTCCTTGAGAAACACCCATCGAACTTGGATACCTTTGTTTTTTGATGCTCAATCCCTCAGGAACTTCGACTCCTTCTTCAACTAGGACGTTGTTTCCTTCCCATAAGAACCTTGGGGCCTCTATTGCATCCCAAAGTTCCATGTTATAGTCTACGATATTACTAATTAGAAGTGCATGCAATTGTGGACGAAAATCACCCCCACTCGTACCCAAACCAAGAAACACGCCATCTTTGTTTTCTAAAAGAACAGAAGATAACGTATGTAAAGGTCTTTTTCTTGGCTCAACTTTATTTGGACCTGAAAAATTGAAGTATGAGGCTCTGTTGTTTAGAGGGATACCGTAGTCTGGAACAGTGAGACCAGAACCAAAGTGATAAAACAAACTTTGTATGGCTGAAGCTATGTTTCCTTCAGCATCAACTATAGCGAAGTACGTTGTATCACCACTTCTAAGTTTACTACTAAAGTTTTCAGCTTTAAAACTATTGTATAGCTCTTTTGCACTAGTTTTTGAGATAAAACTTTCGAGATTGGTTTCAACAAACCTTGGATCTCCTAAGTTCTTGTTCCTATGCATATATGCAACTTTTGATAACCTTACAAATAAGTTAACTCTTTCCTTAGAAAGCGGTTTATACTTTTTAGCTTCTAGTGCTTCAAGTAGATTTAGAATAAGTAGAGTAGTAGCACCCATGCTGTTTGGTGGAATTTCGTAAACCTTAACGTCATTGTAAAAAGTACTTATTGGAGCTTCCCACGATGCATTAAACTCTTTAAAGTCTTCTATACTAAAGTAGCCACCTTTACTGTTTATGTAGTCTACGATTTTTTCAGCAATTGGCCCTTCATAGAAAGCGCTAGGTCCAGAATCTCTAATGAGTTCAAGCGCTTTAGCAAGATTTTTCTGCTTTAGTATCTGTCCAACTGATGGAGGATTGTTATTTAGCAAAAAGTTTTCTCTAAAGCCTCTATCTTCAGAAAGATTCATGTTTGAAGATATGGCTCTAGATAACTGAGGGTAAACAGGAAAGCCATCCCTAGCATAACTGATTGGGTACGCAAACAGGTCTTCTAGCTCTTTAGTAGCAAACTTACTGTAAACTTCAAAAAGGCCTTTTACAAGACCAGGAACAACTGGTGTCAAAGCACCTCTAGCTGGAAACTCTTTTATGCCTTTGCTTAGGAGCACTTCTGCACTTAACTTCTTTGGAGACCAGCCACTTGAGTTTATGCAATAAACTTTATCGTGTCTTGAATCATAAAAGAGAGCAAAGAAGTCACTCCCTAAACCACCAAGATGAGGTTGAAGCACGGCTAAAGATAGTGAAACTGCTATAGTAGCGTCAAAAGCATTGCCGCCTTCCATTATAATTCTTGCTCCAGCTAGCGAAGCCAGAGGATGTTCTGAAGCTACTGCAGCATTCCTTGAAAGAAATGGGGTCTTAAGCATTTTGCTAAGCTCAAAAAGAGTACGTTAAAAATATTTTGCTTTTAGAAAGAACACCTTATGCATAGTACTCTTAGACTAAAACTAAGGCCAACTCAGCTACTGAACGCTCCTTGTAATTGCGAAGAAGGATTAACTAAGCCATTTTTAATTAAAGTTTCCATTAAGACTCTTTGGTAAGTTATCATTGAGGATATCGTATCATACAAATCCTTTTTAGTGTACTTTTTCCTTGCTAAATTTAATTCGATTGCTTTAAGTGCTACACTATATGCCACTTCAACGTAGGCTCTAAAATCACTCATGGAAGGAAGTATCTTATTTTCACTTATTCCTTCTTTTTCAGCATAATTAGCTAAGGAATTAGCGCCTTCAATACAAAGTTCATTTGTTATTTTCCTTGAGCCTACTGTTAGAACTCCTCTAAATACAGAAGGAAAGGCTAGGCTGTTATTAACCTGGTTTGGAAAGTCACTTCTTCCAGTTGCAACAATTCTTGCGCCTCCAGCCTTAGCGTCTTCGGGCCAGATTTCAGGAAGAGGATTTGCTAGGGCAAAGACTATTGGATCTTTAGCCATCTTGCTTATCCACTCCTTTCTTATTGTGCCTGGCTTTGGAGTAGAAAGAGCAATTAGAACGTCTGACCCTGCAATTGCATCTTCAATACCACCTTCAATATTACTTAGGTTTGTTCTCTTAGCAAGTTCAACTTTCCATGGGTTTGTTCTTGACAAAGCTTCAAGGTCGCGTCTTGTTGAGCTTAGAATGCCTTTGCTGTCAACTATTATCATATCTTTGTTGTTTACTCCTGCTTCTATTAGTAGTCTTGCAGTAGCTATTCCAGCAGCTCCTGAACCAACTATTGTAATTTTTGATTCGTTAATCTTCTTTCCTACGATCTTAAGAGCATTTATGAGCGCTGCTAAAACAACCAAGGAAGTACCTTGTTGATCGTCGTGCCAAACAGGTATATCAAGAGAATTTTGAATGGACTCTAGTATATAAAAACATTTTGGGCTTTCTATATCTTCTAAGTTTATTCCCCCAAAGGAAGGAGAAATTAGCTTTATTAACTCAACTATTTTATCTTTTTCTTGAGTCCCAAGCATTATTGGAACTGCATCAACTCCACCCAAATACTTAAAGAGGAGGCACTTTCCTTCCATAACAGGATAACCTGCGTATGGGCCAATGTTACCTAACCCCAGAACTCGACTTCCATCGCTTATAACTGCAACGAGGTTCCATCTTGAGGTTAGCTCAAATGAAAGATCATTGTTTTTAGATATTATTTTACAGGGCGAAGCAACCCCAGGAGTATACCAAATGGCAAAGTCTTCAACGCTTGTTATTGGAACTTTGGGAAAAACCTGAATTTTTCCGCTGTAAATTCTATGAAGTTCTATTGACCTATCTTCCATCTTGAGTTGCATTAGACAAAACTGTAGTTATTAATGTTTTTCTAAAAACTTTGATTACTTTAAACAGGATGGGAAAGAAGCAAAGTAAAGATTTATAAAAGCTAAAAATGAAAAAGCTTCGAGTTGAGCGAGATAAAGACTTTAGTAGGTTCTCTTAAGCTTGAAAAAGAGGATTTTGCAGACTTTAGAATAACCGAAGTCGAGTCTACATCTTTAGTTGTTAGAAAGGGAAATGTAGAGCAAGTAATGCACGACATAAGCATCGGAGGAGCTGCGAGAGTTTTGGTTAATGGAAGCTGGGGATTCTACTATACTACTGACCTTTCTAGTGAAGGAATAAGACTAGCGCTAGAAAAGGCTTACAAGGCTGCGAAGGCGTTGTCTGAAAATGTAATTGAAAAGTCTAAGGTTAAAATAGAAAGGACTTATGAAGACGAAGTAAAATTGAATGTAAAGATTGACCCAAGAAGTATTTCTCTAGAAGAAAAAGTAAAGGTAGTTCTTGAGTTTGATAAAAATATATGGAAAGGCAATGAAGGAATCGCTACAACTTCAGTTGCACTTTCTGACAGTGTGAAGAAAGAATATATTGTGAATAGCTATGGTACAGAAGTAAAATACGAAGTTTGCAGTACTAGAATTTCAGGTTCTGCTGTTGCAAAGGAAGGAGACTTAATTCAGAATGTAAGTACATCTGTAGGCGAAAGCAGAGGATGGGAAACTATAAAAGAGTTTGATTATGTAAAGGAAGGCCAAGAACTTGGTAAAAGAGGAGTTGAGCTCTTAAAGGCTTTGCCTCCGCCAAGTGGAAAGATGAATGTTATAATGGATCAAAGTTTGGTAGGCGTGTTTATTCACGAAGCATTTGGACATGCTTCTGAAGCCGATGCCGTAAAGGCCAATAGGTCCATACTTTCAGGGTTAATTGGCAAGAAAGTTGGGGATGAAGCCATTAGTGTAACAGACGACCCAACAATTCCAGGAATGAGAGGCTCATACCCCTACGACTCAGAGGGGACTAAAGCAGAAAAAAGAGAAATCGTAAGAAATGGTACTTTGGTAGGATATCTTCATTCTTTAGAAACTGCGGCTTACCTAAATGCTAAACCAAATGGAGCAGCAAGAGCAATGAACTTTTCAAGCAAACCAATAGTAAGGATGAGTAACACTTTCATTGAAAACGGAGAATACAGCTTAGAAGAACTGGCTGAAATGATAAAGAACGGAATATACTTAGCAAAGTCGTATGGTGGCTACGTTGACCCTGCAAGGGGGCAATTCTATTTTACAGCTCAAGAAGGATACCTAGTAGAAAATGGAAAAATAGGAAGGAAAGTTCAAAATGTATCGATGTCAGGCTTAACTCTAGATGTACTAAAGAACGTTATGGGTGTGGGAAATGACTTAAAGCTTGCATTTCCTGGTACTTGTGGTAAAGATGGCCAATGGGTTCCAGTCTCTGGTGGTGGGCCGCATATTGCAGTCAAGGAAATAGTTGTTGGAGGTAGAAAGTAAAATGAAAGAACTAGACCTATGCACTAAAGGAGTTAGGTTAGCTGAAAAGCTAGGAGCGACTCAAGCAGAAGCTGTTGCTTTGAGAGGTAGGTCAGTTAGTTTATCTATAGAGAGAAGCTCAATAAAAGGCGTTGATGAAGGTTCATTTTCCTCATTTGGCGTAAGAGTTTACATAGGTAAATCAGTAGGAATTTCAACAGTTACACCCCTTGAAGAAAACAAAGTTGAAGTTGCTATTAAAAAGGCAATAGAGCTTGCAAGAAGTTCTCCACCAGATGAGAACTTTGTTTCACTACCAGAGAGCAAAGAGTTTGAGGAAGTTCCGGGACTGTATGACAAGGCAGTAGAAGACTTAACCTCTGAAGAATTAGTAAGCAACATTAGGAAAGGAATAAATGCGCTTAAGGATGTTGATAAAACTTTAGATGCAGCTGGAAGTGCTGAACTTTTTATAACAGAAAGGTTTATTGTAAACTCTTTGGGAGTTGAGAGGTCGCAAAAAGCTTCTGGACTCTCATTCGGAATAGAAGCACTTAAGAAAGGAAGCAATGGGGACGTTGGAACAGGATTTGATTACTTCTTTACGAGAACAACGAAGGAACTAAAGTTTGAAGAAGTTGGAGTAAATGCCGCTAACAAGGCAATTAAGAATGTTGGTGGAAGAAGAGTAAAAAGTGGAGTATATACGCTGGTTCTTGATGAAAGAGCAACGTTAGAAACTATCGGAGGAATAGTTGGGTATGGCGCAAATGCATTCTACGTATTGCAAAAGGCCTCATACTACGTTAACAAGCTAGGAACAAAGGTAGCAAGTGAGCAACTAAATGTTTTGGATGATCCTCTTTATCCATATGGGTGGAGTTCAACTCCGTTTGACTCTGAAGGTTACCCTTCAAGTAAAGTTAAGCTAATTGAAAAAGGCATCTTAATGAACTACATTACAGATTCGTATACAGCTAATGCTCTAAAAATAGAAAACAATGGTCATGCGGGCAGAGGTGGATTAGCAGATAAGCCACGTCCTCGTTTAACCAATCTTCAGATAGCTCCAGGCGAATACGAAGAAGATGAACTTTTTAAAGACATAAAGCAAGGAATATATGTCTACGACAGTGCATTAAGTCCAGTAGAAGGTTCAAGTAACATTTCTAGCTTAGTTGATTATGGATTCTTAATTGAAGATGGAGAAATAAAATACCCTGTGAAGAACACTATGGTAGGAAGTACAGTTTTTGAGCTTCTTCAATCTATAGAAGCAATTGGAAAAAGAACTAAAAATGAGGCAGGAAGAATTGCGCCAAAGATAAGGATAAGAGACGTAAAAGTAAGCGGTTAAGCTAAAACGATAACCTACTTAGAATCAACTGAGCCCAATTTATCTTCAAGTTCGCTCTAGCTAACTTACTTTTTTTAATTTTTGGACAAAGTTTAAAAAGGGGGAACTCATACTACTTACCAAAAATTGGAAAGCGAGTACTTTAGAAAGTTTTTAGAATCTAAATCTTCTAAGGTAAATGCAAAAATAATTGGTGATCTATTAGCATGGGACGAAGGACTTCAAATAAGCCGCTCTTCGAAATTTACTGACTTCTTAGAACTTGTTTATGCAGAGAAAACAACGGGTGACGCTATAGTTTTAGAAAGAGGAACAGCTCTTGACTTAGCAGAAAGAATTGAGTGGATGGAAAAAAGCATTGAAAGCTTAAGTAAGAAGGTAAAGGTTCTAGTGGCTATCTTAATTTTGGTTTCGTTGGTAGCAATTTGGGGGTGGCTAACGTGACAAACAAGAGAGAGTATGTTCGAACACTGCAAGAAGAAGTAATGAAGAGGTTTGTAGGAAATGAAGAAGCAACATATATAGCAATACTTAACTTACTTCATAAACGGTCAACATTACTTATACGTGCACCTCGCGGTACGGGAAAGTCTACATTGATGCTTCTACTGCTCAAGGGAATGTTTGGAGATGACTTTACTGTGATATCTGGAGCTTCAGAAGTTAAGAGAGGAGAAGTAATTGGAAGGCTTCATATCCCTTCTCTTGAAAAAGAAGGGACTGAAAAGGTTCTTTGGGCAAGGTTTGTTCAAGCACATGGGAAGGGCATAGACGAAGTAAACAGATTGAACCCATATACTACAGCAAATGTTCACCACATGATGCAATTTGGAGAAGTTTGGGCATATGGGCAAAAATCAACAGCAAGCGACTATACTTTAATTGCAAACGAAAACCCTAACGATTTAACAACCTTTATTCAACCACCGCCATTTTACGATAGGTTTGATGTTTGTGTTTATCTCAACTCATTAACAGTTAGCCAAAAATTTGAACTTCAGGAGAAAAACAATAGGTACGAAAATGATCTAATAAACTCTATGCCTCAGGTAATAAAATACGAAGACTTACTGGAAATTAGAAGGGAGGTTGAAGGCACAGAACTTGATCCTGAAACTTTAGGGTTCATAAATATATTAGTTAGAGATTTTCAGGTATGTGTTAGAGATAAGGAGCATAGTAGCGTGTTGCCACCAGTACTTTGTGAGGGATGCCACTTTACGAGGTTTGTTTGTAGTAGCGTTAAGGAGCCACCAAGTGAGAGAGCAACAGTAGTGCTTACGCAACTAGCTAAGGCAAAGAAGTGGCTAGAAGGAGAAGTGAGAAACGACGATATAATAGAAATGGCAAAATGGGTACTGGTGCATAGAATTAGTTTAGTAAGAAACGAAAATGTCATAGAAGAAATTGACGAATTACTTCAAAGAGAAAAAGAAAGGATGCTTGAGAGAGAGTCAAGAAGACAATGGTTTATTTTAAATGAGCTTTACACAAACTATAGTCCAGGGTTGTATAGAACAGCAAGGGAAATAGCTGTTGAAGATAACGTATTTGCGGAAGAGCTTTATGCACTAGAGGAGAAATGGATAAAAGAAGGAAAGATTAAGAAAGAAGAAACTCTGAAGGCAACTCTTGGAATAAAGTAGCATGAACAAGGAAACTGTAAGAGAAATCTTTGCACAGGTTAGAAGCGAGCTATACTTTCCACCATGCGAACTAGAAATAGTTGAAAAACAAGAAAAAGGTAGTGCAATGCCATTTTATGTTTTAAACACGAAAGTCTACATTTCCTTAGACTCGATACCAAATAACGTGAACGAGGAAAAGTACCTTAGGTCTGTAATTAGACATGAAGTTAGCCATCTTCACTACTGTCCTTATGACCTAAGGACAGCGCACGAACTACTAAAAAGCGCATACAACGCTTGCAGAGATTGGAACTTGGCTTATTTCTCCCTTTTACTCTTCTCAGACTTAAATGTAGACTGCTTCTACCTTACAAAAAGATTTGGTGAAGTGCCATACCACGCAGAAGAATTTATTAGTTCTAGACAAAGCGGAATAAATGAATACATTCAAGCAACTTACGAACAGCTACTTGATAAAAGGAAGAAAGGCCACAAGTACACCATTGAAACTGTTGCAAGACAAATAAAAATTGTTATGAGGTCCGAGAAGAATTGGTTTAGCAAAGTTAGGTTAATATCAAAAATCTTAGCGAAATACAACATTAAAGTTAAAGTTCCAAGGAACAAGATAGGAGCTTCTAGTGGATACATTCCTTTAAGAGAAGACTTAAGCAAGAATACCTTAGAAGAAGCTTTAAGGGCATTTGGTGGAATAAGAGAAAGGAATGAGGCAAAAGCATTCTACACTTACTGGATTGAGCCAAGGCTAAAGAACAGCGAAATTGAGAAACTAAAAGAGGAGTTGAAGAAGGGTAAAGGAAAAGGAGAAGAGAAGGCAGGAGTTCATAAAGGAAAAGGAAAAGAAAGTGACAAGATGCTTAAGCCATCTTTTGGAACTGGAAAGGAACCAGTACTACCGACTAGTCTTGGGAAGCCATATTCTAGTATTCCAGAGAATTTAGTTGAAGATATAGTTTGGAGAATGCTTTGGTACATTGCAAGGGCTAAGAGAGCTATGTTGATTTACTTAGAAGAGGGAAGAAGACCAGAACCAAGCCTCTCAGTCTCGAAGTATCCTGTTGACTGGAATGTTGAAGACGACGTAGAAGACCTTGACCTAGAAGCGAGTTTAGATGAAGGTAAGATAAGAATTGAAGTTAACACAATAAAATGGGAAAGCGAAGCAAAAGAAAAAGGTAACAATCTAACCATAGGAAGAGTTCCTTCTAGCATAATAGTGTTGGATTCAAGTAAAAGCATGGAAAAAATTTTTGATGACGCAGCCACTTCCGCATTTATTAGTTTATTAACTTCAGAAAGGATAGGTAGCAACGCAGCAGTTATAAATTTCTCAACAAACTACTACACTAGAGAGTGGGAAAACTCACTGCTTGAGAAAGAGATGGCTTTAGCAATCAACTTTAATGACATGACAATACTGCCCTTAAACGAAATACTAAAACTAGTGGAAAAAAGCCAAAACAATGTGCTAATCAACATTATTACGGATTGTGGATGGCAAAATATAGAAGAAGTTCTTCCAAGTTTAAAGGAAATCGTAGAACGAGGACATAAGATTACAATATTTTATTTGCGGGGAGGAGAATATATAGAGAACTTAGAGAAGATAAACAAGATAAACAGAATTAAGATAATACCAGTAAGAGAGCCTGAAAGAGATCTTCAAAACATTGTCATAAGAGAAACAGCTAAAGAGTATGGAAAGGAATTGATAAACTTAAAGTAAATAAGAAAGATTAATAAGCTTTAAGTCAAACATTAAATAAACAATAATGAAGTTATCTATATGCAACGAGATGTTTGAAGGATGGAGCTTAGCTAAAACTTTCCGTTACGTTAAGCAACTTGGATATGATGGTATTGAGATTGCACCTTTTACAATAGCTGGTAGCGTAGAAAAGGTTTCAAAGGAAAAAAGGAATGAAATAAGAAAAGAAGCAAATGAGAATAAACTTGAAGTTGTTGGCACTCATTGGGTTTTGGTAACTACTGATAAGAATTTAAACTTGTTTAACAAAACTGGTGAAACCAATAAAGAAGCCATAAACTACTTAAAAGAAGTGGTAAAGTTCACTGGTGAAATAGGAGGGAAAATAGTTGTTTTTGGGTCTCCAAAACAAAGAAGTGTACCTTCAAGAGAAATTTTTAATCAGGCTTGGAATTCTGCTGTTTTAGCTTTTAAGGAAATTGGAGATTTTGCTAAGAATGAAGGAGTAACGGTATGTATTGAACCTCTATCAAGAGAACAAACGAATTTTATCAACAACGTTCGTGAAGCTAATAGGTTCATAGGAGAAGTGAACCACGAAAACATAAAACTTATACTTGATGTTAGAAGCATGTGTGATGAAAAAAGACCCTTCAATGACATAATTGCTGAGGGTAAGAGAAACTTAAAGCACTTTCACTCAAATGATTGTAATGGCTATATTCCAGGTTCTGGCTCAGCCAACTATAAACAAATAGTTCAAGGTTTGTTAGAAGTTGGGTACTCAGGCTACTTATCAGTTGAAGTTTTTGACTTTAAGCCTGATCCAGAAACAATAGCTACTAAAAGCTTAGAGAACCTCAGAAAATTCTTAAAGAGTTTCGGAACTTAAACTTAGTTTAAGACGATTAACGTACTCTTTTCTTATTGAGCTCACTAAAAATTTAAAAGATCTTTTGTATTAAGAATAATTCATGGACGTCTTAACAGTAGGAGAAGTATTAGTTGAATTTGTAAAGAAGAATAGAGATTCACCCCACTACGAAAGGGGAGAATACGTCGGGCCATTTCCAAGTGGAGCACCAGCAATATTCGTCGATACTGGAGCAAGACTTGGAATGAAAACAGGAATCGTTGGAGGAATTGGAAACGACGAATTTGGAAAAGTTATAAAAGACAGGCTAGAGAGAGACAGTGTCGATACTCGCAAACTTTTAGTTTTTGAGGGAATAACTACTGGAATTGCATTTGTAATGTACTTTTCTTCTGGCGAAAGGAGGTTTGTCTTTACATTAAAACAATCTGCTGCTGCACAAGTAAAGCCGGAACATATAGAAGAAGACTTTATTAAAGAAACGAAGGTTGTTCATATTATGGGGTCAGCACTCTCTCTCAACGAAAGTATGAGAGAAGCATGCTATAAAGCTGTTAGAATAGCAACTCAACATGGACTAATTGTAACTTATGATCCAAACTTAAGAGCTGAACTTATTGAGCCAAGTTTGATTAGGAAGATATCAGAACCAATCTTGAAGGTAGCAGAGCTAGTAATGCCATCAAAAAATGAACTATTTGACTTAACTGGAAAAAGAAGTATAGAAGAAGCTGCAGAAGAAGTTCTTAAGTATGGAGTGAGACAAGTTGTAGTTAAGCTAGGGAATGAGGGTTCTTACTTAATAACGAGAGATGAAAAATACTTTGAGCCGGCTTATGAAGTTAGTGAGAGAGACCCTACTGGGGCTGGAGATGCTTTTGATGCCGGGTATATAATGATGTACTTAAAAAGAAAGAATTACAAAGAAAGTCTCAAGTTTGCAAATGCCATTGGCGCCCTGAAGGTCACAAATTTTGGTCCTATGGAAGTTCCCAGTAGTTTGGAAGAAGTTGAGGAGTTCATGAAAAGCTCAAAGCAAAGGACAAAAAGAGGCGAATAGAGCACATTTTAACTTTTGCTACTAAATTTTCGCTCTGAGTATCTAGTAGAAAACTTCAATCTTTAGAGAAGAGGATCAAAACGTTCTGAACTATGTTTACGGGAAGAGTATACAATAATGCTCAACACGAAAGTATAAGTTCGACTGCTAAAAAATTCAAACTTTTAGTTGCATAGGATGAAAACCTATTAAAGAGCAATCCCATCTTAGTTAGATAGTACGATTAATTTGAATGTTTTGACTAGGCAAAAATAAATGTTAAGTACTTTGTTTAATCAATTCATATACTTTTTTTCTAACTCGTTGTGGATATCTTTCTGCATAGCTAGTAAGCTTATCTATATTCAGCAACTCTAAGTTAAGTTCATGAGGAGTTATGTTTCTAAAATATACTGTATCCAATAGAGCTTTTTCTGGTTCAGCAACCATTCTATCATCAAAACCAAAGTAAAGATTTCTCTTAATCTTGTGGAACTCAAACGTGTAAATTCTTCCCTTAATTGTCTTTGGCTTTCCTAACCAAACTAACGTAATTACGTGAACTTCTTGATCAATTAACTCATGATAGTGAAGAGCCCATTCTAAAGATAGATATGCTGAGGGAAAAACTGTTTTTACGACTTCCCAGATTTCATGATCACCAATACAAACCCACCCTCTAGTGATTCTTGAGATAAGTCCTAGCTTTTCAAGCCTCCACAAAGATACTGAAAGACTTTTTGCGCTCTGCTTGCTCAGAGATTCTAGAGCACTAACATGTACTATCTTTACACCATCTAACTTTATTTGCTCAAGCGCGCTAATCCACTCAGCTAGTTTCATTGCAAATCACCGTAGAAGCTTTTTCCAGAATGTTTATAGTGGCCTGTAGATATTCTTCAACAAGTGTATCTTCTAAAAGCGATTTATGTAGTAGTTTTTCTAACTCCCTTTTTGCTTCAGACAATTCCTTTTCTGACAAAATACTTTTTAACTCATTCGTAAGACTCACTAAATCTTTGGGTTTTTCAATGAAGGTACCAAACTCTTGAATCAAGTATGAAAAATCTAATTCTGCTTTTAAACGTTGTGTAAGCCAATATACATCGAAGACGTCTCTCCATCTAATGTAACCTCTATGATAACCACCTGCTAAAGAGGTTACTTTGTCTGCTAGTAATTGGGATGGGAACTTCGTTAAAGTGCCAACAGAAGTAGAAAATGGAAATTCTAAGACTGCAATTGTCCTGTTAAAACTAACGTCTCTATATACTCTTCTTATTACCTCGATTTTTACTTTAATCTTTTTTTCTAGCCATGAAAGGGTGTCAAAAACGAAGAAAAACCTATAGAAGTCTTCCTTTACGGACAATTTTGCTCCAGTTATGCTTACTTTTACATTGTAAGGAGCCAACAGGCGTTCCAGTAAATTCATAATTTCTTTAGAATCTCTTTCGGAATCTCTAAGCGATCGTTTAACCAATGTAAAATCTAAATCTAAAGAGATTCTAGGTGAACCATAAAAAAGTCTTAATGCAGTACCTCCCTGCAGAACGTAAAAGTCTTCAACTTCAAGGTGAGCAACAGCGTAGATTATGAGTTTTTGAAAAATTTCTCTAATGTAATTGAGAGGATCAAGGTTCATTGCTCTAGCTTTCCTAATGAGTGCCTCCATCGATTTTTCTAGTTTCTTTCATAAAAACTAAGATAAAAATGTTTCCATTGTTTAACAAATTTGTTAAACAGTAGGAACAATCTAAAAGAGTAAGGCTAACAAAAGAATAACAGATTTTCTGGAACGCATAGAGTCTGTAGCAGTTTAAAAATAAAAGACCTTAAGTTAACAGAGCATTCAATCCCTTATTAATAAGTTTTTACGTTAGCTATTTATTTCGTTTTTTAAAATTCTCTGAAGCTACAAAAACTGGAAGCTTTGAAAGGAAGATCAAATCTTCGTTCTTGTACCAGGAGCCTTCTTTCCATATTGCAGCCTTACACACAATCTTACCTTCAGCTCTTTGAACTAATTTTTCTAAGGCTTTAATAGTCCCTCCAGTAGAAATAACGTCGTCCAGTATGCAAACCCCTTTTCCCTTAACTAGGTCTATATCATCATCAGCTAAAACAAGTTTTTGCTCTTCCGTAGTTGTTATAGAACTTACGGATTCAACTAAATACTTTTTCATGTAAGCTTTCAAACTTTTTCTAGCTACAACAAATTTCTTATGTCCTAAGTTTTTTGAAACTTCGTAGGCAAGAGCTATTGCCTTCGCTTCAGGCGTTGCAACTATGCTAGGAGAAAACTGCTTAATTTTGCTAGATAATGCTTTTGCAACTTTTTCTATGAATTCGACGTCACCAAGTATAAGCTCAGCATCAGATGCTATAAAAGTACCTGGACTAACTTCAACTATTGGAAGACTTCTTTTTAAGCCCTCAACTTCAATTTCGTAATGACTTTGACCTCTATAAACTAAAATTTCCTCCAAAGTAAATCACCTCAAGAGAAATACTGTAACTAGACCAACGAAGACAACAACAACCAAGATCATAACATCAACTTCACTTAGTTTAAGATTTGAGTACCTTATCTTGTTGTTCAAGTTAAAAGCCTTTAGCTCCATTGCAAGAGAAAGTTTTTCAGCACCTTCAATGCTTCTCACCAAGAGTGGAATTAGAATTGGGATATGGTTTCTTATTCTCTTAATTAATGAACCCCTATCAAGTTCTAAGCCTCTAGAAGTCTGAGCTTCCTTTATAGAAACAAACTCCCTAGACACAACATCAACTTCTCTTAAAGATAGCCCGAGTAAGAAAACTAAGCTCTTAGGAAAGTGAAAAGCATTTAGTCCCCTTATCATTTCTTCTGGAGTTGTTGTAAATATAAAAGTCATCGATATGGTTAAAAACAGAAAGAGTCTTATGCTCATAAATGCACCGTTTAGTACACTTATACTCTCACCCTTAGCATAAAACAACGAGAAACCTGAAAAGAACGTCCAAAGTAAAAAAGCAACAGCTAGCATTGGAATAAAGATGACCAATTTTTTCACCACTTTCTTTAGAACTCCACTTAGAGCTGAAATTGTTAAGCACAAAGCTATTAAAACAAAAGCAGAAGGTATATTGTTGAGAAAGAAAGAAAAGGTAAAGAGTAAGAAGAATATAGTAAGCTTAACTCTGGGATCTATACTTAGATTGTTCATAGTACATCCCTCACGAAGGCTTTTTGCTGAATACAACTTGGGGGCTCCAGCTCAAACTTTTCTAATGTGCTTTCATCTAGAAGAACTTCGCTTGGAGCTGCACGCACAGCAAGCATACCTTCATACATTATAAGAACTTCGTCAGCTACACTTAATGCAAAGTCAGAATCATGTGTTACAACCACAATAGTCTTTCCTTCTTCTTTTAGACTCTTAATGAGGTTGCTTATGAGTTTTAAGGTTACTTCATCTTGCCCTGTAGTAGGCTCATCTAGAATAAGAAGCTTTGGCTTCATGGCAAGCGCAGAAGCTATACTTAACCTAACCTTTTCGCCTGTGCTCAAGGCAAGAGGTGAACTTAGACTCTTTTCTTTTAGTTTAAGAACTTCTAAAGCCTCGTATGCATAGCTTAGAGGAAGACCTAAGTTCTTGCAACCAAACGCAGCCTCTTCTGCAACAGAGTCGAAGGTTATTTGCTTTTCAGGATCTTGGAAGACTATAGCAACATGCCTAGCAAGTTCAGCTACACTATGCTTTCTTGTGTCTTTTCCAAGAACAAGAACTTTCCCTTTTTTGGGCTTTATTAGGCCGTTGATTAATTTTATCAAGGTTGTCTTTCCAGAGCCATTAGATCCCATGATGGCATAAACCTTACCTGATTTTAAGCTGAGTGATACATCCTTTATTGAAAAATCATCGTCTTCGTACTTAAACCATACGTTCTGTAGTTCTACTAGGAGCTCTTCCTTTCCCTCAAAATTTTTCTCTTGCCTTTTTATAGGCTTATGTTCGTAGTTTAAGTTATTGTTTTGCTCATCATTAAGTCTTATAACTTTGTCAAGACAAGCTTCTAACCCTTTTATACGTCTCGTAAGCAATATGACACCAACGTTGTGTTCTTTTAGTGCCTCTACAATTTCCACTAGGCTCCTAATACCCTTCCAATCTAAGTTTGAAGTTGGTTCATCCATAACTAAAAATTTTGGGTTCATAGCTACCGTAGAAGCTATTACAAGCCTTTGCTTTAGTCCACCAGAAAGGTTTCTCGTAAGCTTTTTCCTGTACTTTTCTAGACCAAGAACTTTTAGGACGAATTCCACTCTATTTTTAATTTCATCTTCTTCTAACCCAAGATTTTCAAGACCAAACCTTATGTCTTCTTCAACACTTAATCCAAAGATTTGAGCTTCGTAGCTTTGCATAACTATGTTGATATCTTTTATAAGCTCGGAAGGTCTTTTCCCAAGGATATTCTTCTTGTTTAGTAAGATTTCACCGGTAACTTTTGCTTGAACTATATTTGGGATGATGCCAGTAAGGCAGTAAGCTAAAGTTGTTTTTCCAGATCCGCTTTGACCAACTACGGCTAACGCTTCTCCTCCTCTTAAAGAAAAAGAGAAGTTACTAAAAATGGGTTTATCGTCATAACTGCAACAAAGATTGCTTACTGAAAGTAAGCTTACAGCCTCCATTTGATTAGTTTCCTCCTAATGAATATAGGAGCAACAGCTCTTAAGATGATTGGAGTTCCTATTAGTATAGGAGGCAAGTCACTTAACGAAAGCATTACTAAAGCAGGTACAAAAGGCGCAGCACCAACTAGTTCAAAGCCTACTGCAACTATTGGAACCATTATGATTCCAGAGATAAGTGAGGCTAATGTAGCTTTCAGTAAACCTTTTGTGCTTAGCGCATCTTCTGGTTTTGCAAATAAGCCCGGAATTAGCCCAGTAAGGCCTACTCCAATTAAATCAAAAACTGGAGTTGCAGGATTAAAGTAGCCACCAAGTATAGCCCATAATGTATTTCCTACAGCACCAGAGATGAAACCTAATACTGGGCCATAGAGAACTCCAAAGACGCAAGGAAGAAATGCAAGAATTCTCCAGTGTATTGCACCAGGTATCAGAGGAATGGGAGCAGTTAGCAAGAAACCTACTCCAGTTATAGCTGAGAAGACAGCGGCATAAGCTAAAGCAACTTGAGCACCTGGTTTTGGAAGTTTTTCAACTTTTGCTTCGTCTTGCTTGCTGTTCATTGCAAACGCCGGCTCCTGCTACTTAAATTTAAGCTTAGATACCTAGAACTAGTAAAAATTAACATACTTATGTAAAAGTTTCGACCGTTCAGTCTTACAAAAGCTTTTAAGCAAAAATAAAGAGTAAAAAGGAATGATGCAAAATGGCGAACTTCGAAGATTTAATCAAAAGAGGATTAGAGGCTTTTCCTGACTTAAAGAAAATCGAAGAACTTAAAAAAGTTCTTGTTGTCCAACCACATGCAGACGATGCGGATGTTGGAATTGGGGGTACAATAGCAAAACTAGTCGACAATGGATGCGAAGTTACATATTTAACTTTAACTGATGATAGATGTGGAACTTCAGATCCTTCAATGCTACCTGAAACATTAGTAAAGATAAGAATGCAAGAACAAGAAGAAGCTGCGAAAGTCTTAGGTGTGAAGGAAGTAATCTGGCTTGGATACCACGACAGCGAACTTTATCCAAGTTTAGAATTAAGAGAAAAAATAATAAGAGTGATAAGGGAAAGAAAACCAGAAGCCATCTTTACTGTTGACCCTTGGTTAATGTATGAAGCTCACCCAGACCACAGAACTACTGGAATAATGGCGGCAGAAGCGTTTATGTTTAGTGGCTTGCCAAACGTTAACAGAAAACATTTGGAAGAAGGTCTTGAACCACATACAGCAGAGTATATAGCCTTTTTTGTAACTTCAAAGCCAAACACGTATGTAGACATAACTAATTATTTGGATAAAAAGCTAGAAGCTGTAAAGAAGCACAAGTCGCAGTTTGGATACTCATGGAGCTTTTTTGAATCTTATATAAGATATCAGGGAAGAAGGTATGGAAAACAAATAAATGTTCAGTATGCAGAAGCTTTTAAAGTCATGCCTGGAATTTTTCTGCACTATAACGTTGATGCCAGCGAACTTTGAGCTTCTAAGATTCTAAAAAAGAATTGTGAGGACTAACTTAAAGGAAACCACGTTTTTATAATCTTTCTTTTTATTAAAGCAATTACAAGTACAAAAGAAGGAACAACTGTTAAAAACACATGCAACACATTAAAAACTGCTGTTAGTAGAAGAACAACCAACATGCCTCCGAAGTTCGGGCTTAACTTAATTCCAGTTACTAGGGAAACTGCAAAAGTTGCGTAGGATAAGAAATCAGGCATAAAAACCCATATGACGAAGTAGTTTGCTAAAGTTAACACTGCAACCCTAACTATTGCAGACAATGCAAGAATTGCAACAACGTAAGTCAAAAGTCTAGATTTCATCTTACGACAAATAGCTGTTCCAATCCACGCTCCCACTATAGTTGACAAAACTGATAAAAACTTCAAAAAGGGTCCTATTGGTGCAAAACTTCCAAAGAAGTTTAGTACAATCCAGTACACAAGAGAAGTAAAAACTCCAGGCAAAGGTCCAAGGAGAATGAAGCTGATCATAGTAGGAATTTCTGCTAAGTCGAACTTTAAGTAAGGAACTAAAAGAAAGGGGAAGCTAAGAGGTGCGATAGCCATAACTGCTGCGAGAGCACCAAAGAAAGCAGAGGTAACAACCGTTCTTGTGCGCGAAAGCATACGCTGTTATATTTTTGAGGTTACTTAAATTTTACTAACTTACCAAAAAATAAGTAACTTAATCTTAAGATAAGCGAACTAGGAATGTCAAGCTCTCGCCACCCATAACACCGCATTCTTTATGATTCTTTTTACGTTTTCATTCCTGTACGTTGGATAGGTTTCGTGCCCTGGCCTAAAGTAAAAGACCTTTCCTTTGCCTACCTTCCACGTTAACCCTGACCTAAAGATTGCGCCGTCAGCTTCAAATATGGAAACAAAGACAACATCATCTGGCTTTGGAACTTCAAATGGTTCGCCGTACATCTCTTCCTGTTCTATCACGAAATCTTCAATGCCACTTGCAATAGGATGCTTTCGATTAAACACATGTACATACTCTGGCCTTCCATCTTCTCTCCAGCTTCCTAACTTACATTTTGTCCCCATCAAGGAAATGAATGGTTTTGAGAAGTGCGAAGAATGTAGTGGTATGAAGCCCATTCCGTCGTTCTTAACTCTTTTAACTATTCTACTTACGATTTCGTCTGGAACTTTATCATGTTTTTGATGCCCCCACCATACTAAAACATCTACTCCAAAAAGCGTCCTCTCGCTTAGTCCGAACTCTGAGTCATTAAAGCTTGAAGTGTAAACTTCTACGTTTGGCAACTCTCTTAAGAAGCTGGCAATTTCTCCATTTATTCCGTTTGGGTAAACACTCTTCGGCTCAGTACCTTCAGACCAAACTAAAACCTTAATCTTTCTCTCCATTTTTCTTTCGTCGCCTACGTTTTAAGCTAAGTGAAAATATAAAGGTTTCACAAGAAAATGAACTGAGAAATTAGAAAAACTTATATAACAATGTTATCGAACTTAAAGGCATGAAGATTGTTAACAATTTAGTGATATGCGATAGCATACTTGATTTAATAGGAAGGACGCCAATGTTGACATTCTCCACGGCTAAAGTCGGGAGATTCTCCAATCTCTGCTTCTCCGCCACTAAGCCTACAAGGCATAGGTGAAGAAGCTTCACTTGGAGTTAAGGGCTTAGTCAAAGAAGCCCCGCCTCTAAGCATATAGCTTAGGGCAACTCTTCCTATGTTTATTGCTCCATTCAAGTCTGCGTTGTACTGTAGATTACAGTTGTTGCAAACGAATAAACCTTGAGTTTTCCTTTCTCCTAAGTTATTGCATCTATGACAAACTTTAGAAGTATAATATTCCTTAACTTTTACTACAGGAACTCCATCAAACATCGCTTTGTATTCAATAAACTTTGCTAGCTTACTGTAGGGCATTCTATTTACTATTCGATTAAGAGTTCTACTTCGTTTCTTTTCTCTTATTCCTTTTAAGTCTCCTATAACTATTGTAGCTCCAATTTCTTTTGCTCTATTAACAACTTCTCTAGATATTTTATGAAGAACATCATTTACTTTCCTTCTTTCTTTTGAACCAACTTTCTTTATTTCTCCTAAAAGTTTCTTTTCTCCAAGCCTTCCTCTTAGCCAATCATAATGTCTTCTTATTCCTCTTACTTCCTTACCATAGAACTTTACCCCAGTAATCTTCGCACTATCAAGCTCAACTTTAGTAGCTATATTTTTGTCTCCTATGTCTACTGCTATGATTTTAGAACTTAACTTTGGCTCATAAACTTCTCTCTCAACGATTATGTGAACAAACCATTCACCATTTCTCCTAATAACTTTAGATTCTCTTATAGTCCAATCTGAAGGCTCTATTTCCTCATGTAGCTTTATTGGAATCCAAATTCCTCCTCTTCGCCCATAAACAGGAACCTTAAACCAATAAGGTGTAAACTTTCTATCGTTTTTCACTAGCTTAACAGTATCTCTTCTTAAGATTAAAGGATACTCTTTGTTTTTGTCTATTCTTCCTTTTACTCTTATAAGAAACCTAGAAGCTTGTTGTTTAGTAGCAGAATAAAGCAGAACAGACTTGTCTCCATACAAATAGCGTTGAAAATTCGCGTATTCTTGCCTTAAAAGCTCTTCTTTGCCCTTACGAAGCTCAAGAATCTTAGCCTTAATTGTTTTCTTAGCTTTCATGAGTGGTTCGTTTAATATAACATTATCCTAGGCTACATTTAAGCTTATCGACAATTTCATCCCAGAACTAAAGTTCTAGGCTTTCTTGTCGGTTTTTATGTAAAAATTAACAAATTAACTAACGAAGGAGATGCGACAGTATTTGCAAAGCTAGAGTGGTACAATGCAGGAGGGTCAGTAAAAGACAGAATGGCCTTGTTCTTAATAGAGTATGCGGAAGCTTCTGGGAAGCTTGATAAGAAAAAGACAATACTTGAAGCAACCTCAGGAAACACGGGAATAGCTTTGGCAATGATAGCTGCTGTAAAGGGATACAAAGTAAAGATAGTAATGCCAGAGTCTGTAAGCGTTGAAAGAAGGAAGATAATAAAAGCTTATGGTGCTGAGCTAGTGCTTTCTCCAGGAGACAAGGGAACAGCTGGCGCGATAGAGCTAAAACAAAAAATTCTAAGAGAAAATCCAGAGAAGTACGTCGACCTTGACC
>Ga0272448_1000886_pt1 | contig 42904 bp, 42 predicted proteins | sample YNPCB0191_FD_202220 | JGI IMG/M metagenome (GOLD analysis project Ga0272448, IMG submission 202220) | Hot spring sediment microbial communities from Yellowstone National Park, WY, United States - YNP-CB-019-1 | ecosystem: Environmental > Aquatic > Thermal springs > Hot (42-90C) > Sediment...
GGTCGGCGGCGTCTATGCCGATCCGGGTGAGACCGCGAATTGCCTGCCACGTGCCGTAGATGTAGTTGACGCCCCATCGGCCATACCAGGAACCGTCCGGCTCCTGCTCTTTTCGCAGAAACTCGATTGCCTTGCGCACCCGCGCGTCTTCCTGTCCGATCTCGACAAACGAGAACATCTCTAGAATGCGCGCGGTGATATCGGAGGTTGACGGGTCGAGCATGGCGTTGTGGTCGGCGAACGGGATGGCGTTGAAGATGCGGCGGTTGTTGTCCACGTCAAACGACGCCCACCCGCCGTCCTTGCCCTGCATGCCGCACAGCCAGTTCAACCCCCGGCGCATGGCGTCCAGTCGTCCGCCCCCCCATTCATGCCGCCCTCGGAGGGTGGAAGTGGGTTCGCCCGTCCTTGATAAGGGAGGGATGGGGGGATCGGCAACCTTTGCCAACGCCATGATCACCATCGCGGTGTCGTCGATGTCGGGGTAGAACTCGTTTGCAAACTCGAAATACCACCCGCCCGGCTCCAGATTGGGCCGTTTGACGCTCCAATCGCCGTGCATCCGCACCTCCTTGCTAAGAATCCATCCGGCGGCGTTGGTCAGCGCGGGCGAGTCCGGCGGCAGCCCCGCTTCCAGCAGCGCGTTCATCGCTATAGCCGTATCCCAGACCGGGGAGGTGCACGGCATCAGCCGCAGGGTCTCTTCTTCCTCGATCTCAAGCGCGGCAAGCTCGTCTGCGGCCTTGCGAGCCTGGCTGGAATCGTCGGGATAACCGAGCGCGCGCAGAGCGATCAGCGTATACACCATCGGCGGGAATATCGCGCCAAGGCCGGCGCTGTGCTCGCAGTGCTCCAGCATCCACCGTTCGGCCTCGCGAACCGCCCTTTCGCGCAGCGGCAGCCAGCCGATACGTTCCGCCAGCTTGACCAGCGAGTCCACCTCCACAAAGAACCGTCGCCAATTCAGCCCCCTCGGCGCGCGCAGCCGAACACGCTCCCGGTCGCCCGGTTCGAACAGCTCCCCGACACCCTGCTCTTGGGGGATGTGTGTCACCGGCTTGCGCGCCCAGATGATGCTGAGCGGAACCACGAACGTCCGTGACCAAGATGAGATTTGATATATGTTGAAGTAGAACCAGTTGGGCAGAAGCATGAGCTCCGGCGGGACCGCAGGGGCGTCATTCCACGGAATCTGGCCGAGCATGGCCAGATAAAACTTGGTGTAGCTGTTGACGGCCGGGATTCCGCCTGCCGCCCGAATGGCCTCGCGGGCTTTGAGCAAGCATGGCTCATCCGGGCCGGAGCCGGTCAGTTTGAGCGCGAAGTAGGCCTTCACCGACGCGCTGACGTCAACCGGTCCGCCCGGATAGATCGCCCAACCGCCGTTTGGCATCTGTTTGGACCGCAAATACGCCGCCGCCTTGCACAGCTTCCGCTCCTGATCGCCGCCTCGCCCCAGAAAGCGCATCAGGATGATGTACTCGGACTCCAGTATGGTATCCCCTTCGAGCTCTGCGTTCCAGTAGCCGTCCGGCGTCTGCCTATCGAGCAGCCACCGAACCGCGCGCGAAACGGCTCCGTCCACTTCGGCCGTCTTGCAGTCCGCGCCAACTTCGCCGGTCCTGACTTCCATAATCCCTCCTCATGCACTCCCGATTCACGCGCCGGCTGCCCACAGGACACGGACACGGACCACACGGAGTTCATGTTCGCTCCGTTTCTGCCGACGGCTGCTCCTGCGCCTGAAGATGAAGCGTGTTGTGCAGCATCTGCGAGTCGGCGTCCTCGAAGCTGCTGAACACGGGTTCCCTCCCGTGTTTGACGCACGCGTAGGCATATATGTACATGCCCGCCGACCACGCTTGATCCGCCGAGCCTCTCGGTTCGCCCGTAACGCCGTGAATCCACTCGTTGAACTCCCACTCGCGACGTTTGCCCAGCCGGTTCGCGAGCGCGAGTCTATAGAGCTCCGCCCTGGCTTTCTCGTGACGGCCGGCGCGCACCAGCGCCGCCACATACACCCCCCCTACCCACGGCCACACCCCGCCGTTGTGATACTGATCCGGCAGGTTCAGTTCGTGCTCGGTGCGGTAGTATTCGCGCCAGTCTTTGTCGGCAGGCTGAATCGGCGGGTGCAGGACGCGGACCGGATACGGGCTGTCGAGCTTGTTTCTTTCGATGTAGTCGAGAATGCCGGCGGTCTGCTGTTCGTCCGCCAGGCCGAACACAATGGCGAAGCAGTTGGCCGCGGTATCGAACCAGCAGCCGCACTCTTGCTTCCAGCACCAGGGGCGGAAGTAGCCGTCGTGGTTGCGCCACAGAAACCCGTTGATGGCTTCCCTGACGAGATGAGCGCGCTTTATGCGCCGACCTATCTCGAGAGCGGCAAAGTAGAGGACGTTGGTATACAACACATGGCCGCGGTTGGCTATGATGTCCATCCAGTCGGTGGCCTCCTGCTGTTCGATAAGACCCTCCTCGTGAGCGTCCTGATACTTCAACCACAACAGCGCCTTCTCCGCCGCCTCATGGAACTCCGGATGCTCGCCGATCAGCCTTTCGGCGTAACCCAAGGTCAGCACGAACCACAGCGACGCGTCCGCCGCGCCGAGCGCCACCAGTCGCGGCCTCGTCGGAACGAACGTGTCGACGCAGTTGGGTATCTGGCCCGACGGCGACTGCCTGTCCATCAGCGTGTCCATGGTCTTGAGCCACTGCTTGACGAATCGTTGCTCGCCCGATATCAGCCCACCCAGCGAGGCTATCAGCGCATCGCGGGCGTAGATCGCGTTGTAGACCGCTGGCGACGCAAACAAGCCGTTGGGAGTCGAGCACTTATCCAGCACGTCCTTGGCTCGATCCAGCGCTTGCTCGATGATCGCATCCTGATCTATGTCCCGCAGCGGATCAAGCATGCCTTTTGTCATGTGATGCCCCCGACCCCCCGCGGTCCCCCCTTGGAAAGGGGGGAAGCACTGGGGCTATCTTCTCTGCACGCGTCCGGTAGGCGCTCGCGCAGAGTGCTCAGCACGCGTCTCGCGACATCGCGATAGTCGAAGGCCTTCCGTGCATGCTCCGCCGCCGCCGCTCCAAGCCGGGCCGCCAGCTTTTCGTCGGTAAGCAGTCGAAGCGCCTGAGCGGCCAAATCATCCACGCTCGCGCGCACCGCGATCATCTTCGGACGGTCAAACTTGACAATCCTCGTTTCGGGATATCCGGCTGCCGGGCCCGCCTCGCCCTCGGTTATCGAAATCCACCTGGCGGGACGGGCGAGAAAGCCCGTTTCCGAGTGAATAACGGTTTCCTTTATACCCATCGCGTCCACGCTAAGCACGGGTTTGCCACACGCCTGCGCCTCAACGTGAGGCATGCCGAATCCCTCTTGGCGGCTGGGGGCGGCGTAGATGTCGCAGGCGTTATACAAATATGGCATGAACTCCCGCGACAGCACGCCGTCCACGTAGCTGACCTTGTGCCGGATGCCGAGTTCTTCGGCGAGCGCAAGGTCCAGTCGGTTCTGCACCTGGGTGCGCGGCTGGTTCCAGACCTTTACGACGTAGCGCCACTTCGCAAACTCGCAATCGATCCTCGCAAGCGCCTGCATCATCTCCTGGGCGCCCTTGGACGCGCCGTCCCCGCCGATGGTCAGTATCAGCTTCTCGTCATCGGCGACGCCGAGAGTCTCGCGCACCAGGCGGACCCTGCGGTCTCTTCTCGGAATCGGCCGGAACGACTCCACGTCGCAGCCTATCGGCTGCACGACGATGCGGTCGGCCGAGACGCCGTCGCGGATGTAGGTCTCGCGCACCCATCCGCTGGTGGCCAGGATCAGGGGCAGGGAGTTGAGCTCGTCCTGATAGTTGGCCACCCAGCCGTCGGCAACGAGCCACGGCACCGCCTGGATGCCGTGTTTGCGCGGGTGGATGACCAGTTCCGGAAGCTGTCCCCAGAATCCGACTCCGATCGCTATGTTCGGCTCAAAACAGCGGTAGACCCATTCCTTCTGAAGATCTCCCGTCTGCGGGGCAGGCATACAATCGATACCGAGTGCCGTAAGCCCGCGGTAGAGCAGATCGCCCTGAGTGGCAAGCCCCGCGGGCGGCGGAGGGTACTCGTATAGCATCACGATACGCAACGTTCGGTCTCCAGCAGGCACCTTACTGTGCTGAGCCTGGTCTTATCCGGCACGTTGAACGCTTCCACCGGGCCGGCCGAGTCATACTCGAAACTGCCCGGTGCAAAACCATATATATCCCGAAGTATGCGGTGCTTACACTCAAGTTGTTCGCATAGCAGGCCGATCGCGATGTCCGCACGCTCTGCCGGCTGCGGACGCGCGGTGCCGCCGAAGTCATCGTAGGCAAACACAACGAGAGTTCCACTAAGACCGCCCTGCTCGATCATCTCGCGAACGGCGCGGCTTGTCTCGACATGCCGTATATGGTAGGTATACTCGCCCGCGGGGCCGTGGGTGAAGATGAGATCGTAGTCCTTCTCAGGCAGGCGGCGAATCCGGTGCTTGATCTCCGTAAGGCCGCTGCTCAGGCGCGCCGGCGTCGGGCTGTCGTCGAGGTCGGAGATGTATTCGTGCGCGCCAAGCTCCTTCGCCGCGCGGTGAAAGCGCCACTCGCGGTCAGGGTCGCCGGCGCGGCACAGCGCCAGAACATGCCACTCCCAGTCGGGATGGCCCAGAATCGTGCCGCCCATCCAGATCGACTCATCGTCCGGATGCGCCACCACTACCAGACATCTCACCTTGTCGGCCCTCCGCCGCATGTCATGCCGAACCTGTTTCGGCGCCCGATTTGCCCGTCTCGCGTTATACCCAAGCGAGAAAGTTTGTTTTCACTGCTAAGGCGTTACGGACGGTCGGCAGGGGAATAAGAAGACCGGCTGCCACCGCCTCCGTTGAAGCGCGAGGAGGCGACAGCCGGGGCTAACTGAGGACTGTCGCATCCCTATCCCACCCGGCTTGCCAGGTCGGCCCCAAATCTGTCCTGAGCCAGGTTCAGTACGACAGCGACGCGCGTTGCGTCCTCGCGCGGCGGCGGGATTCCAGTTCGTGAAGCCTAGCTCCGAGCTCTCTTGCGACATCCGCCTGCTTTGTCGATTCGGCGACCTTGAGTCCGCGCTTGGCCACTACCCGTGAACAACATTTAACGGAAATATCCCGCTCCGTTCTTCGAAAAAGGGCCTCGTTGTCGTCTTATAATTATGGAAGCGAAAGACCCAACACCGGCCGGCCGAATTGCCGGCCTTTTTGTTGGCCTGCCGCGCGAGCCGCGGTTCACTTCCAACGTCCAACCCCCGGAAAGGAGCTCGCAGCAATGAAAGCAAAGCGCCGCACCGCCGTCGAGCTGTTGCTCTGCCACCCGGACACAACCGTTGCCGAAATGATCGGAGTCAGGCTGTCTACGCTTCGAGCCTGGATGCAGAACGCCGAGTTCGCCGAGGCCCTTCGTCGACGCGAGTCCGAGCAGCAGTCCGCCGCCAGACGAATCGCCAGACAGGCCGTGGTCAATTCGGCTGCCGTGTTGTGCCAGCTTGCATCCAATCCGCAAAAGCTTGACGGCAAGCTGCTGGTCGATGTCCTGAAGGCGAGTGGTGCGTTCGAGACGGAGGCCGACGACCCGGGGGCGGCGCTGGCGGAGATGATGGAGCGCGCACGCAAGAACGTGGAGGAGCGACATGCCCAGCCCGAGTGACGGGGAGTACAGGCTCGAACTAGCCGAGCTGATATGGGGCTGGAAAGCCCATCCGACCCAGCGGCAGTGGCTTCTCTGCGACGCCCGGACCAAGGTCGCCTCCTGCGGACGGCGATGGGGTAAGACCGAAGCCGCCGCCGTGGACGCCATAACCTACGCGCTGACAAACGCCGGCTCAACCCAGATCATCGTTGCGCCCACCTACGATCAGTCCCGGCTGATCTTCGGAACCGTCGAGCGTCTGGCGCTTACGTCGGCCCTCACAAGGCCGCGGGCGAAGGTAACGCGCACACCCTATCCGAAGATCGCGCTTGCAGGCAGCGTCATAATGGCCCGCACCGCCGATGAAGACGGCCGCAACCTCCGCGGACACGCCGCCGACAGGGTGATCGTGGACGAAGCCGCCTACGTGCGCGACAGCGTGGTCACCGAGGTAATCGCCCCCATGCTCGCGGACCGCAACGGACGCCTGGTGATGATTTCCACGCCCTTCGGCAAGAACCACTTCTACCGCGCGTTTATGCGCGGTGTCCAAAGTCGAAAGTCGCAGGTCGAGACTCCGATATGCGCGTCGTTCAGCTTTCCCTCATGGCAGAACCCGTATATCAGCCGGGAGTATATCGACCGGCAGAAGCGCGAGATCAGCCCCAGGCAGTTCTCGGTCGAGTATGAGGCACAGTTCATCGACGACTCAAGCTGCGTGTTTGCCTGGGACGACATCCAGGCGGCCGTCGCAACCCCCTCCCCTAAGAGGGGAGGGTTGGGGTGGGGTCGCAATGACCTCCCCACCTCCCCCTCCGCAGCGGAGGGGGAGGTCGTGGTCGCCGGAATCGACTGGGCGCGCTACTCCGACTACACCGCGCTCGTTGCCCTGGCCGTCGGCAGCTCGCACTGCCGGGTGATCGGCATCGACCGGTTCAACCGAATAGGTTGGGACAGCCAGATCGCGCGGGTGACGGAGTTCCTGCGGTCGCACCGAGTGACCGCGGCGCTTGCCGACTCGACCTCGATCGGCGATCCGCTGCTGGAACAGCTTCGAGCGAGGTTGTGGGAATCGGGCGCGGACATCTGTGTGGAGGGCTACGGCTTCACCAACGCCTCCAAGCGGGACCTCATCGAGCACCTGGCGCTCAAATTCGCGCGCCGCTCGATCGCCATCCCGCCGGACGGGGAGCTCATTCGCGAACTTCAGTACTTCGAATACGAGCTCACCGACTCCGGCAACGTGCGCCTCAACGCCGCCCCCGGCGTGCACGATGATTTGGTGATCGCGCTGGCTCTCGCAGCCTATCAATCCCGCACCGCCGCGTTCGGCGGCACGTATCTGAGCACGAACGGAAGGCTCGCGGCGAAGGGATGGTGATAATCGCGGCCGACGCGAAAGCCGCATTCCCGCCGCCGACGCAACTCACAAGCCCCTACCGCAAAGGAGGAAACATGTCCAGCTCCATTTTCAGTTACTTCGCTTCCCTGCCCCTGCCGGGCCGGAATTTGGAATTCCGGCCCGGCAACAAGCCGCCAACCGGCGAGATCGCCACCGCGCGCGGCACATCAGCCGCCGAGCTGGGTCGAATCGCGCCCTACAACCCCGACGACCTGATCGGCAAGCGCGGCTACGCCATATATGACAAGATGCAGCAGGACGCCCAGGTGCAGGCATGCCTGACCATCAAGAAGCTGGCGGTGCTATCGCGCGGGTGGGAGGTTCACCCGGCGTCCAACGACGCCCGCGACGTAGACGTCGCCGATTTCGTCCGGTTCGCGCTCCGGTCCATGCGCGGCTCGATTTTGGACGTGCTCTACAACGTCCTCGATGCGCTCGCCAAGGGCTTTTCGGTGCTCGAAATCAACTATGCGATACTGGATCGCGAGCCTTACGCGGGCTGCGTCGGCATCGCCTCGATCAAGGCCAAGGACCCATCGACCTTCGCCTTCGACACGGACGAGTATCTCAACATCAAGGGCCTCACGCGCGTCGGTCTAGGGATGCTTGGGCCGGATTTGAAATCCGGCCCGAACATTCCGGCGCTCGACCCTGCAAAGTTCGTCGTCTACTCCTACATGCCGCGCTACGAGTCGCCCTACGGCACCTCCGACCTGCGCGCAGCCTACAAGCACTACTGGAGCAAAGACGTCCTGATGCGGTTCATGAACCTGTATCTGGAAAAATACGGCTCGCCGACCGCCAAGGGATCCTACAAGCGCGGCACGCCGAAGGCATCCCAGGAAGAACTGCTTGCCGTCCTCGACAAGATTCAGCAGGAGACGGCGATCGTGATCCCCGAGGATGTTCAGGTCGAGCTGCTGGAGGCGCATCGCGGCGGAGAGGCGGGTTACCTGCAGGCAATCGAGTTCCACGACAAGCAGATATCCCGCGCGATCCTGTGCCAGACGCTGATGACCGACGAAGGCACGCGCGTCGGCAGTTTCGCGCTTGCCAAAGTCCACCTCGACGTGCTCAAGATGTGCTTGCGCAAGCTCAAGCGCGATCTCGAGGAAGCCGTGATGGGCGAGCAGGTCATCAAGCGGCTGGTGGACTACAATTTCAGGGTTTGCGCCTACCCAACCTTCAGCCTCGGGCCGCTGGAGGACACCGACGTCGCCGCGCTCGCCGGCGTGATCGAGAAACTGGTCTCCGGCCAGATCATCAAGCCGGATGAGGAGTGGATTCGCGGCTATCTGGGCCTGCCGAGCGCAGCAGAGAGCTGAGGGCAGAGGGCAGAGAGCCCGGACCATCAAACCATCCCACCATCATACCATCAAACCGAAAGGAGAGATTCATGACCACAACCATCGAACGCGAAGCAAAGCTATTCGAGGCGGGGAGCTACCCCGACCGCGGGGTCGAGGTAAGCGAGGAAGACCTCGACCGCATCATCGCCAACACCTCCGAAGCGCCGGTGCGAATCGAGCACGCGGCCACGCCGTTTGACGGCGCGCTCGGCGTGCTGAAGTCGGTCTACCGCAAGGGCAAGGAGCTCTTCGGCAGGCTGTGCTTCACCCAGGCCGCCTGGGAACTTATCAAGGCCGCCAACGCCAGGCGCCTCTCCGTTGCCATTCTTAAGGACAAGAGCGCCATCGCCGAGGTTTCACTAGTGCGCGAGCCGAGGGTCGCCGACGCGGCGGTGTTCAACGTAGACAGCATGGTTACGTTTCAGGCAACCGAACTGGCCCTCGACGCTGAGTTCTTCGAACCGGACCCCAGCCCTACCCTCCCCGCGGCGGGGAGGGAGAGCGATGAGACCGCCCGCCTGCGCCGCGAGCTCGCCGAAAGGGAGGCCGCCATCGCCATCGACCGGCTCAAGCGTGCGGGCAAGCTCGCGCCGGCCGCCGAGGTGTTCGCAAGGGCGATCCTGAGATCGGACGACACCAGCGTGATAACTTTTGGCGACCGGCCCACGCCGATCGCGCAGGTCTTCCGCTGGTTCCTCGAATCCCAGCCAAAGGTGATCGAGTTTTCCGAGCTCGCCCCGGCCGATTCAGACCCCGCCGAGCCGGAGATATTCGCCAAATTGGGCGTGACGTCGAGCCAGGTCGAAAGGCATCGCAGCAGATAGATGGTGTCCACCACTTGCCGCGCGTGACCGACACGAGACGGTTGGTTATTGCCCTTGACAATATGATGCACGTGAGGCACATTGCAGTAGCAATTAGACGAACGTGCGCCGTCAGGGAAGGGTTTGCGCGATGAAGAGACCGGCCATTGCAACACTCGTAGTCTGTCTTCTGGTTTGGCTTTCGGCGAGCGGACGTGCCGGCGCGGTCGTTTTCACCATCGAGGACATAGGGGTTCTTGACGGCGGGGACGGGATCACGTCGATCAACAACTCCAACCAGGTCGTGGGCATGTCGGACGACGGCAATGACCCCCCAAACATCTGGCCAACGCTCTGGCAGAACGGTGGACGAGAAGTCCTTGACACACTTGGGGGCGACTCTAGCTCCGCCGACGACATCAACGATGCCGGCCAGGCTGTGGGATATTCATCGGACCCCGACAAGAAAGCGCACGCCTGATTGTGGCTGCAGGCGCCCGTGCCTGAGTATCAACTGCCCCAGGGCATAGTTGACCTGGGCATGCTCGGCGGCGACTCGGCCTACGCCTCCGCGATCAACAATCGCCTGCAGATAGTCGGCAGCACCGACACCGGCTTGATGGGGCAGACCTGGGCGTTTGTCTGGCTGCCGGAGGCGAAGTGGGGTTTTCCGGCGAAGCAGGTGATGACGCTGGGCCAGGTGGGCAACCTGCCCAACTGCGCGGCCTATGACATCAACGACCGCGGCACGATCGTCGGCGCGGCGTGGAACAACGGCCAGCCTTATGTGGAACATGCTTGCGTCACAATCACCGCGCCAAGCGTCTACTCGACGCACGTGTTCGATCACTGGCTCATCGACCCGCCGAACCCGACCGCCACCAGCATCGACAGGACCCAGACGTTCGCGATGGACCGCGACTACACCTTCACCGCCGTCTACAAGCTGCCGGCCAACCCGGAGATGATCCCGGACGGGTCGGTTTTCACCGGCAGCGGCCTCGCCGTCGTCGGCGCGTTTGGTGACTCGTTCTACGTCGAGCCGACCGACCGAAGTTGGGGGATCAGGGTGGACAAGCCCGGCCACACCTTTGCGATCGGCAACATGGTGAGCGTCGTCGGTCCGCTCGGAACCGACATCGACAACGATGAGCGGTTCATCGCCGCAAGCTCGGTGACGCAGACCGGCAGCGCGAGCGTGCGCCCGCTGGCAATGCCCATCAAGCATCTGGGCGGGGCTGACTGGCTCTACCCCCAGACCGGCGCGGGGCAGAAGGGCGTCACGGGCGGGTGTGGCCTCAACAACATCGGTATGCTTGTCCGTGTGGCCGGCAAGTTCGGCTACATCGATCCGTCCACGTTTACGGTCGATGACGGCAGCGGGGAGCCGGTGAAGTGCGTCGTGCCCGCCGGGGTCACCATCAGCCAGAGCTGGACCAACGTCGGCGTGACCGGCATCTGCACGTGCGAGAAGTCCGGCGGTGTCACCAAGCCCGTGATACTCCTCCGAAGGCGCATCGATATCCAGACCTACTAGCGGCCGCCGCTCGGTTGCTGCCTCCGGTGGAGGCTCGCCAAACGCCGACAGTCTCACCCGCCGGTTGCCCGGCGCAAGCGGGCGCTGATCTTTGCTGCGCGGGTATTCGATATCGCGCGTCGGACACTACGGCATTGACGCAACCCCTCGGATTCGCAAGCCGCTTAGCCTGAGCAGGCGGCACTGGCTGCACGGCTTTCCAAGAAGCCCGACACCGGCACGACGCCGACAAGAAAGGAGAACACCATGACAGAGACACCAAACATGTGGGCGGCTCTCAACGGCGCCCTCGACTCGGTATTGGCGGCACGGGAAGCTGAACCCCGCGGCCCGGAGGAAGAGATAGTCTACGCTCTCCTGGCTGCCATTCGCGAAGTAGTCGCCGACATGCCTCAGGAAGGACCCGACTTCACCGTGGAAATGGTATAGCCGCCGACTGACGGACCCGCGCCCGCCCGTCCACCTGCTTGACAAAGGAACGCGGCGCAGTCCCGGATCCGTCGTCTCAAACCCTCACACATTCCAAAGAAAGGACACCAACATGACAGCAACCACTACCGCAAGAGAATCGCGCAGAAAGGACGGGCAGGTCATCCGCTACCCGATGGCCGCCGTCAAGATTCCCAAGGGCGCGCTGGTGAACATCAACTCCAGCGGCTATGCAACCAATGCCACCGACGCTTCCGGCGAGACCTTCGCGGGCGTTGCCTACGAAACTGTCGACAACTCCGCCGGCAGTCCGGGCGACCTCTCGATCCGCGTCCAGACCACCGGCACGTTCGTTTTCGTCGACGGCGGTGCAAACGGCGCACAGACCGACGTCGGAGTTGCTTTCCACATAGTTGACAACCAGACCGTCACCGACGCCTCCACGACCAACAATCTCGTCGCCGGGGTCGCCGTCGAATCCATCTCGGCCGCATCCGTGCGCATTCGCATCGACCGCTACGCCAGTTAGTTCCAAAGATGCGGAGGGTTCGAACGTTACAAGGCTGCAGAGCGCCCTCCCAACCTTCACACCTCCCAACGATCCCGTCTACGAAAGGAGCTTTTTCATGCCACTCACACGCTCAGAAATGCCCAACCTTCTCGAGGACGGCCTCAAGACCGTCTTTTTCGAGGCCCTGGACGCAACCGTCGGCGACTACGAGCGGATCGCCACGATCGTGGGCTCCGAGTCCGACCAGGAGAACTACGCCTGGCTCGGCGCAGTGCCCGCCATGCGCGAGTTTACCGACGAGCGAATGCCGCTCGGACTGCTCGAGCATGATTACACCATCCGCAACAAGACGTGGGAGTCGTCTATAGCCATCGAGCGCGCCGCAATCGAGGATGACAAGTACGGACAGATCAAGTTGAGAATCGTCTCCCTCGCCCGCGAGGCCAAGCGCCACATGGACGAGCTGGTCTTCACGCTGCTGCGCAGCGGCTTCACCAACACGTGCTACGACGGCCAGTACTTCTTCGACACCGACCATGCCGAGGGCGAGTCCGACACGCAATCCAACAAGGGCACCTCCGCGCTTTCCGCCGGTTCGCTCCAGTCAGCGATCACCGCAATGATGAAGTTTCGCGACGATCGCGGAAAGCTGCTGGGCGTGACACCCGACCTTCTGGTTGTCCCGCCCGACCTGCAGTGGACCGCCATGGAACTGCTGGAATCGACCTACTGGCCCGGGGAGACCTCGGCCGCAGCAAAAGTCGCCAACAACGTGCTCAAGGGCAAGCTCGACCTGCTCGTTTCGCCCTATCTGAGCGACACCAACGACTGGTTCGTGCTTTCCACCAAGGGCGTGGTTAAGCCGATCATCCTCCAGACCCGCACCCCGATCGAGTTCGCGGCTCTCGAGGCCGACTCCGAAAGCGGCTTCATGCGCGACGAGTATGTCTACGGAGTCCGCGCCCGCTACAACGCAGGCTACGGCCTCTGGCAGATGGCCTACGGCAGCCAGGTCAGCTAATGCCGGTCAACGGTCTAGAGTCGGCGGTTTTCGGTCCGCAACACCCGACCGTCAACCGTCGACCGATGACCGAGATATACGAGGAGGATGCCGATGGCTATCTCCATTACAGTCGCCGACGTCAAACGCAAGGCGGGCATCGACTCGGCGAACACCAGCTACGATTCCGCCATTACGTCTCTCATCGCAGAGATGCAAGGCCCGCTCGAATACTCCATCGCCGACTGCTATCTGGGCGACACCTCCAACCCAAAGCTCCAGGCTACCCTCAGGCTCGGAATGCTCGAGATGATCGCGGGGGAGATCGTCGAGCAGATTCGCAGGGAACCGGGCGGCTCCGAGCAGTTCGGCATCGCCGGGCTTACGATGGGGCCGTCGGTTGCCGCAGGCGCTGAGCTGATACGGCAGGGCGCGGCGCGCCTGGCACCGTATCTCAAGAGCGCGCTGCCGATGATGTCGGAGGCCGCATCCGCCAACTCCACCATCGACCGCGACCCCACGTTCTCCGAGGACGAGGAGGTGTGGTAGATGCACTTCGTCGAGCGAATAGCAACCAAGATCGAGCGGTTCGGAGAACAGTTCACCCTGAACGGCGCGGCCTGCAGGGGCATATTCAGGACAGCCGACCTCGGCACGCTTCGAACCTACCTCAACGACATCGAGATGATGGGCGTGGTGCACCCAGCCCTGCTTCTGGTGACGAAACCGGATGTCGTGATAAACGCCTACGACACCGTCACCCGCGACGGCCGGGACCACACCGTTCACAAGACCGTGCTCCAGCACATCGGCGACACCCCCGTCGCCAGAATCGCGATAATGAGCTGACTCACGCTTCACGCCTTGGTGAATAATCCCTGATGAGGCGCTGCTTTCCGGAAAGGAGACATCCATGATCCGACTCGATTCGATTCCCGCCCACGACTGGATCTCGCTCGCCGTGGGCGTGACCGGCGCATTGACGGCTTACCTGAGCCAAAAGGACAGACTGCCTCCGTGGGGGCGCAAGTGGCTCAGCCGCATCGGCAGCGAGCGCATCACCGACGCCATCGAGCGTGCGGGCGCGATTGCCGAGCTTTCTCCCGATGAGCGCCGCAAGCAGGCCGTGATCTACCTGCAGAAGCTGTGCATCAAAGAGCTGGGATTCCCGGTTCCGTCGTCCATTGCCAACCTGCTGGTCGAGCATGTCTACCAGCAGTGGAAGAGGGCACGGCGATGACCAGCTATCCTGAGCCTCACCCCCCTTCGTCCCCCCTTACCAAGGGGGGAAAGAGGGGGGTCGTCGCGCTCGACGCGGGCCACGGCGCAAGCCGTGGCCGCACTTATTCCGGCGCGCACGGAAACGGTTTGATCGAGGACAACCTCGCGCTCGACTTCGTCACCCGCATCGGCCACCACCTGCGACTCATGGACTGCAACACCGTGATGACGCGGCCCGACGGCAATCTCGTCCCGCTCGCTGCACGCGGAAAGAGGGCCATCGGCGGCCACTGCGACATCTTTCTCTCGGTCCATGTCAATGCCGGCCCCGCTTTGGCAACCGGCGTGGAGGCGTTCGTCGCCGAAGGCGACGCCCGAAGCCGCGCCCTGGCCAACCGCTTGCTTGCCGCGGTCTCCAAACATGGCCTGCGCAACCGCGGCGCGAAATGGGACTCTCAGAGCCGGCACGCGAGCCTGCGGGTTTTGCGCGACACCTATGAGCACATGCCCGCCGTCCTTGTCGAAATCGGCTTTGTCACCAACGCCTACGACGCGAAGCTGCTGGCGGACAAGTACTGGCGGGAGGCGGTGGCCGTGGATGTGGCTGCCGCGCTGGCTCGGTCGGTTCCATAATGAAGCCAAATCCGGTCTTGCTGTGAACACAAACAAGCGTTCGCCAATCTCGGACCAACGCTCGATTTGAACCCCGCCCCCGCATCCGCTATAATCTACGCGTGAGCGAGACACGGCTTAGATTCGACGGCGGGACGCTGGTCCTTGAGGGCAGGACACCCGTGCCGACGCCGCCGTGGTTTGCGTGGGACGAACGCATCGGCAAATACCGGGCGCCCGCGGTGGACCGGCGGCGCATACTCGACTACCTCGCCGAATGCCGCGAGGTGATCGATGACAACAGCTCTCAATCGAACTCGCTCAGGCTCAGACTCCGCACCGACTACACTCCACGCCCCTACCAGAAGGATGCCCTTGCCGCCTGGCGTGAGGCCGACGGCAGGGGCACGGTCATACTGCCGACCGGCGCCGGTAAGACATTCGTCGCGCTCGGAGCGATATCGCACGTCGGCCGAAGCGCGCTCGTCGTCGCGCCGACAATCGACCTGATGAACCAGTGGTATTCACTGCTGGTTGATTCGTTCGGCTTATTGGGCGCGGACGAGACGTCCGCGCCCAGCAAGGCAGGCGTCGAGATCGGCATACTCGGCGGCGGCCATCACGAGATCCGCGACATCACCGTCACCACCTACGACTCAGCCTACATCCACGCCGCCGAATACGGCAACCGCTTCGACCTCATTATCTTCGACGAGGTCCACCACCTGCCCAGTCCCAAGAACCAGCAGATCGCGCTGATGTCATCGGCCTGGTATCGGCTGGGGCTGACCGCCACCTACGAGCGCCAGGACGGCGCCCACGAGATGCTGGACTACTTGATCGGACCGGTCGTCTACTCCAAGGGCGTGAAGGAACTCAAGGGCGAGTATCTTTCGGACTACGAGGTAGTCCGAATCCGCGCCTCGCTTGCCGATGACGAAGCCGAGCGTTACGCGGCAGCCTCGAAGCTCTACTACTCCTTCGTGCGCCGCACGGGCATAAAGCCGTTTGGGGCGGGCTGGGTCGAGCTTCTCAAGATGAGCGCGTACGACGAATCCGCCCGCCGCGCGCTGATCGCCAAACAGGAGATGAAACGCATCGTGGTCGGCTCCGAGCGCAAGCTCGAGGTGCTCGACTCGCTTCTCAAACAGCACTTCGCCGACAAAGTGATCATCTTCACCGAACAAAACGACCTCGTCTACCGCATCTCGCGCGAGTTCCTGATCCCGGCCATCACACACCAGACAAGGACCCGCGAGCGCAAGTGGATACTCGACGGCTACAAGTCCGACAAGTTCCACGCGATCGTTACCTCCAAGGTCCTCAACGAGGGCATCGACGTTCCCTCAGCGAAGGTCGCGATCATACTCAGCGGCAGCGCCAGTCCTCGCGAACATCTTCAAAGGCTGGGCCGGATTCTGCGCAAGGGCGGTGGACGAAAGACCGCCGTGCTCTACGAGGTCGTCACCTCCGCCACCACCGAGACCAACGTAAGCTCCAGGAGGCGCAAGTCGGATGCTTACGCTTGATCTGCTTCGGTTTCGCGTCAGCGGCGACACCGTCACGCCGATCTACCTTGATCCGCGCGGCAAGTATCTTGCTGCAGCCGAGCGAATAGTCGAGGCATACTCGTCGTGCGTCGGCGAGAGTGCCTGCCGGCTCGAGGAGAAACTCGACGAGATGGCCGGCAGCGCTCCGGACTACAAGGTCTACCGCGGCCTGGCCAAGATGATGAGCGGCTATGCGACCATCGAGCCTCCCTCCGAACTCGACGCGGAGGCGCTGCGAATGGAGGTCTTCGAGGCTGCTGCGCGCGACCGCCCGCTCGTTCGAACGCCCGACCTCGTCTTTACCAAATCCGCCTCCCAAAAACTGCAATCCATCGCCGCCGACAAGGGAATCCCGGTTTCCAAGCTGGAGACGTCGCTCTACGCCGATCTCAAGGAAAGCCAAATCATCCGGTCGGTCGATTCATCCTTAACCGGCGCCGATCTCATCGACCGCTACAATACGGCGCTCGCGCAGGCGATGCTCTACAGGGCCACGCGCATGATAATCGACGTCGGCGACGGCTACAGAACGGTTTTCAAGTATATCAAGCTCGCGCGCTTGATGCACTCCATCAAGCCGCGCGAGACGGGCTACCGGATCGACATCGACGGCCCGCTGTCGCTATTTTCGAACGTGGAGCGCTACGGCATCGCGATGGCCAAGCTGCTTCCGGCCGTGCTGAAATGCCGGGAGTGGCGGCTTGCGGCGAAGGTCAATGTCGCAGGATCCGAGAAGCTCTTTCGCCTGTCGCCGCGGGCGGGACTCAAGTCGCATTACCGCGATGAGCCCGTGTTCGACTCGGCGCCGGAGGAGGCCTTTTTCGCCAAGTTCGCACGCAACACCAGAAGCAAATGGCGCATCGAGCGCGAAGGGACCGTTCTCGATCTCAAGGAAACGGTGCTGATTCCCGATTTCGCGTTCAGGCATTCCGACGGCCGCGTCGTTCATCTTGAGATCGTTGGGTTCTGGACGCCCGATTATCTTGCCAGGAAAATCGACAAACTGAGCCGAGTTCGGGACGCGGCCGTGGTGGTTGCGGTGCCGGAAAGCCTGAATTGCTCGGCGGAGCAGTTTGCCGGCACTGCGATTCGTTACAAGTCCCGTCTGCTCGTAAAGGATGTCTTGCCGGCACTGGATGCGGCCGCCCCACCTGCGGAACGGCCGGCGCGCGGCAAGCGTAAGAAAAACCGTGGATGAACTGATCGACAACGAACAGACCGTTCCGCGAGTGCGCGGTCGGCGGTTTCGTAAGGTGTGCGGCTGGACGCTGGCCGTGCTGCTGGTCGCGTGCGGGGTGGCCGTGCGCGTGTCGCCGATGAACGTCGGAGTGCGGCTGTTGCTCGCAGGCACGTTTGTGTTTTTCGTGTTTACGTGCCTGGCGTTCATCTTTCTGTCGGCCAAGAAGCCGTCGCTGACGGTCTTTCCGGCGATATTCTTCCTACTGTTGTTCATCCTGTGGGACGTAGTGGGCAGCAAGCCGCCGAACGCTGCGGCGCTGCGTCAGGTCTACTATTACCGCCTGCAAGCCTACATAGGAGTGCCCTATGCGCCGGGCGGAGAAACCAACCTCGGCGTTGACTCCTCCGGCCTTGCACGCGCTGCGCTGTGGCAGGCCATGACATGGGAAGGACTCAAGGAGTTCAATCCGCGCCTGCTGGGCACCGGGCTATGGCGGTTCTGGTGGCGCGATCTGAGCGCAAAGGACATCAGCGACGGCAAATACGGATATACTAGGTCAATCGGGAGCGCTTCCAAGCTTGCCGGCTACGATACAACATATCTGGAAGTCGGGGATATGGCCGTATCGGCGGACGGCCGCGTGATGATCTACTACGGCCGAGAGCAGTGGATCGAGGCAAGTCCCACCGACGGCAAAGTGGTCGTAAACAAGGCCCCCGAGCGCTCCCGCCGAAGCTCGTTCAACATACCGGTCAAGCTCGTGCGCTGGCGCATACTCGAGGACTGATTTACTACGCTGCCACATACGCCCTAACCTAATGGCTTCCCTTTTTTGTGCCGACAATCCTGGATGTATGCACGGCATCATCACCGCTTGCGAGGGAGGGTTTGCCATTGGCTCTTGAGTGGTTTGACAGCGTTGACGACGAAGATCCGATTGACGAGGAGGAGGACTCCTTTTACTGCCCCTACACCAACGCCGCGCAGTGCGCCCTTCTTACCAAGGGCTGGCAGCCGCAGGAGCTCTGTTTGACGCTGGAGTGCGAGCAGGTTAAGCTGGTTCACGGACCCCGCCGCCCGCGCAGGCGCAACAAAGCGGCGTAGGCGGACGCTTGATCAGTACGGCGGTTCGCCGCCGAACTCGCAGCACGCCTCGTAGAGCGCCACGATATTCTCCCACGGCACATCCGGCTCGACAACGTGCGTGGGAGCGATGAACAGTCCGCCGTCGCCGCCGCATTCGTCGATTATCCTGGCCACGGTCTCCCGCACGCTTTCAGGCGTGCCGAACGGCAGCGTCGTCTGCGTGCCGATCGTTCCCCACAAACAAAGCTCCCGCCCATACTCCCGCTTCAGCCACACGGGATCGATGCACTCCGGCTGGACCGGATTGAGAATGGTAACGCCGATCTCGATCAGGTCGCCGATGACTTCGCGGCAGTCGCCGTCCGAATGATACCAGACCGCCACGTCCGGCTTGACCGCTCGCGCCGCCGCGATCACCCTTGCCAGTCTGGGTTTGAGCCACGTCCGCCACGTATTCGGGCTCATCATCATGCCGCGCTGGGTCGCTATATCGTCGCCGGTGAAAAGAATATCGATGCCACACCGCCCCAGAAACTCCGCGTTCGACACGGCCATCTCCGTTATCCTGTCGAGATGATAAGCGGCCAGGTCGGGGTTGGCGAGCATATCGGTTAGCATGTTCTCCAATCCGCGCATATACCACGCCGACTCGAAGATCGTCCCGCCCACCCCAGGCACGTGGCCGATCACCGGCACGCCCGCTTCCCGCTGTGCCTGGGCACTCTCCATCATCCCCTCCCGACGATAGTGCGCGGTGAGGTCCGGATAAGGATAAGCCTCGAACTCGGCCAGTGTGTTGAACGAATACATCGGGTGCACCATATCCTCGAAGTGCAGCAGCGACCCGCGCACCCACCCGATCCCCCACTCGTCCACCCTCGTGCGTTCCGGCGGCATTGGGAGCGGGTAGTGGGCGTGATAGGCCGAAAAGTCCGTCTGCAGGCGAGTCGGACCGATAGTAATGCTGCCCAGAGGGTCCATTTTGAAGTACGCGCGCGTGTCGTCGTGACCGGTCATGGCCCTAAATCGTTCGACCTGCGCCGGAGCAAACGACCCTCCTCGCGGCACCCATTTCGGCGTCTTATGGTTAATACAGGCAAGCAGGTTTTCGCGCGGGGTCATCGGCAGCTTCCTCCGAGTGGTACTTCTCACGCCCTCTGCCGGCTTCCTGCCCGGTACACGGCAAACCCGGCTCGCGCGGACCCGTAGGCGAGCCGGGTTCCGAGGAGAGTATTGAGTTGTCTACACCGTGCTGCTGCTTGTCGGATGTCCGGTCAGTTGATTAGTGCTACCACCTCCCAGCCTGTTTCAATGAGTATGTTGTTATGGGAAACTGTCCCCTTCGGCCTTGCGCAGCGCAGGGCGCGTATCGAAGGCCGGCCTGCGCGCAGTTGCCTAGTTAAGAGCGCTGATGCTGGTCACCCGGTCCAGCCAGATGTCGTCGCTGTCGCCGACAAGGCACGCGCCATACATCGGCACGAATGTCACGTCGTGGACGCGGGTCGTCCGCGTGTGCAGTTCGCCGTGGCGATCTCTAAATGTGATCGTGCAATCTCTGCCGAGATAGTTTCTAGCCTCCGGAATCAGCATCTCATTCGCCTCCCTTACGGTAATGCAAACAAAGCCGAGCCACCTCGGTTAAATTGCCGGTAACCAGGAACCCGAGGTCCCTGACTACTGACAACTCCTACTTCGGCGGCTCGGCTGACATGCCGGGGCGGCTCGATTACTTAGGGTTTCTTGATTTCCCGCTGCCTGCCCCGGTTTAGTCCCGTTGGCTTTGCGTCCCCGGGTTTCCCCGGGTTTGCTATTATCGGTAGTCGATTACATGTTGCTTATGCCGCATGCCTGTCGAAGCCGACGCTGGAAGGATTACGGGTTTTCGCGGATGTTGTGCGGAGGGTGTGTCCTGAGGACTGATGATCGGTGGCTGACGGCTAGTCTTCCGGAAGGTGGAACGAGAGCACGGCCAGTTCCTGAACGAAATCGACGTTGCGCACAACGACGCCCGGCGGCAGCCGCAGCACGGCCGGCGCGAAATTGAGTATGTTCCGCACTCCGGCCTCCACGAGCATCTCCGCAACCTCCTGCGCCGCACTCGCCGGAACCGCTATGATGGCCAGCCTCGCGCCAAGCTCTCGGTTGTCATCGACGAGCTTGCTGACGTCGCGGATGGTCAGGTCCCATAGCTGCTTGCCGATCTTGTTGTAGTTGTTATCGAACGCGGCCACGATCTGGAAATTCTCCGCGCGCAGCGCCGGGTATCCGACCAGCGCGCTGCCGAGGTTGCCGGCGCCGACCAGCAGCACCGGCTGTGTATGCTCGAGCTTAAGGATGTGGGCGATTCGTGCATGCAGGTCGTCGATTTTATAGCCCACGCCGGGCCTGCCGAACTCGCCGAAATAGGACAGGTCTTTGCGAAACTGCGCCGCGTTGATGCCGGTGCGCTGTTCGACTTCGGCCGAGGAGATCGTGTCCACTTGCCTGCTCTTGAGATCGCTCAGGATTGTGAAATAGGTTGCAAGCCGCTCCAGCGTAGGAGTCGGCACCTTTGCGCTCGACGGCATGGTCGAAGGCCCCTTTCGCGAAACCAGCGATTCTGCGTGACGAGTATAGCAGACGCGCGCGGCTTGTGCAAGAGTTCACGAACTGCCGCGTTGACGCGGATTGCGCTTTGAGGTAGACTACTCTCGACTGTGGAGGTTGTTTGGATGGAGCGACTCTGGGCGCCGTGGCGCCTCGAATACATAACCGCCGAAAAGGCCGAGGGCTGCATCTTCTGCGTGTTCCCGGCGCGGCAGCAGGATCGGGACGACCGCATTCTGTGTCGAGGCAAGCACGCCTTTGTGATCATGAACGCCTTTCCCTACTCCAACGGACACCTGCTCATCGCGCCGTATCGCCACACCCCCGACCTCGCGGAACTTACCGATGAGGAAAGCCTGGAAGTGATGCAGCTTGTCCAACGCTGCATACGCGCGCTCGGCGAGGCGCTTCGGCCGGACGGCATCAACATCGGCGTCAACCAGGGCACTGCGGCGGGTGCGGGAATCGCGGAGCATGTGCACGTGCACATCGTGCCGCGTTGGAACGGCGATACCAACTTCATGCCCGTCTTTGCCGACGTCAAGGTCATACCCGAGGCGCTCGAGGCCACCTATGACAAACTCAAACCGATATTCGACCGACTGCAATGAGTGATGTCACCGAGCGAATCGAAGAACTCCGCTTGCGCTGCCTGGAGTGCACGCGCTGCGAACTTGCCGACACACGCACGAACGTCGTGTTCGGCGAGGGCAACCCGGAAGCGCCTCTGATGATCGTCGGAGAGGGGCCGGGCGCCACCGAGGACGCCACGGGCCGGCCTTTCGTGGGCAGGGCGGGCGCGCTGCTCGACGAGGCGCTTGCGGCCAATAGGATAACGCGTAAGCACGTGTGGATATGCAACGTGCTCAAGTGCCGGGCGTGTTTGATGGAGAACGGACGCGTGCGCAACCGGCCGCCTGCAACCGAGGAGATATCGGCCTGCGCGCCCTGGCTCGAAAAGCAGATCGAGATCATCCAGCCGCTGGTGATACTGTGCCTGGGCGCGCCGGCAGCGAAGTTTATTATAAAGAAGGACTTTCACATGACCCAGGAACGCGGCATCGTATATCCGACCAAATACGCCCGCTATGCGATTGCTGCCCTGCACCCGGCCTACATACTTCGCCAGGCGGGCGAAACCTACGACGGCGGCAAGTCGCTGTTGATAGCCGACATAGATTTGGCTCGCCGCAAGGTGATAGAAGCCAAGAAAGAGCCCAAGCTCTCGCTTTTCTGAACACGTGGAGGATTAGAAATGAGAAGAACACCTGTCGCATTGATTCTGGTCGCATTACTCATAGCGCTTGCCGGAGCGGCGCTTGCGCAGACCGCGCCGTCCAGCGGCGCCGACAAAAGCCCGGCGCGCGCGGAGAATGTGCGTCCGGTGCCGTGCATTCTGCCGACGCTCAAGATCGTCAGCGCGCAGATGATGCCGCTGCTCGCCGCGCGGCTCAACATGAACGAAGAGCAGAAGGCCAAAGTGCTCGAACTGCTCACCAAGCTCGACAGCGACATCAAGCCCAAGATCGAAAACCAGAACAAGGCCGCTCGCGACTACATCGCAATGCTCACCAATCCCAACGCGGCGCAGGCCGAGCTTGCCGCCGTCGGCGACAAGGTTATGAGGGCAGAGTCCGAGGTGCTCAGGGCCAGGATCGGCGGTCTGTTTGCGCTCAGGGCGCTGCTGAACCCGGACCAGAACAAGCTGCTCACGGAGTATCTCGACAACTCGACAAAGCCGTGGCGGCAACAGTCGGGTCCGCCCGGTCCGCCCGCCCCAACCGCGCCGCCAGCGAACTAAGGCATTTACGCCGGCCAACTTGCATTCCGCCATTGCGAGCCCAGTGCTCCGTCGTTGCGAAGGCAGCGAGGAGCTTGCGTTTTGCGCGTTTCGGAAAGCGAATTTCGCGCTCCGCTCGAAATGATGCGTGTGCGAGCACTGATGCGCGCTGCAATTAGGCGCCGGCCGCATAGCAGATGAGCGCCCTGAGCCTGCCGCAGGGCTGAGTTGTCGAGTCGATTGGCCTGCCAAAGGGCTGGGCTTGTCTTGGCGTCCTAGCGCCCGCCGGTGCGGGTATTGTCCGAAATTTGCGCAAAAACTTGGCCACGGCCTCTTGACACATCCGTCTGCCGGGTATAAAATAGCCGGCGAGGTGTAATGCCTTCCCCGTTTCCGCACAACTGAATACAAAACCGAATAGACAACATAGCGCCGAGTCTCTCACTGGCCGGGGAGAACGGAGGAACCGGTAGACCAAGGGGCGAATCCAGCGTAAAGAGGGTTTTTCACTCGTGTGAAGATCAACAGTCGCGTGACAAACCTTCTTCGCGGAGGGGCTGCTTCCTGTCCTAGCCCGACAGCTAACTCCGTAGGCGCGGTAGGAAGTTTCTTGCAATAATAAAAAGCCGCGGAGGCGCAGCCCCGCGGCTTTTGTGATGCCTGACGGCAGCGGCGATGCTTCGGGGGGCTTTCCGACCCGAAGCATCGCCGCGGGATGCCGGGAGCAGACGCGTGAGATTCGTCCAGTTCGCCGATACGCATATCGGACCGGGCGCGATGGCAAACGACCTTCGCGCAGCTTTCGAACACGCCTGCAGGCTGGCAATCGACCGACAGGCGGATGTGGTTCTCGCGCCCGGAGACCTTTTCGACTACGAAACCGCCGGCCCCGACACCGCCGAGTTCATCTCGCGCACGCTTGCCGGCCTCGCGCCCATTCCCGTGTTCATCGCGCCGGGCAATCATGACAGCCTCCGTCCGCGCAGCCCGTATTTCGACGAGTGGCCGGAAAACGTCCACATCTTCACTTCGCCCGAGTTCGAGAGCAGGCCCGTTGCGGGCATGGACTGCTCCATCACCGGCATCGCACACGCCCACCGCGGCATCACCGAGCGCCTCCTGGCGCAGCCGATTCCTGCGCCGCAGTCGCGCACGCGCATCCTGCTCTTTCACGGTTCCCGCGACGGCTTCAGGCCATCGTACAAGGAGAATGTGCTCCCGTTCTCGGACGCGGAGCTTCTGGCGCAGGACTTCACCTACTGCGCCATCGGTCACTATCATTCCTACGCCGAGATAACGGACGAAAAAGGCATCCGCGCCGCCTATTCCGGCTGCACCCAGGGCAGAGGACTCGACGAGACCGGCGAAAAGTGGGCGCTTGTAGGAGAGATCGATGCCGAGGGCCGGGTGACCCTCGAAAGGGTCGAGGTCGCCCAGCGGCGGATCGTAAGAGTGGAAGTGGACGCCACCGGCGCACGCGACTCCGCGGACCTCTTCGCCAGAATCGACGAATCACTTCGTCAGCGTGCGCGCACGCAGGACGCGGTCTACGTGTTTCTGCGCGGTCTGCTTCCCGCCGGAATCGAGATCGACACGGCCGCATGGGCATCGCGCCAGCCCTGCTTTTCCGCGACCTTGAGCACATCGGGCGCGGAGCCGGACTACGATCTCGACGCGATCTGTCGCGAGTCGGCCGCTTCGCCGCTGCGGTCGGCGTTCGTTGCCAACATGCGTGAAAGGCAGGCGGCAGCCGTGGACGACGAGGAGCGCCGCATCCTCCGCGACGCGACCTACTACGGCCTGTTCGCACTCGACCGCAGACCATTGGAGCCGCGAGATGTGGATTGAATCGATCGACATACACGGCTTCGGCTGCCTTGTAGGCAGACACTTCGAGTTCCCGCGCGATCGCGCCGCGCTGATAGTCGCCGACAACGAAACCGGCAAGTCCACCCTCGCCGCCGCCATACTTGCGGGCTTGTGCGGGTTTCCGCGTCGCAACACGAATGACGGAAGGCGGATGCTGGCCGCGTTCGAGCCGTGGAACGGCGATGCCTACGCAATCGAGATGAACATTGTCGCCGACGCCAAGCGCCTTCGAGTCGAGCGCGACTTCGCCCGCGACAAGTTCGTAGTACGCGACCGCGACACGGGCAAGGATATCAGCGCGAGGTGCGATCCGGACCTCACCGCCCACTTCCTTCACCTTCCGCGCGACGATTTCCGCCGAATCGCCTTCGTCTGCGGCAAGGACACGCCATCCCTTGGGCCGACCGGCGGGATTCAGGCACGGCTTTCGGCGCTCGTGGAGGGCTCGACGGAGGATACCTCCGCGGAGCTCGCCATAGCGGCGCTCGACGGCGCGCGATACACGCTCGACACCGGCGGGCCGCTGCTCATCGACACCGCCATAAAGCGCCTCACCCAGTCGATCGATGCCGCGCGCCACAAGATCGACGCCCTCGAAGCCGACCTCGCCGCCGCCGAAGACGAGGTCCACCGCCTCGACGACGCCCAAGCCCGACTGGAGGAGGCGGGAGAACGGCTTGATCAACTCGATTCGGACTTCCAGAACGCCCTGCAAATCGAGCGGGAAGATCGCGAGCGGGAGGTCGAGCGTGCCAAGAAGGAGTCCGAGATCGCGCGGGCAGAAGCGAAGTTGAGCGCAATCGACCAGCGCCGCGCCTATGGAAAGAAGTTCGGGTCTGCGATAGCGCTCGGCGGCGTTCTGATCGCGTTGGCAAGCTGCGGACTTTGGCTCGCCCAAGCCATGCCCGTTGTGCCGGGCGTCGCCGGAGCACTCATCGGCATCGCGGTCGCGGCCGTCGGAGCGGTGCACATAGCCAGGTCGCAATTCATCGACGCCGACGACCGCCTCCGACTCGAACACGAGATCGCAGACGCCCGCAAAACGCTTACTTTGATGCAAACGCCCGACGCCTCCCTTCATCCCCCCTTACAAAGGGGGGATCGAGGGGGGTCACGCTCATCGTCCGACATCGACGCTGAGCGCCGGCGCCTCCGAACCGAGATCGACGAGCTCAACCGCACCATAAACGATCTCGAAAGGCGCGTAGGGGCACGAGTGGACGCCTACAGGACCGAGTATCCCGACCTCCGCGACAGACTCCACGCCCTCGAACGTGAGCGCGCCAAGGCCGAGCGCTTCGGCAGGGCTATCGCCGTGGCGAGAAGCGTCCTGACGGAGGTCGCCGAGAGCTCTCGCAGGCGCTGGGCCGCCGCGCTGAACCGAACCGCCGCCGCGATCCTGCCGCATCTCAACCCGGACTATGACGAGCTGCGCTTCGACGACACCCTCGCATTCACGGTCCGGCACATCCCGGACAACCGCATCCTCGAACAGTCCGACATCGACGCCTGCCTCTCGACCGGCGCCAAGGACCAAATCTATCTCGCCGTGCGCCTCGCCTGCTGCGAAGAGCTCTCGCGGGATGAACAGATTCCTATCCTGCTCGACGACCCCCTGATGACCGCCGACGACGCCCGTTTCGCCAGCGGCCTTCGCTATCTGGTCGAGACATGTGCCAGAAAGCGTCAGGTCATCATCCTGAGCTGCTCTCGCGTCCGCCACGAGCGACTCGCAGGCGAGGCGTGGTTCGGCGAAAACGTGCAGCCTATCGAATTGGGGAATCTGCAAGGCTGTTCGCTAGCGTGACTGCGCCAGACGCGCCATCCTGACTCTCGTGGCCTTCCGCATCGCCCGATGGGCACGCTTAGTCATCCGAATGCGCGTTCCCCCATTCGGCTTCGAGGCGTAGTTGACGCGGTCCATCAGGCATTTGATGAGGATTATGCCGAGGCCGCCGTCGCGGTTCAGATCGACGTCGGGTATCACGCCGGCCGGCGGGGCATCGAACCCGCAGCCGCGGTCGCTGATCTCAACGGTCAGCCGCCCGCCGTCATGCGAGCACTTTACGCGAACGGGCGGTGTGCTGCCCTTTAGGTTTGGATAGGCGTGACGGACGATGTTGGCCACCGCCTCCGAAGCTGCGATCTGCATCTCCTCGATGTCGCGGCGCGGCATGTTGACGGATTCGGCAAAGTCGGCAATGGTCCGCCGGATCATTCTGACGTATTCCGGCTTGCAGGGTACTCGTATCTCAATAGCGTCCGCCGGCCGCTGCATGGCACTCTTTCCGGTTGTTGGCAACCTGGCCCGATTATGCGTTACCGACCGGCCAAGCCCCGCCATCCGGAAGCCATGTTGTAGCCGTTCGCCGCCGAATTGCAGGCAAGGCGTGACCGACCATCGACCCTGTTTTTTTTACCCCCGCCCGCAATCCGCCAAAACATCGACCCGCCTCGGTCAACAATTCCGCAGCACCGCCGCCGGCGCTGAGCGGCCGAAGGCATAAGGACGGCGGCAGGATAACGCGAATCCGCGTTGAAACCATATACAATATCGGCCATATGCGGCGTCCATGTCATCGGAGGACGGTAAGGCCGTGTTTGCGCAGTCCACTTTCCTAAATGGGGTTGGAGTAGTGCCGCAAAACCACGAGGCGATTGAGATATGGCTGCGGTCGGTTCACGACCAATATGCCGCCTCGCTCTACCGCTACGCACTGGCCCTGACATGCAGGGTCGAGGACGCCCAGGACGCGGTTCAGGAGGTTTTCGCGCGCATCTCGCGCGAGCCGAGGCGTTTTGTCGAGGTGCGCAACGTCCGCGCCTATCTCTTCTCGGCCACGCGAAACGCCGCCTATTCCATACTTCGCGGCAGGCGACGCTGCGAGGCGCTGCACGACGCGATATGCTCGGACATCGCAGCCGTCTGCGCGCCCGACACACGCCGGATGTCCGCCACCATCATCGTTATTCGCCAGGCGATGGAACAGCTCTCCATCGAACAGCGCGAAGTACTGGTGCTCAGGATACTCGACCAGATGACATTCAAGGAGATCGCCGAGACGGTGCGAGCGCCCATCAACACGGTCGCGGGGCGCTATCGCTACGGAATCGAGAAACTCCGCAGGGCGCTCAGCAGCATAGATAACAAATGACCCTCCCCTCCTTTCGAAGGAGGGGCTGGGGGAGGTCGGGATAATGCCACGCTACACATATACCGCTCGCGACGCCGGAGGCCACCATGTGACGGCGACCGCCGACGCCGCCAACCTGCCCGCACTGGCCGCGCAACTGCACTCGCAGGGCGCAATCATCGAATCTGCTCAGCCCGTGCGAAAGCGGGTCACGCCGATTCGCGGAATCGCCTACTTCGATGTGCTCGCGGTCTACCGGCAGATCGCGTCTGCCGTTGGGGCGGGCATGCCGATCAAAGAAACGTTGGGCATGCTTGCGCGCGAGGCGCGCAATCCCCGACTGCGGGCGCTGCTTCACGCGCTCGAAACCGAGGTCGCCGAGGGCGCGCAGCTCAGCGACGCGATGGCGCTCTATCCGGCCGTCTTCCCACGCGTGCACATCGCGGTTGTCAAGGCCGGCGAGGAAAGCGAGCGGCTCGGAACCGTGCTCGACGAGCTTGCCGATCAGGCGGAGACGTTTGCAAACATGAACCGCCGCTTCGCCTCGGCGCTGGTCTATCCCGTGGTGGTCGGAGGGTTTGCGCTTCTGCTGCTCAACTTCGCGCTTGCGTTCGTGGTGCCGCGGTTCAAGGACCTGTTTCTCGACATGGGCATGCGCCACTTATCTCTGTCGACGCAGTTCGTGTTCTTCATTGCCAGATACGTCGCGCCGGCGACTGTCCTGCTGTTGCTGGCCGCGGGGCTGTTGATAGCGCTGATCGCCGTGCAGAGACGGGCCGCGTCAGGACGGCTGTTGCTCGACTCCTGGAAGCTGCGGATTCCGCTTGTGGGCCAGATCGTGGAGAAGGCGGCGCTTGCGCGTTTTGCCGGCACGCTGGGCCTGCTGCTCGACGCCGGTATCGAGCTTCCGCGCGCACTGGACATGGCCGCGACGTCCGCCGGCAACGGCGCGATCGAGGCCATTCTGCGCAACGTCGCCATCGAGGTAGAGCGGGGATCGACCCTCGGCGACTCCATCGACGCAAACCAGGCCATGCCGCCGACCGTAGCATGGCAGATCAGCGTCGGTGAGGAAAGCGGGGCGCTCCCGGAGTCGCTGTTACGCATCAGCAGGCTATACGCCTCCACGGTTGACAGCCTCGTAACCGCGCTTGCCGGGTTTGTCGAGCCGATTCTAATCATAATCGTCGGCAGCGCAGTTTTTATGCTTGTAATAGGTATGCTTCTGCCGGTGGCCACGGTCATACGTAGCCTGGCCGGCGGCGGATAGCGGAGTGAGTTGAATTCTCTGGGGATTCCACTCCGCTAGTCCCGAGTAAGCCCGGTTTGTGGGCTGTATCGAAGGGCGGTGCTTCGGAGCCGTGCTTCGATACGGTCGCCAAACCCGACCTACTCAGCACTAGCGGGTGGCTGTTCTTGCCGAACTGAACAGGCAGGGATAGAGTGCGATGATTGAGGAGGACTAACATGGCCGAGATACTGCACGCCAAACAAGGATTGATCGGGCCCAAACTCGAACTGCACATCGCGCCCGAGGGACTCACCCTCGTCGAGGCCGGCACAGGCAGAACGGAGTATGCCCCGATCGCGGACATCTCGCACGTAACCGCCGGCAAGCGCGGGCGGGCCGCCGACCTAACCATATCGTTCGGCGAGCTGCGGCCCGCGTGGACGCTGAAGGGCATCCCTGCCGCGTCGGCGCAGTGGGCGCAGTCGGTGATAATGGAGGAACGCGATGCGCTGGCCAAGCGCGCAAGGCCCGAATACAGCCGGGCCGTCCCCATCGGCCGGCTCCACGACATGTGCGCGCAGACGGCCGCGGGCGGGGACGGCCGCGCGGCGGTCGATCTGGTGGATTTGCTCCTGGCGCAGGCCGTGTTGCACGGCGCCAGCGACGTCCATTTCGATCCATACGCCGATGCCGTAGTCGTGCGATTCCGGCTCGACGGGGTGCTGTACGACGTCGCCCGACTGCATCCGTCCGTCAAGCGCCGGCTCGCCGCGAGGCTCAAGGTAGTTTCCAAGCTCGCGACCTTCCGCAAATCGGTCGCACAGGAGGGTCGAGCGGCGCTTCGAATCGGGGAGCGCACGGTCGATCTGCGATTTTCGTCGATTCCGACCATCCATGGCGAGAAGATAGCCGTGCGCCTGTTCGACCCTGCAAAGGCCATCTTCGCCCTCCACGAACTTGGAATGAGCGAGCAGATGCTTGCTTGCCTGCAGCGCATGCTGATGGCTCCGCAGGGCACGATCCTGCTAACCGGCCCGTCCGGCTCCGGCAAGACAACCACCATATACGCCTCGCTCGGCTACCTTCGCGAGAACAAGCGCAACCTTTCGAGCATAGCCACCGTCGAAGACCCGGTCGAATACGACCTTCAGGTAGTGAATCAGACCCAGGTCAACAATGCCGCCGGCCTGACATTCGCCAACGCGCTGCGCACGGTGCTGCGGCAGGACCCCGAGGTCATAATGATCGGCGAGATCCGCGATTCAGAGACCGCCGACATCGCGATTCAAGCGGGGCTGACCGGCCATCTCGTTTTGAGCACGGTTCATGCGCGCAGCGCGGCGGGAGTTCTGCTGCGGCTGATCGATCTCGGCGTGGAACCGTATCTGCTCGCGTCGTCGGTAACGGCGGTGCTCTCGCAGCGGCTCGTGCGCAAGGTCTGCAGAGAGTGCGCCGGAGCGGGCTGCGAGCAGTGCGCCGGCACCGGCTATGCGGGCCGAACCGGCATATTTCAACTGCTGCCTGTCAGCGACGAGCTGCGCGAATGCGTGCTCAAGCGCATGTCGCTGGTCGAGCTGGAGCAGCAGGTTGCGGCAGAGCGAGTGCCGACGCTCTTCGACGACGGCCACGCCAAGGTCCGCGCCGGCGTCACGACGCAGGAAGAGCTTACCAGAGTTCTGGGTTAGGTGAAAGCCGTGTGGGAGCAGGTCAGACGCATAGGACACGCATTAGTATGGTTACTGATACTGTCTGTGCCGGCGGGCGCCTTGCTGACGGTTATTGTCGTGTCACAGCCGGTGGGATCGGAACTGATGGCGGTCGCTATCTCGCTGGCGATTTTGGCCGGGGTAATCGCGCTGGGGCTGTGCGCGGTCAGGAGGCGATGGTCGCTGATATGGGCGCTCGTCGCCTTGTTCGTGCTCGCTGGGCCGTTCGGAGTCTTCGTTCCGTTCGTGGTCGGACTCATCGGCTTGGGCAAACTGATTATCCAGGCCGTAGGGCGCGGAGGCATGTTTGAGGCATCGGAGCTTTCCGCGCCGACCGCCGAGGCCCGCCCGCGCGGACTCGTGGAGAGTGTCAGTCATGAATAGAACACGCGGCACAACGCTCGTCACGGTCATAGTGTCGATTGCAATCCTCGCGGTCGCGCTGGCGTCTGCCGCATCGGTATTCATCAGCGCGGCGAAGCTGGCAAAGCACGCAGCCAACGTGACGTCAGCCGCGAGCTTCGCCGAGAGCGTCATGGAACGCGTCCGGTCGCAGCCGTTCGCGTCGATGGAGTCCGCCGATGTCGAGCGAGGGCTGCCGAACCTGCCAGGCGTCAGATGCGAGATCGCCGTAGCATCGCCTGAACCCGGCCTTAAGCAGATAACCGTCACCTGCTCGTGGACCGAGGGGGCTAATCCCTACAATGTCCGCTACTCCACGCTCGCCGCGGGAGGGCACACGCCATGAGACGCAGAGGCTTCACGCTGCTGAAGGCGACGTTCAAATGCTTCGGGTGGCTTTTTGACCCGAAGCATAGACCTGCCGGATGCTTCGGGAGGCTTCTTGACCCGAAGCATCGCCAACGGGCCTTCACGCTGCTCGAGCTTACGTTTTCGATGGGGCTCGGCTTAATCGTGCTGGCGGTAGGCTATAGCGCGTATTTCAATGTCGTGCGCGCCGACGACGTCGAGCGCCGACGCGAAGCGCTTGCCACAACCGCACTCGAGGCGATGAACACGATCAAGCAAGACGTGAGGGCTGCAGGTCTTGTCGCGCCGCTCGGCAATACGCTCGTCCTGAACACGACCGATCGCCGCATCACCTACCGACCGATGCCGCGCTCGACAGGCATCCTGCGCCTGACAAGCCACGGCCGGCGCGAGTTCAAAGGCGTCAAGGTCTCGTTTTCCGGCAGCGACGGGGGCGTTAACATTACCATCCAGGCCAACGAACGAATCCACGGGAGAGTGATCCGAGTTGATCTCGATTGCTTTGTCACACCACGGAACAGATAGAACCACCCCCCTCGCTCCCCCCTTACCAAGGGGGGAGCGAGGGGACGGGACGGGCTACCGGACGATCCACACCCCGGTACATCCCCCCTTACAAAGGGGGGACAGAGGGGGGTTGAAAGACCCGCTTGCCCCAAGCAGCGCACACATCGAAGGGAATAGGCCCGCAGGGCCGTGCCGAAGGGCAAGCGGAGCCGCACGCGCGGACTTGAGCGCCCTGAGCCTGTCGCACGGCAGGCGCGGCGGCACGCTCGTCGCAGCTCTCACGCTCGTCTTTCTGATCCTTGCCGTGACCACAATCTGCCTCGCGCGCATAGCATCGATCTACGCCGAAAACGGCCGTCAGCGCGGCGGGACCGCAGCCCTTTATCTCGCGGAGGCGGGCATACAGAAGGCCGCGCACGCCCTCGCACGCAACCCGTCCTACGCAGGCGAAGCCGGCACACGCCTGCCCACGGGCACATTCACGGTCAAGGTGTCCCGTACCGGCCGCGCGTACGACGTTACCAGCACCGGCTTCGCCGACTCGCCGCTGGCAAAGCATCCCAACCGGACCGTTCGCGCCACCCTGATCGTGACCGGAGGCTCCTTCCGCGTCACCGACTGGAGGGAAAACCAATGAGACAACCCACCCGGCCAGTACAGCACGATGCTTCGGGAGGCTTTCTGACCCGAAGCAGCGCGCGTTGTCATGCAGCGCGCGGTTTCACCCTGATCGAACTGTGCTTCGTAATCTCGATCATCGCCATATTGGCGGGCATACTGTTTCCGGTTTTCGCACGGGCGCGCGAGTCCGCGCGTCGCACGACATGCGCCAGCAATCTCTCCCAAATCGGCGTCGGCCTCAACATGTACGCCCAGACCTACGACGGCCACTATCCCAAGCGCGACAACGACTTCCGGCCGATCGTCGGCTACACCAATGCAGACATATTGTACTGCCCCAGCGATGCAACGGAGCACGTGCCCTCCGAACGATGGACGGCCTCGCGCAACGCTGGCGAACTGCTCTATTCGAGCTACGTTTACCGCGGCGGGCTCTCTAACGACAACCGCGCCGACGTACCGATCGTGGGCGAACGACAGGCATGGCACGGCGAACTGGTCAACGTGCTCTACCTGGGCGGCTACGTGCGCGGCGTGCCGGCCGCTACATACAAGCCGCCGGCCCCGATTCCGCCCAAGCCGGCTCCAGCGCCGCCCGCAGTCGCTCCCGCTGTGCCGCCGCCATTGTCGGGCGGGTGAGGGTCCTAGCACGCGCCGGTCGGTGCGATCTCCGAGGTGAGAGATATGTCCAGAATGAAAGGCTTCACGATAATCGAGCTGCTGGTCGTGATCGGCATGATCGGCATTCTGATCGCGATTGCCCAACCGATGCTTACGAGCTCGGCCGCCAAGACCTATGAGTATCAGTGTGAGTCCCGCCTGCGCCAGATCGGCGTCGCGATGAACGCGTACTGCCAGGACTACGGCGCCTTTCCGGCATCGCTGGACAAGGTGGACGCGCTCATCCAGGACCGCGAGGTGCTTGTCTGCCCCAGGACCGGGCGCAGATATTGGTACTGCCCGCCCGGCCCCAACGCGGACCGGGAAACCGCCGTTGCCGCCTGCGTCAATCCCCACTGCGCTCGCGTGCCGCTTCCCCACAGAGGCGGGCATTGCTATCTGATACTTCTGGCGGGCGGCGGGGTCGAGCATGTGCGCCGATAGCGAACGCCGCGCAGGGCCGTGCCGGCATGTCGTTGTAGAGGTGTGCAAAACTTTCGGCGAAAAATGTGCATCTAACCTCTTGACCTGGGTATAATGGGATTGGTAAAATGTGCCTTGTGCCCTTGGGAACCACGTTTCCGGGCGCAGGGTGACAGCCGCCCGCGCTAGCAAAAAAATCATCGGAAAATTCGTCTGATGTTGTTGACAACTGCTGCGCGGGGATGGTATTATAATCTTTGCGTCCGGGAGAATCAAGGGCGCGAGTTCCTTGAAAACTGGATAGTGTGAGCGTGCAGATGAGTTTCAGCTAATGCGATGCGCCGATCATTTGTATCGGCGTAAGGATCTCTCTTGGAAGTCAAGTCCGGCCAAGGGCTTTTGGGCTTTTGAGTTTGGACTTTACGATTTCTTATGGAGAGTTTGATCCTGGCTCAGGACGAACGCTTGCGGCGTGCCTAAGAAATGCAAGTCGAGCGAGGTTAGGACTTCGGTCCGAAGCCTAGCGGCGAACGGTCGCGTAACACGTAAGCAACCTGCCCTGGAGTGGGGGATAGCCCGCCGAAAGGCGGATTAATACCGCATGTGGATGCTTTCTCGCATGTGATTGCATCTAAAGCAGCAATGCGCTCCAGGATGGGCTTGCGGCCTATCAGCTAGTTGGTGGGGTAACGGCTCACCAAGGCGACGACGGGTAGCTGGTCTGAGAGGATGGTCAGCCGGACTGGGACTGAGACACGGCCCAGACTCCTACGGGGGGCAGCAATTAGGAATCTTGCGCAATGGGCGAAAGCCTGACGCAGCGACGCCGCGTGACTGATGAAGTCCTTCGGGATGTAAAGGTCTTTTGCAGGGGACGAAGGAAGTGACGGTACCCTGCGAATAAGCCCCGGCTAACTACGTGCCAGCAGCCGCGGTAATACGTAGGGGGCGAGCGTTGTCCGAATTTACTGGGCGTAAAGCGCGCGTAGGCGGGTTCTTAAGTTGTGGGTGAAATGCCGAGGCTTAACCTCGGAACTGCCTGCAAAACTGGGAGCCTTGAGGTATGGAGAGGGAAGTGGAATTCCTGGTGTAGCGGTGAAATGCGTAGATATCAGGAGGAACACCCGTGGCGAAGGCGGCTTCCTGGCCATATCCTGACGCTGAGGTGCGAAAGCTAGGGGAGCGAACGGGATTAGATACCCCGGTAGTCCTAGCCGTAAACGATGGATACTAGGTGTTAGAGGTATCGACCCCTCTAGTGCCGGAGCTAACGCATTAAGTATCCCGCCTGGGGAGTACGACCGCAAGGTTGAAACTCAAAGGAATTGACGGGGGCCCGCACAAGCGGTGGAGCATGTGGTTTAATACGTCACTAACCGTAGAACCTTACCCAGGCTTGACATCTGGGGAACTCTGGTGAAAGCCGGAGGTGCCTTCGGGAGCCCCAAGACAGGTGTTGCATGGCTGTCGTCAGCTCGTGTCGTGAGATGTTGGGTTAAGTCCCGCAACGAGCGCAACCCTCATCCGATGTTGCCAGCGTAAAGTCGGGAACTCTTCGGAAACTGCCCGTGTAAGCGGGAGGAAGGTGGGGATGACGTCAAGTCAGCATGGCCCTTACGCCTGGGGCTACACACATGCTACAATGGACGTTAACAAAGGGCAGCAATACCGCGAGGTGGAGCGAATCTCAAAAATACGTCCTCAGTTCGGATTGTAGTCTGCAACTCGACTACATGAAGTCGGAATCGCTAGTAACCGCAGGTCAGCTAAACTGCGGTGAATACGTTCCCGGGCCTTGTACACACCGCCCGTCACGCCACCTGAGTTGTCTGCACCCGAAGTCGATGGCCCAACCCGCAAGGGAGGGAGTCGCCGAAGGTGTGGGGAGCGAGGGGGACGAAGTCGTAACAAGGTAGCCGTATCGGAAGGTGCGGCTGGATCACCTCCTTTCTAAGGAATTCGAGACCGGATGGCCGGACGCCGAGCAATCGGGTCCCGGCATAGCCGTCTCCATTCCTAGGTCGATACTCATTTGCCGCTCACACTATTCAGTTTTCAGGGGACGCGATACAGCCTATGCTCATACATTCGAGCGTGCACACAAGCAGATAAGGGCTGTTGGACAGATGCGTTGACCTGCAAAGGGAAGACGAGCTGTCTTCCCTTTGTTGTGTCCGGGATGATTGTCCGCCTCGGCATAGTTTCCGCGGCGGGGCGCTCCAAGGAGCGCTGGAGCTGTTCATTGTCAGTTGAATATGGTAGTGAGTGCGCATGCGTAGTCTTAAGGACCTGCTGTCAGTTGGCGGCCCAAAAGCCGTCGGGTGATGGCGCGATAAAGGTTTGGTCAAGCTACAAAGGGCGTATGGTGGATGCCTTGGGGCAAGGAGCCGATGAAGGGCGCAGTAAGCGGCGAAACGCGTCGGGGAGGAGCAAACATCCTTTGATCCGGCGGTGCCCGAATGGGGAAACCCGGCGCCGGTTGTGCGGCGTCAGCGCATGCTGAATCCATAGGTATGCGCGGGTAAGTGGGTGAACTGAAACATCTTAGTAACCCGAGGAAAAGAAAGCGAAGCGATTCCGTGAGTAGCGGCGAGCGAAATCGGAACAGCCTAAACCCATATCGTGTGATAGGACGCAGCCGTTGCGGTATGGGGGTAGTGGGTTCGGACTGGCGAACTGCGAGCTAGCCGGCAAGTTACAAAACCAATTGTTAGCCGAAGTTGACTGGAACGTCGAGCCATAGAAAGTGATAGCCTTGTAGGCGAAAGCAATTGGTCTTGCGTCCGACACCCAAGTAGCGCGGGACACGAGTAACCTTGCGTGAATCCGGGCGGACCACCGTCTAAGGCTAAATACTCCTTGCCACCGATAGCGGATAGTACCGTGAGGGAAAGGTGAAAAGAACCCCGGGAGGGGAGTGAAATAGAACCTGAAACCATATGCCTACGAACAGTCAGAGCACCATGGCCGGAAGTCCAAGGTCAGAGGTCAAAAGTCGAAAGTCCGAGCAGTGTATTGGTTCGACTTTGGACTTGCGAGTTGTGACTTTCGACTTCCGGCCGGTGTGATGGCGTGCCTTTTGCATAATGATCCGGCGAGTTGCTGTGCGTTGCGAGGTTAAGCGAGTCATTCGTGGAGCCGCAGCGAAAGCGAGTCCGAATAGGGCGTCTAGTAGCGTTCAGCAGACCCGAAACCGAGTGATCTACCCATGGTCAGGTTGAAGCTCCGGTAACACGGAGTGGAGGACCGAACTACTGTCGGTTGAAAACGGCTTGGATGAACTGTGGGTAGCAGGTGAAATGCCAATCGAACTCGGAGATAGCTGGTTCTCTCCGAAATGCATTTAGGTGCAGCGTTGCGTGTTCTGTTCCGGAGGTAGAGCACTGGATGGTCTAGGGGCCCTACCAGGTTACCGAAATCAACCAAACTCCGAATGCCGGAACACAAAGCGTAGCAGTGAGACTGCGGGAGATAAGTTTCGTAGTCAAAAGGGAAACAGCCCAGACCAACAGCTAAGGTCCCTAAATACTGGCTAAGTGTGAAAGGATGTGAGACTGCATAGACAACCAGGATGTTGGCTTAGAAGCAGCCATCGTCTAAGAAGTGCGTAACAGCTTACTGGTCGAATGTGGTCTTGCGCCGACAATGTAAGGGGGCTCAAGCCAGTTACCGAAGCTTTGGGTAGTCGTCGGTCTTCGGACGGACGGCTGCGGTAGGAGAGCGTTCCCATCGGGTCGAAGTCGTAGCGTAAGCAGCGGTGGACTGATGGGAAGTGAGGATGCCGGAATGAGTAGCGAAAAGGGAAGTGAGAATCTTCCCCGCCGAAAGCCTAAGGGTTCTTAAGGAAGGATCGTCCTCTTGAGTTTAGTCGGGCCTAAGGCGAGGCCGAGTGGCGTAGTCGATGGACATCTGGTGTATATTCCAGAACCAGTTGACGGCGTTTGAGCAATGGGGCGACGCAGTGGCATGGGACCAAGCACGGGATTGGTTGACCGTGTTTGTGCGTAGGGCCGGTTCGGCAGGCAAATCCGTCGGACATATACGGCCTGGCGCGCAACGAGTGGAGTAGAAATACAAAGCGAAGTGGTTCTTTGCGCTGCCGAGAAAACCCTCTAGCGAGTCGTCAACTGCCCGTACCGCAAACCGACACAGGTAGGCAGGTAGAGGATACTAAGGCGTGCGAGATAACCCTCGTTAAGGAACTAGGCAATCTGACCCCGTAACTTCGGGAGAAGGGGTGCCCTGGGTGGACGCTGTTGCAACACAGCGGATCATCTGGGGTCGCAGTGACAAGGCTCGAGCGACTGTTTAACAAAAACACAGGTCTCTGCTAAAGCGAAAGCTGACGTATAGGGGCTGACACCTGCCCAATGCCAGAAGGTTAACAGGAGGGGTTAGGGGTAACCCGAAGCTCTGAATCGAAGCCCTGGTGAATGGCGGCCGTAACTATAACGGTCCTAAGGTAGCGAAATTCCTTGTCGGGTAAGTTCCGACCTGCACGAAAGGTGTAACGACTTGAGCGCTGTCTCAACGAGGGACTCGGCGAAGTTGTAGCATGCGTGAAGATGCGCATTACCCGCATCAGGACGGAAAGACCCCGTGGAGCTTTACTACACCTTGATATTGGGTTCTGGTTTAGCATGTAGAGAATAGGTGGGAGAGGCAACTCGACAGTGGAATACCACCCTTGTTAGGCTGGAATTCTAACCTCTGCTCGTTATCCGGGCAAGGGACAGTATCAGGCGGGTAGTTTGACTGGGGCGGTCGCCTCCTAAAGAGTAACGGAGGCGTCCAAAGGTCGGCTCAGGCTGGTTGGAAATCAGCCGTTAGAGTATAAAGGCATAAGCCGACTTGACTGTGAGAGTGACGACTCGAGCAGGTGCGAAAGCAGGGCTTAATGACCCTCTGGCACAGTGTGGAATGGCCAGGGTTCATCGGATAAAAGTTACCCCGGGGATAACAGGCTTATCTTGCCCAAGCGCTCACAGCGACGGCAAGGTTTGGCACCTCGATGTCGGCTCGTCGCATCCTGGGGCTGGAGTCGGTCCCAAGGGTTGGGCTGTTCGCCCATTAAAGCGGTACGCGAGCTGGGTTCAGAACGTCGTGAGACAGTTCGGTCCCTATCCGATGCGGGCGTAAGAAGATTGCGTGGGGCTGCCCCTAGTACGAGAGGACCGGGGTGGACAGACCTCTGGTGTATCGGTTGTCGTGCCAACGGCAGGTGCCGAGTAGCTATGTCTGGAAGGGATAACCGCTGAAAGCATCTAAGTGGGAAGCCCGCCACAAGATTAATCTTCTCACAGGGTTAACCTGGTAAGGTCCCCGGTAGACGACCGGGTTGATAGGCGGCAAGTGTAAGTGCAGCAATGCATTCAGCTAAGCCGTACTAATAGACCGAGGGCTTGACCAAATTTGCAATCTTAGCCCTTAAGACGAAGCTGCGCACTCACTTCCGCATTCATCTGACAGTGAATGCAGTGCAAGGTCGCAATTCAAAAGTCCAGCAAATCGATGCGCGGACTTTCGACCTTTGACTTTCGACTCGATTTCCTGGTAACCATACCGGTGGGGGTCCACCCGTTCCCATTCCGAACACGGTAGTTAAGCCCACCAGGGCCGACGATACTTGGGCGCTAGGCCCCGGGAAAATAGGTCGTTGCCAGGTTACTTGTCAAACGCCGGTTTCCGGATGGAAACCGGCGTTTGTGTTTGTTTGGCCTCCGGAGTCTACTCTTTATTGAGACCCTCCTCAGCTTGTGGTAGAATACTACCGTAGGCGCTTCAGGAGGAGTAACACTTGATCATCACTCAAACCCCCCTCAGAATCAGCTTCGCGGGCGGTGGAACCGATTTCAAGGATTTCTACGAGCGCGACTACGGGGCGGTTGTCTCGACGGCCATCGACAAATACATCTTCGTAGTCGTAAAGGAGCGCTTCGACGACAAAATACGCGTCGGCTACACGCGCACCGAGATGGTCGACAGCGTCGATGAAATCCAGCACGAGCTCGTCAGAGAGGCCATGCGAATGGTCGGCATTTCCAAGGGCATCGAGATCGACACCATGGCCGACATTCCTTCCGAGGGTTCCGGACTCGGTTCTTCGAGCACCGTCACGGTCGGGCTTCTCAACGCTCTCTACGCCTACAAGGGCGAGATAGCCCCTGCCGAGGTTCTGGCAAGACAAGCATGTCAGATAGAAATCAATGTGCTGGGCAAGCCCATAGGCAAGCAGGATCAGTATATCGCGGCATACGGCGGGCTGAGATACTTCAGGTTCCTGCCGGGCGAATCGGTGGAGGTAACCGCAATCGACCTTGATTCGGGCGCAAGGCAGCGTCTCGCCGAAAGCCTGCTGCTTTTCTATACGGGTGTTACCCGCCAGTCGAGCGAGGTACTCAGCGAGCAGAAGAGCAACATCGCAAGCAAGATCGCCGTGCTCACCGAGATGAGAAATCAGGCCGATGAGCTCGCCCGCCAACTCAAGCTCGGGGCCGTCGCCTCGATCGGTCAAACGCTTCGCGAGGGCTGGCTCCGAAAAAAACAGCTCGCAAGCGGCATTACCAATCCCGCAATCGACGAGCTCTACGATATGGCAATTTCGGCGGGCGCGCTCGGCGGAAAGGTTACCGGGGCCGGAGGCGGAGGATTCTTCCTCGTTTGCACCCCGCCGGAGAACCGCGCTGCCGTTCGCAAGCGTCTTGCTCATCTTCGCGAGCTGCCCATCAACCTCGAACGCGACGGCTCGAAAGTCATTTTCAACGTAAGAAGGTAGGCCAACTGATGTCGAAGATCAGCGAGTATCTCAAACTGGTAGGCAAGGCGATTGCCGAGCTGCCGGAGGATAAGATTCAGGACATGGTTGACACGCTGAAGGCCGCGCATGCCCAGGGACGCCAGGTTTTTCTGCTCGGCAACGGGGGCAGTGCCGCCACCGCCAGCCATGTCGCCGAAGACCTCCAGAAGGGCGTCAAGGAATGCACCGGCAAACGCTTCAAGGTGATGGCGCTCACCGACGCCACTCCGCTAATCTGCGCCTGGGCCAACGACAGCGGCTACGACTGCATCTTCGCCGAGCAAATCGACAGCTTCGCCGAGCCGGGCGACGTAGTCATCGCGATAAGCGGCAGCGGCAACTCGCCTAATGTCATCAAGGCGGTCGAGAAAGCCAACGCGATGGGCGCGATCACCATCGGCTGGAGCGGCTTCGACGGCGGCAAGCTCGCGCGCGTCGCTCAGAAGTCCATTGTGGTGCCCAGCGACAATATGCAGCGTATCGAGGACGTGCATCTGGTGTTGGGGCATCTCTTGATGACATGCCTGGTGAGCTGATTGAAGGCCGTTTTCCTCGACCGCGACGGCGTCATAAACGCCGACCGCGATGATTATGTCAAGAACACCGATGAACTGATCGTATTCCCGTTCGCGCCGGAGGCGATCAAGCGGCTGAGCGACGCGGGTTGGGCGGTCATCGTGGTATCGAACCAGCAGGGTGTGGCCAAGGGCATTATCGCGGAGAGCGATCTTCTCGCGATCCAGCGAGAGATCGAGGAGCGCGTTGAGGCGGCCGGCGGGACGATAGCAGGCTTTTATTACTGTCGGCATCTGGCCTCGGAGGACTGCGCCTGTCGCAAACCCAAGCCCGGGCTGATCCTGCAAGCCGCGGCGGATCACGGCATCGATTTGGCGCAGTCGGTGCTGGTTGGTGACACCGAGCGCGACATAATCGCGGGAAAGTCGGCCGGGTGCAGGACGGTTCTGGTCCTTACGGGCAAACTCGACCGGGATACGGCCGAGCGCCTTGCGTGCAGGCCGGATTTCGTGGCCGACGATCTCGCCGATGCCGCCGAGTGGATCGCGTCTTTCCCCCCTTGCAAAGGGGGGACACAGGGGGATTAGCCAGACCGGTCCCCCACCGCTGCTCCTTCGTGAGGAGAGGGCAGAAAGTATTGGTCGAGCGCGGCGTCCGCACGGAAGAAAACAGTGGCAGGGACAGCCGAGCGGAGGATACGAAATGGTCGTCTCGTCTGCGCCGGGCAGGTGCGGCATCATAGGCAATCCGACGGATATGTATGGAGGGTCCGTGATATCGTGCTCCACGGTCGAAAGGGCCCGGTGCACGATCATGGGTGCTCCCACGCTCGTGCTTTCCTGTTCCGGCATAGTACAGATGATCCGCACGGTCGATGACCTGCAGCTTCTGGGCAACGACCTCGACATCCCCAAAGCGGTGCTTACGTATTTCGGACTGACTCCGGCGAACTTCAGGTGCCGTTTATCGGCGACTTCGGAGATTCCTGTATCGGCGGGGCTTGCCGGATCGACGGCGCTGGTGGTGGCGGTGCTGCGCGCGGTGTTGGAGCAGTTGAATATCGAGATGGATCGGTATATGCTGGCCGAGACCGCCCGTAAGATCGAGTGGGGCGTGATGGGTATCACGTGCGGTTACCAGGATCAGCATATGGCATCGTTCGGCGGGCTCAACTACATGGACTTCCGCGGCAAGGAACGGCTCGGGCAGGACGAAAACGAGCCGCTGGCGACCGTCGAGCCGCTCCACGACGTGGTTGGAGAGCTGCCGATCGTGGTGGCGCACACCGGCATCCGGCGCAACTCCGGGGTTGTGCACAAGAGCATCCGCGAGCGATGGGAAGAGGGTGAGGAGGCGGTAGTGGAGGGCTACAAGCGCATTGCCGAGCTTGCGCGCCTCGGCAAGAACGCGATCCTCAACAGGGATTGGGAGACGCTCGGCGCGCTGATGGACGAAAACCACGCCATTCAGCGCAGCCTTGGCGGCTCCGGCCCCCAGAACGATCACCTCATCGAAGTTGCGCGTCGCAACGGCGCTCTGGGCGCCAAGTTGGCCGGCGCGGGCCAGGGCGGCACGATCGTCGCGCTCACTCTCGAGCCGGATCGGACCGTCCGAGCGATGAGAGAGGCCGGCGCGGACCAGATTCTGTGGCCCAGGCCGGTCGAGGGCGTAACCGTCGAGGCAAGCTGGCAGCACGCCGTTCCGGAAGTCGCCGCAAGCTGACGCCGCCCCGTCTGCGTGTCGAAGGGCGGCAGGGCATTCACCACCGCTGCTTGGCCGCGTTACGAAGGAATCACCGCACCCCCGGCAAGAACAGGTACCGTGAGGTGTCTTGTCGGAGATGAATGGTTACGTTCTCTTGACGGCTGCGTTTGCGATGACGGCTGTGGGCTCCGGGGTATCTGCGGCAATTCCGTCGCATGCGCAGATCGAGCGAG